>Ga0116171_10004747_pt1 | contig 12127 bp, 7 predicted proteins | sample AD_JPNHW2_MetaG_FD_89798 | JGI IMG/M metagenome (GOLD analysis project Ga0116171, IMG submission 89798) | Active sludge microbial communities of municipal wastewater-treating anaerobic digesters from Japan - AD_JPNHW2_MetaG | ecosystem: Engineered > Bioreactor > Anaerobic > Digestate | place...
CCCGGATGGCCACTTGAAAATCCCCCACTTGTGGCCGGGTCAAAATCCCCCACCCCAGAGTCGGCAGAACGGAGTTTTTTTAGATGTTTTTCTTTTCTAACGCAAGTCTTTTAGAAGCCTCCTTAAGCCGGTAACTTTTGCCTTCAAATTTTAGAAGATGACCGCGGTGCAGCAGGCGGTCAAGAATGGCCGAAGCCGCCGCATTGTCGCCAAGGAGTTTCCCCCAATCCTCAATTGGCCTGTTTGAGGTGATCAGCGAACTTTTCCGGTGGCGATAGCGCTCCAGAATCACATCGAGCAGATCATCGGCAGCGGTTTGCGGCAGACGTTTTTTCAGGAACAGATCATCAATAACAAGCAGATCGGCGCCACAGAACAGCTGCAACAGTTTTTTGCGCCTCCCGGTTTGAGTAGCTTCAAAGATATCTTCAAATAAACACTGCGCTTCCCGGTAGGCCACCTGATAACCGGCCTGGATCGCGGCATGTGCAACGGCTTTGGCAATGTGGCTCTTTCCGGTGCCGGGGTGGCCAATCAAAAGCGCATCGGCGGCATTCTGTACAAACTTCCCGCTGATCAGCTCAAAAATCTCCTGTTTCGGGAGACGGGGATTATAAGACCAGTCAAAATCCTGCATAATCTTTTGTTCATCCAACCCGGAGCTGTGAAACCGCCGCTCAATCAAGCGTGATTGTCGGCAGTCCAGTTCATCCTGGACAAGCTGCGTCAGGACATCCAGAACGCTCATTGCTCCGCTTTGCTGCGCTTGCAGACAGCGGGTTTGCAGTGTCTGGGCCATGCCGTGCAAACGCAACACCCGGAGTTGTTTTTCAACCTCTTCAATTGTTCTCATGACTTCTCCTTTTATTGCATTGTATGGGGGTTGTGCCGGCCGCGTGGATTTCAAAAAACAGCGCATAGTCCCGTGGGGTACGAATGAGATGGTGCTCTTGAGTCAATGCCGCGGAAGACGAAGACATCTCCGGGGTGGCCGTTCTGTCTAAATCCTCAACCAGCTTGCGGATGATTCTGGAGGAAGAGATCCCCCGATCAAGGGCAATCCGGACGGCCTGTTCAATATGGGCGGCGCAGTGCTTGCGGACAAGCGCCAGAATGCCCCGCATGCGGCGGTGCCCCTGACGGCCCTCGCCCTCAAACAGTTGTTTGCACAACTTTTCCGTCAAGGGGCCAATCGCGGCGGCCTGAGCCAATAAATAACATGTCTGGCGGGAAGGATTGAATATCCTGTCTTTTTCTTCCATCAAGACCATGCCCTTGCGGGTGCCCTTCATATGCCGCCGCACAACTTCCATCGTTTTAGGATCAATGATTTCAATTTCGTAGTCGTAAATGCGCACGATCACCTTTGTATGCAACCGGGCGGGCAATGCGGCGTAATAACAGTCATGGATCTGAATGGTGCCATCATCCTGCACTGTGCGGGTTTCCTGTACAAAATAAGAGAAACTGTTGAGAGGCAGATTCCCCAGAAACGGCTTTTCTTCCTCAAACATTTCCTGTACCTGCCGTTTCATCCGGCCGTGAATCCGCACGGCGGCCCAGCGCTCTTCCCAGTGCATCAGCCACTGGTTTTGTTCCTCGATGCTTTCAAACCGGCGGCCTTTCAGGGCCGTGTTCTGTGTATGCTGTACAGCGTTTTCCACGCTACCCTTGCGGTCGGGATCGGCTACACGGGCAGGATCAGCCACGACTCCATAATGAGCCAGGACAGAAGCATAAACGGGGTTTAGCTTCGGCTCATAGAGATCGGACGTGATGACTCCTTCTTTCAAATTATCCAGAACCACGTATTGGGTAGTGCCGCCAAAATACCGGAAGGCTTCTTCATGCAGTTTGGCCCATGCCACCTGGCTGGATTGCCATACGACCTTTCGGAAACAGCGGCGGGAGTATTTTAGCGTCATGACAAACAATCGCGGTCGGCGATAGGTGGTTTTTCCGGGTCTGCGGGTGGGAGCGCCAAGACCGTAGTCCACCTGAGCCTCCTCGCCGGGCGGAAACTCCAGCCGATCGTACTGTGTGGGATCTTTTTTGCGTAGCGCACGACAAAAGCGTTTTACGCTGTTGTATTTGTGCGCGAAGGCAAACTGCTCAACCAGGTCCTGATAAATGGAGACGGCATTGCGTCCCAGGTATACCTGTTCCTCAATCCATGAACGGTGCTGCTCGCAGGCTGAGCGGGCATTAGCCGGCAGGGGTTCATCTTCTTCTGCCGCCGTTGACTCTGGAGACGCCGGTGGCCGGGGTGGGGGATTTTGATCAACACTTTCCTCGGAACCGGTGGCCATCCCGGGGGATTTTGAGATGCTGTCACCATCGGGCTTGTTACTTTCCACCATACGGGCATATTTACGGATCGTCTTGCGATCTACGCGTACCTTCCGCTCGATCTCGCGCTGACTGACGCCATTGGTAAGTAGTGTAATTATCGCTGCTTTCTTGTTCGGTTGCAAAACGTTCATCCTTTCTTTTCCTCCATCTGCTGTTGCAAAATGGGGGTCTGTAACGTTCTGCTGACCGTTTGGGAAGCTGCTTTTGTAAACCCTATTTTTCAGGCCTTAGAAGCAACCGATCGGTGGGGGATTTTCAAGTGGCCACAGGTGGGGGATTTTGGGTGGCCACCCGGGCCTGATGCAATGTATAAAATTTTTCTTTATGCAGATAGTTCTCAGATAGGTGTTTATTAAAAATGAGTCGTCCTTTTAGATATGGAAGATTATTTGATGTATGTCGATACCTTCTTGTTAATCCAGAATGTATGAGTGTTTTAACTTCATCAATGAATATTCTATAATAAAGATCAATCAGGGTAATATTTTGCAATTTTAAATCTGTTCTTGAAATGCTATCAATATTTATATGGCCACATATCTGCAGCATATGAATGAGGGCATTATGCCATTTGTTTTTCACATCATTGGTTATTTCCTTTTTATCTGCTTTGGGTAGCACCTCAATAATTAAATTACCCACTTGGAATACGCCCACATAGTTCTTAAAATATATACGATTGTTCCCAACATTAAAAAATTTATTACCAAATCGCTCATTATATTTTACAAGCAGCTTAAAATGAGATGCGGTAATATTTGCCTCATCTACATTTAAATGAGTATATTCAAATACTTTAATCACTTTCATATATCTTCTTATATGCATTCCAATTGTCTGGGATAACTACTTGATAGATTTTCTTTTCAGTATAATCTGAGAAATCCAAATCAAATTTTTTAAATAGAGAAATTTTATCTTTTTGTCTTACAAAATCCGGTCCCAAAATAAGACCAATTAATTGAGGTTTGCCATAGAAATATTCCTCAAGTAATGGAATAATTCTATTTTTGAAAACAGTTTGCAAATCACCAATTTTTTTAATTCCCATAAAATAAGAATGACCAATTAAGTGATCTTTATCCAATATAAGTTCCAGTCTTGCATTAATTGCATTTAGCATTTTTTCCAGATCTATATTTTCATTCTTGTGTTTTTCCAGAGAGAGCAACTCTGCTTGTGGTGATTTTTCGACAAAAGTAAAGCGCCTTCGTAATGCTGAATCCAGTGCTTCTATACTTCTGTCCGCTGTATTCATTGTGCCGATCAATACAAGGTTACCAGGTACTCCGAACTCCGCTTTTGAATATGGAAGGGTTACTGTAGTGTCTTTATCTCCACCTAGCCTTTTATCTTCTTCTATCAGTGTAATCAATTCTCCAAAAACATTGGCAATATTGCCACGGTTTATTTCATCAATAATCAAATAGTAGGGCTGAGCCTTTAAAAATCTTTTTGCTCTGTTCTCTTTGCTGTCTTTAATAGCTTCCTGTAAATCACTATAGTCTGCTAGTTGAGCAGCTTTATCGCAGGCATTATAGAAAATACCATGTTTTATTTCGTATTCTATTTCACTTTTCTGTTCAATTTCCTCTTCGTTTTTTTCTTCTGATAATTTTGGTTTAATGCCTTCTATAAAATCCTCATAGCTATAAGATTGATGAAATGTTGTGAAATTGTATAGTTTTTTAAATATTGATTTAGTTATAACTGTATCTCCGAAGGTAAATCCTTTTTCAGTTAAGCCATCGATTAATGTTTTCCATCGTTGGCCATCATTAATGCCGGAGAAAGTTTTTGTTGAAGTGGTGTTTAAAAGAATAGGAGTATCAAATTGTGCAAGCCATTTCACTTCGATGGTCTGAAAATCGAAAGAGTTATTATTGGCCTTTTTTACGTCGTAATCGCTCAATGCTTCAGCTATTGCAAGGCACTGATTTCCTCTGATAATACAAAAATAATCGCCCTTTTTAACTTCAGAAAAGCGTCTACGAATTTTGTAATTATCAGTTGATGAATCGAGCTTCTTCAGATCCCCTAATTCTTTTCCGCACCACTCATAACCCAGTTGATTACTATTTTTTAATTCATTCCATAAAGAACCATTGCGACCGGGCGCCAAATGCCAGAAAGTCTTATTTAGGTTGAGATTGCCTCGTGGTTCTATTTTTATACCGACATTTTCATTGGTATCCAAGTCTCCAATTAGGTTCAAAACATAAAAGGTTTTTCCCGTTCCCGGAGGGCCATAAAGAATAATATTTTTACTTTCATAACCAAGTGCATCCAGATCGTCTTTTATTTCATCTTCAGGTGTGTCCATTATTTCCTTACTTTTATAGTCACAACAAAAAAGATCATATATTTGCAAGATAGATAAATCATCTGTTACTAGTTTTTTACCTATATTATTTGGCGCTGTGATAATTTTAATAGTTTTATCTTTGTTAATCTGGCCACTACCAAGCATGTTTGTATTATCTTTAAATGCTCTAATAATATCGGAAGAGATAAATGATGATTGGAATAGTTTCCATTGAGCCCCCTCTCGGTATAATTGAACATCTTCAGTAGTCTGTAATGCATTGCTTCTACTATCAATGATATGGATTTTTCTATATGTCTCTTGATTTTTGTAAGTATTTATATCTTTTAATAATTCTTCTGTAAACTGTTTGTTAAATTCTATAGGAAAGAAAGCTTTTCTACTTTTTGCTGTTGATCGAACTGTTAAAACCACAAGTTCCATGCTTAAAGTAAAATACTTTATGGCGGTCAACTGCTTTGTGTTGATACCGAGATCGTTAATGATAATTTCAAATTTTAAAATATCTTTACCATCTTTTTGGGACCACTCTTCAGCCTTCCATAATTGTATTTTACTCCCCCCAATCGTGTAGCAATAGTCGCCCGGCTGTATGCCATTGAACCAGCTGCTATCTTTAGAAGCTTGGTAATATCCTTCATCTATCTGAGCTTTGTCAATTTTTGTAGAAATTTTACCAAAAAACAATCTCACTTAGGATTCCTCCACTTTTCTGTCATAGAAATTTATAAAAATTAATATATTGAAATCGATTCCAACTACCCATTAGAAGTATTCTTGAATACTGGTATATGTTTCTTTATTTCATCGACTTTAGATTTTTCTCTCCACAATATTTCACGCCCCTATAGCGCAATTCATTTTTTGCAAGTCTTAGAATGCTCTCAACATAATCAAAGCAGCCCTTTTCAAACCATATTGGAGTTATACCTAAACTAGCCAGATGGGCATTACGTACAACAATTTCTTGCTCATTCTCTGGAGCTTGCTCAATAGAAAAATGCTGCGGCGTCATTGCATCGCCTATGGCTAACTTGACAGCCTTAAATACCTGTATTGTTCTGTCTTTATTCAGACTGCAACCTAAAAATAAAAGACTACTGGTTCTGTAATAGTACGAGAGTAGTTTTGGTATCGGCAACGTCATATCCAGTTGATCACAGCCATAAGCTTGATCATACTGGTTCTTGCCAAGGATACATTTTGCTGAATTCTTGATATCACCGTGCAGTTTGATTATGGTCACTCTGTCGGCGTCAGGTATATCAAGAACATTCAAGTCATTAATGACTTGCACAGCGTTTTCTTGACCCGTATCAAATGCCTGTTCGATTAGGCGGTCATAATTTGTAGTGATTACTGTGTCTGAAAATATCTCAGTCAATAGTAAGGTAGTATCGGTAATTTTTCCAGTACGTGAAAAAACATCACGAATTTCCTGAGTAAATACATCTCGACCTCGAATGTTCTCAATTTCTTCGATTATTTTTTCGTAGTGCCCATTACCAAGCAAGTTTTCAATATGCTTTTTTAAAATACCTGCCGTTCTTCCTTGCTGCCGTAAATGATTTTTCCAGCTCGGAAAGCCACCAGCTACGGATATTCCTGCGCCAACAAAAGGAACTACTGTTCCCTCTTCCAAATATTGAATCAACTGATCAAAATGATCTATATTACGCTGAAACCAATGGTCGTCTATAAATTGTTCACACAAATATTCTTTATTCAGGGCTTCGTTATGACGTGCAACACGATACTCTCCAAAAACCTGGTCGTAGGCTTCCTTGTCACCTGCAAACAAGGCTTTACTTGGTTGTGCTAATCCATCGATATTATTCTCTTTGCGAACAGCAATGGCCTCATCACTTTCAAGCCAATCATTGAAATCAACAAAAAGCTCGAAAAGCTTGTGTTCATCCCTATCACACCAGGTTTCTGCTTGATCTATCATATAGTTTTTCTGATTTTTTTTTCTATTAAACTGTTACCTTATCGACAATGGCATCGGCTAACTGGATTTGGGTGATTTGGGCTTCTTTCAGTCTGGCCTTAAGTACATCGCACAGGGCCATTAATTTATCAACTTCGGCGATGATGCGGCGCTGTTCATTAATAGGAGGGATTGGCACAATCATGCTTTTCATAATTGTAGCATTAACATTTGCTTGACCACACTGCTGCTTCAAATAAGGTTCAATTTGAGTCATACGAAATAAAGGTGTATTCATGGCAAGATTAAGAAAGACTGAATGAACGCAATTCTCCATGCATCGGATTCTAACCAGATATGATGCAAAAGTGTAAGCATTATCTGGTCCAGTAAAGACACCTGTTTTTCCAACAAGTTCAGCACTATTTGTTCTATTATAAAGCAAATCACCTTTTTTTAGATAAAGGTTAGGTAATCCCTCAACGCTTGTAGATACTAGCTTTTGGCCACCCAGTATAACTTTTCCATTTTGTATATCACCCATTGTTAAAACTGGGATTCCTTCAATGTTCTGAAATGTTTTTTCTGACATACCATATTCCGTGTATAAAGAAGCCTCACCAATGCGGCTCCACTCCCATCTTGCAGGCAATTCAAAAGGTTTTTCATTGTCATTGATTTTGGGTAAGGCTTTCTCTTTCTTAATTTTTCCTTCTTGAATCAATTGCACTTTCTCTTTGGCGATTTTTTCCAGAAGTACGCTGGCTGGCTCGTCTATCGGGTCTTGGGGAACAAGTTTACCCATGACGGCTAGCTGTAGAATGGTTTGTTTGAGTTGGTCGATGCTTTGTTCGGTGGTAAACAGGATATCGAAGAGGTTGGCAATGCGTCGCCATGCTTCGCTAAACTCATCCGAATTGGAGGCAGTTGTAAGTGTGGAAAGCAGCGTTTCCACAAGGGTTTGCTGGGTCATGTCATTATCTGTTTGTTGTTGTTCTAACTTGTCGCATAAATCCATCAATTCATAGACTTTGGCGACGATTCGATGTTGCTCGCCTCGTGGTGGCACAGGCAATAATCGCGGTGCAATATCATTCTTACTGAAACCATCTTGTGCAGATCTGGTTATACTTAAGAAGTAACTTTGGATAAGCGGACTCTGCATAAGATTAAAAAGGAACGTCTTTTGATAAACTGAAAATTCATCTATTAGCTTTATCAAAGCTACATTATATGCGCCATCTTTGCCCCAAAAAACTTTCCCAACAGACGCACCGTATCTGCCTACCATAATATCTTTTGCTGTGCAGAATTTTGAAACACTTTCACGGGGTACGTAAATATTTTGTGGGTTTGACCCTAAATCTCTTATTTGAATAAGTTGAACATAACCGTCAAGCGCGACATTTGAAAAATTACTTTTAGGCGGCTGACTGCCACCCGTAAAATCAAGTATATCAATAAAACGTACCCATGCCCAAATATCTGGCACATTAAATGGCTTCTCATCTTCCGAAATTTCAGGCAAAGGCTTTTCTTTTTGTATTTTGCTCTCTTTAACAAGTTTTATTTTTTCTTTGGCGATCTTTTCCAAGAGGACGCTGGCAGGCTCATCATTTGGGTCTTGAGGAACAAGTTTACCTCTAACAGCCAGCTCTAAAATCAGTTCGCGCAGCTTTTTTATTCCATGTAGACTTCGATTGTTAAAACCATTCCCGCGGCCTGTGCCGTTCTTTTGGATTTGGGCAGTTGTCCAGATGTCAATATTTTCGGTTATCAGATTGACCATGGCTAAGACGCTTTCCCGCCATTTAGCGCTGCCGCCAGGATGGTTTTAAGTTGATCGCGCAGCTTTTGGATCTCTTTTTGTTGCATGGCGTAAATCTTGAGCAATTCATCGGGGTCGTGGCTGATCTGTTCACCGACATGGGGATTTTTGATGTCGAGGTTGTAATTTCGGGCTTTGATGTCATCGATGGACACTTTCCAGGCCTGCTCGGTTTCTACCCTGGTCTTGAATGCGTTTTCTTCCTTACCCCACCATTTGATTTCCGGTTGAAATTCTTCAAAATGGATTGGTTTTGTCTTATTGTAGCTCTTGGCTCCTTCCGGGTAGGGGTGTTCATAATACCAGATGTTTTGGGTTGGCCGGCCCTTGGTGAAAAACAACAGGTTTGTTTTGATGCCCGTGTAAGGGTTGAACACACCGTTGGGCAAGCGCACGATGGTGTGCAAGTTGCACTCCGTCAACAGCTTTTCCTTAAGGCGGGTTTTCATGCCTTCACCAAAGAAAAAACCGTCAGGCAGGACAACGGCGGCGCGCCCCTGCTCTTTAAGCAAATGAATAATCAAGGTTACAAACAAATCGGCGGTTTCGCGGGTACGCAGTGTGGCTGGAAAACCATTTTCGATGCCATCTTCCTCCATGCCGCCAAACGGCGGGTTCGTAACGATAATATTGACGCGGTCTTTAGGCTTGTAGTCGAGCAAAGGGCGGCTCAATGTGTTGTCATGCCTGATATTGGTTGGCGTGTCGATACCGTGCAGGATCATATTCGTGATGCAAAGCATATAGGGCAGCGATTTTTTATCCACGCCATGAATTGATTCCTGCAGGATCTCCTCATCTTTCGGCGATCTGACGAAATGAGTACGCTTGTGCTCTATGACGTTCGCCAAAAATCCACCGGTACCGCAGGCAGGATCAAGGACGGTTTCTTCCAGTTGCGGGTTGACGCGATCCACAATAAATTTCGTCACTGCGCGCGGTGTATAGAATTCGCCGGCATTACCGGCACTTTGCAGGTCTTTGAGTATTTGCTCGTAGATATTGCCGAAGGTGTGGCGGTCGCTTTGCACATTGAAGTCAATTTCGGAAATTTTATTGATTACCTGCCGTAAGAGGGTGCCGGATTTCATGTAGTTGTATGCATCTTCAAATATATCTTTCACCACCTGCGCCCTTTTGCCGTTTGGCCCTGTGGTGTTAAGTTTGTTTTTTAAAGTCGGAAAGAGTTGAACGTTGACAAAATCGGCCAGCTCCTCACCGGTCTTGCCTTCCGGATCTTTAGCCCAGTTACGCCAGCGCAGATGCTCCGGCAGGGGGGATTTGTATTTTTTTTCCAACAGCTCCAGTTCTTCTTCCCGGTCATCAAAAATTTTTAAAAAGAACATCCAGACCATCTGGCTGATGCGCTGGGCATCGCCATCGACGCCAACATCTTTGCGCATAATATCCTGAATAGATTTAATTATTCCCGAAACGTTACTCATGCTGATTTTTCTTTCTCTTGCTTAAACAATTCCTGCTCCAATTCCAAAACAGCTTTTTCATAATTGGCTTTGCCGCCAAAGACCTTGTTGATAATTTCCATGGGTGTGCCGATCTGACTGAAGGGGTGGAGTTTCAGCACCCTGGCATTTTCCATGCTTTCGATGCCGCGGTCGGCGTATTTGTCCAGAAGCGCATCGAGCACGGCACGGGCCTGCTCGCCATACTTTGTAAAGTAGTTGCGCTTTTTGACGTTGTCGGCCCGCTCTCTTCGTGTAAGCGGGGGCTGGTCATAAGCGATATGACAGATCAGGTCAAAATCTCCGTAATCCCGGCCTACTTCTTCAGCCAGATTTTCCAGAATAATGCCGTGCTCTTCCAGCAAATCAATGATGGCCTGTTTTTTCCCAGCGCTGTTCCAATGTCTGAGAAATTCGTCGAGTGAGGCGAACTCCGCTTTTATTTGTTTGCGGGTAAAATCACGATAGGATTCGGTAATTAATTGCCCTTCCGGGCCGTAATATTCGACACGTTCGGCAATAATCGTTACCGGGACACCATTGATGACATATTTCTTTGTTTCGTCCGTACCATCTTCTCCGCCACCACCTTCCTCATCGCTTCCGTCCGGATCGGGCGGTACCGGGTCTTCATCATCGGTTGGCTCAAATATCACAACGGGTTCGCCGTCAAAATCCGGATCGCGAAAGAGTTCCGTCGCTTTTTTGAAATCCATGATGGTGAAGAAATATTTGTTGAATTCTTCTTCTATGCGGGTGCCCCGCCCGATAATCTGTTTAAATGTGGTCATGGAGTTGATGGTTTTATCGAGTACAATAACCCTGCATGTTTTGATATCGACGCCGGTTGTCAAAAGTTCCGAGGTTGTGGCGATTACCGGAAATCGGCTTTCCGAATCGCGGAAGTTATCCAGCTCCGCTTTGCCTTCAACGCTGTCACCGGTAATACGCATAACGTATCGGGGATGATCAAGGGCAAGTTGACCGGCGGCATTTACAATGGCCGCCCGCATGCGTTCGGCATGGTCGATGTCTTCACAAAAGATAATTGTTTTGGCATACGGATCGGTGGCACGAAGGAGCTGCATAACACGCTTGGCCACCAGTTTGGTTCGCTGGTTCAACACGAGGATGCGATCCATATCTTTTTGGTTGTAAGTGCGGCCTTCGATTGCCTGCCCCAAATCATCCGTCATGCCGGGCGGGGGTGTCCAGCCGTATATGTCTTTGTCGATATCAATGCGGACAACCTTGTAGGGAGCAAGAAAGCCGTCCGCGATTCCCTGTTTGAGACTGTAAGTGTAAACAGGCTCGCCAAAGTAGTTGATGTTGGAAACATATTTTGTTTCCTTGGGTGTGGCGGTCATGCCGATTTGAATAGAGTTCCCAAAATAATCAAGGATTTCCCGCCAGGCTGAGTCCTCGGCGGCGCTTCCCCGATGACATTCATCAATGACGATCATGTCAAAAAAATCGTGAGAGACATTCTTGAAAATCTTATCTTCTTCATCCGGGCCCGTAATGGCCTGATAGAGGCCCAGATATATTTCATAAGCCGGATCAATTTTCCGGTTTTTGATCTTTATCATGACCGAGCCGAATGGTTTGAAGTCATTGACCAGAGTTTGATCAGCCAGGAAATTCCGGTCGACCAGAAACAGAATCCTCTTGACAACTTTTGCTTTCCACAGACGCCAGATGATTTGAAATGTTGTATATGTTTTGCCCGTGCCCGTGGCCATGACCAGCAACACGCGCTTTTGGCCTTTGGCAACTGCTTCCACAACCCGGTTGATGGCTTCCACCTGGTAATAGCGCGGTTCTTTGCCGGAACTGTCAGAATAATAAGGCTGCAGGACAAGGTCTTCTGCCTGATCTTCGATACCGCGAAACACTTTATAACGTTGCCAGATTGTTTGCGGCGACGGAAATAATTCCAGGGCAAATTGCGTTTCGATATCCTCTCCGGCAGCAGGGCATTTGTTATGAGATGCAAAGGCATCGCCATTGGAGCTCAATGCACTGGGCACTTCGAGTATTTCTGCATACCCTAAAGCCTGCTGCATTCCCTGGCTGACGGTATGATTGTTATCTTTTGCCTCCACTACGGCAATGGGAACACCGGCTTCCTGATACAGGACGTAATCCGCAAATTTTTTCTTTTTTTTGTTACGCGATGACATATTGCCCCGGACGATTACAGGGCCGGGTGTTAAAGTGACTTCGCG
>Ga0116171_10004750_pt1 | contig 12124 bp, 10 predicted proteins | sample AD_JPNHW2_MetaG_FD_89798 | JGI IMG/M metagenome (GOLD analysis project Ga0116171, IMG submission 89798) | Active sludge microbial communities of municipal wastewater-treating anaerobic digesters from Japan - AD_JPNHW2_MetaG | ecosystem: Engineered > Bioreactor > Anaerobic > Digestate | place...
ATTTTGGATGAAATTATCTCTCCTGTAGAAACGATCTGGTCATATTCATAATCATAATTTTCTGAATTGGGAAGATGAAGCCTTGTTCTGAGCATCGAAAAAATATTTTCAAGTTCTGCATAAATGCTGTGGTTTTCATCGGTGAAAAGTGCATATGTCATGCTCATATGGTATTCTTTTATGTTGCAGAACTCTTCGTCAATTTTGCCGGTTCCGTAAAAGTAGGCATGGAGAAGCCTTTCCAGCGCATTTGTCATTTTTCCCATAGCGGAGACAACAACTGCTATATTATCATTTCTGTAAAGGCCCAGTACGCTTGCAACATTTCGGACTGAATCGGCATCTTTGACTGACGCTCCGCCGAATTTGAAAACTTTCATTATAGACACCTCGATTTAACTGATAAGGAATCAGATATTTATAGTGTTTTCTTTTTCAATAAAAATTTTTGCTTAGAAAGAAAAAACAGAATCCGGCTGTGTAGAATGGAAATTATAAGGTTTTAGTATATTTTCACATCTCCCTGCTGGAGATGTGAAGTAGCGGCAGTGTGGCAGAAAATTTTATACAGTAGCATCAACAGTGCTTTTAAGTATCTCTTCAAGTTTGAAAATTTCGTTATTAACATTGGTTGAGACAACTGTTAATTTATCACTCATCCCGGTAAGTACTGAATAAAAGGTTTCTATATTTTTTATCATGGATTGGTAAGTGCTGATCTCTTCAGTGTTCTTTTCAGTCAGTTCGCCTATCATCTGAGTGTATTGAACTGAAAGGTCAAAGTATCCCATAAGGTCCTGGAGATTCTGTCCGAGGTCCTTAATCATGTTTCTGAGAGTGTTAAGGAACGCCGCATTATCGTTCATTATCAGTATTATATTTTTCAGAATATCAGCTGTTTCAAATACCTGATCTGATGCTTCGATAATCCTCATTACAGACATCCGTATTATATCGCTTATCTCTTTTGCTGAGCGCATACTGCCGTCGGCAAGTTTTGAAATTTCATCAGCAACAACAGCAAAACCCCGTCCATGTTCACCCGCTCTTGCCGATTCTATTGATGCATTAAGGGAGAGTAATGCTGTCATGTCGGCAATTTCGTTAATTGTTTTTGAAATTTCAGCGATTCTGGAGGATTCATCTTTTAATGCGGTAATTGTTGTTGATGCATTGCCGAGTTTGTTCTGGCAATCCGCTGCAAGAACTCCTATCTCTGAAGCATCCTTCTGAACTGAATCGCTTGAAGTCAGAGTCTCCTGAAACTCATCTTTAAGTTTCGCGATGAGCAGTTTCCCTTTTTTGTTGAAATCCATCTGACCTGCAGTATGAGTTTTGATCGTATCAAATGATTCTATTACACTTGAAGATGACGCCAGAGTTTTTTCAAATACAGGAGCCTGCCCCTCTATCGAAGAGTCTATCTCTCCGGTAAATGCGCTTAGGAAATCGGTGGTTTCTTTAACATGTTCAATAAGAGTTTTCGCTTCGGTCATTATCTCGGTAATTCTGTTTTTCTCTTTCTCAATTTCGCCTCTGTTTTTATTAAGTTCACTCGATTTTTTCCAGTCATTAAATCTCATCCGGTCGAGCACATAGACAAAGACCATGATGAAAAGAATTACAGTAATGAAATCATTTAGAGTGTACTTCTGTCTTGGTGTTGTAAATTCCAGCCCGTGGATTAATCCTGTAATAAAAAAAGCAGATACAGAAAACGTGGTCATCATCCAGAGCAGTGATCTGTACATCGGGGCAACTATAATCAGAATTAAAACAAAGAAATAACCTGCAAAATAAACAGGATCCCCCCCTGTGATTCCTGTTATTATACCTGTTCCAATTTCCAGATAAAATCCAAGTGCGGCAAGCAGAAACATGCTTCTGCTTTTAAAGAACGGGACAAACTGAAGAGCAAATAGAAGAAAAGAAAAGGCAGATAATCCATATCTTAAATAAACAATCAAAGGGCGGTCAGGGTAGATTACGCTGTCTGCTGATATGTAGCCAAGCCATGCAAATATGCAGATAAAGGAAGCAGGTACAATCACGAGATTGCTCTGATAATTGAGCTCGCCTGAATAGGTATCAGGAAACTTGTCTCTTCCCCAAAACAGAAATTCTTTAATGGCTTTCAACATTAGTAATGCCTCTGATTTTAAAATAAAGGTCGATGTAAAATATTTTTCCGCGGATAATCGATAAAATACCGGAATTTATTTTAATCTATATGAATAGAGGAACGATAAACAAATCGTTAAATAAAATCAAATAAAAAAAACTCATCGGCAAAGAAAAGCATTATTGTATAGAATTAATTATCAGGCATAATTTTCCGGACTCATTAACGGGCAGATACTCTAATTTGTATTAAAAATTATAATATGCATATTACTGATTTAATGCCGAATATAGTAATAAGAAAAATTCCGGAGAATAAGTATGAAAAAAATATACATTATTGTACTTCTTGTTTCTGTGATGTCTGTTCCAGATGCATTTACTGAAAATAAACTTGCAGAGAAACATAAGAAAAAAGTCATAAATCAGCATGAACGTGATATAAAAAACCGTGACGCAATATTACAGGAACTTAATGCGTTTCTCGAAGAGAGCAGTGAAGAGATATCAGACGGAGATGTAAAGCTTGGTATACCTGTCGAAGAAAATGCGATAATAGAGTTAAAGGATACAGATACTTTTCATTATGCAGGAGTAATCCCTCCGAAGATTTACGGATATGTAAATACCGGATCTCTTAATATGAGATCAGAAGACAGTGCAGGCAGCGAAATTGTCGGGAAGGTCAGGTTTAAAGAAAGAGTGCAGATAATTTTTCAGTCGGATAAAACTGACGTGATAAAAAATATGAAAGCACCATGGCTCCTTGTAAAAAAAGATAATGGTGACGAAGGATGGGTTTTCGGAGCATTTGTTTCTGATGATATCCCTTCAGAGATCGACAGCGATACCGGTAAAACTGACTGGAATATGATAATCCCGACGTCAGGGAGGATGTCCAGCAGGTTCGGTAACAGGATAGATCCTGTTACTAAAAGAAGAAATTCATTTCATAAAGGGATAGATATATCAGCACCAGCCGGTACTCCTGTCTACGCAGCAGAGAAAGGAATTGTTATAGATGCAGGTTACAAAAAAAGCGGTTACGGAAATCTCATTGTAATAAAGCATGGGAATGATTTGGCGACATACTATGGCCATCTTTCAAAGATCGTTATATCTGATGGTGATAAAGTAGCCAAAGGAGAACTCATAGGTAATGTGGGAAGTACAGGCAAATCAACTGGTCCCCACCTCCACTTCGAGATCAGGAAGGGGAACCAGGCGCTAAATCCGGAGGATTTTGTGAGGTAGATATCTTCCCGGAGAAGCCCCTTTCGAGGGGCGGGGCTGTGTATAATGATAGCTGCACGATTATAATAAAACAGAAATAATATCATTGATTTTTTAGCAGTGAATTTAATCTTAATACATAAATTGATGATAATCCCCGTTTTAATAAAAGCAGGCTGATAATAAATAAAGAGGTAAATAAATGAAACAGGCAGCTATACCTGAGTCGATAATTCCGGTTCTTTTAAAGGCTCAGAAAAATGAAATAACTGAATATCATATATATTCTAAACTCGCTGATTCCGTAAAAGATGAACACAACAGCGGTGTTCTAAGAAAAATCGGGAATGATGAGAAAGCTCATTATGAAATATGGAAAAAATTTACAGGAATCGAAGTGCAGCCAAACCGTTGGAAAATATTTAAGTTCTACTGGATAGCAAAAATTTTCGGACTTACATTTGGAATTAAGCTTATGGAGAATGGTGAAGCTGAAGCTCAGATTAATTACGAGGCGCTGACAGAATATATTAAAGAGGCCAAAAGAATTGCGCATGATGAAGAGGTGCATGAAAAGCAGCTTATTGCTCTCGTTGAAGAGGAGCGTCTTGACTATGTCGGTTCCATTGTACTCGGCCTTAATGACGCGCTTGTTGAACTTACCGGCGCTCTTGCGGGTTTTACGTTCGCGATGCAGAATACAAAACTTATTGCTCTTGCAGGGTTAATAACCGGGATTGCAGCTTCATTTTCCATGGCTGCCAGCGAATATCTTTCTCAGCGGTCAGATGGTGATGCAGATACAGCATTAAAATCTTCTTCTTATACATTTATTGCTTATGTGACAACGGTAATTCTTCTTATAACTCCATATCTGCTTGTGGATCATTTTATGATCTGTCTTGGTATGACTCTTTCTATTGCGATACTGATAATATTTTTCTTCAATTATTATATCTCTGTTGCGAAAGATCTCGATTTCAAAGCCCGTTTTTTTGAAATGGCATTTATAAGTCTTGGAGTTTCCGCTATTACTTTTCTGATTGGCGTTCTTATAAGACAGTTTGTAAATATACAGATTTAAACTACAGAGGCCGGCCGGGGCATGTAAATTACTGTATCCGGGTTTGCTGAAAAGCAGTATCGTTTAAATATATTTTCAGAACAGATTTATTTAATGGAATCGTCTTAAAGTCCCCCTCCGGGGGATTCAGGGGCTTATCCGGATTATGTGAATAAAATATTCATAATTAAAAGAGTTTCAGCTGAACATCTTTACCCTTGTCAAATACAGTTCTTCCGCCGAGAGACTGGGATATTTTTCTTTCATGGGCAATCAGGCTTTCTATATCTGCATCGGGGGCATAATTATTTTCAATGTGACGTGTCATACTGTCGAGTTTTTTCAGCGCATCGAGTCTGTCATGATCTCCGATTTTTGCTTTTTTTACTGCATCTTTTAGTATTGATATGGACTGATCATATACTTTCAGCGGTACAGGTGCAGGATGCCCGTCCTTTCCTCCATGAGCGAAAGAGAACCTCGCCGGATCGGAGAATCTTGCAGGCGCACCATATATTACTTCCGAGACGAGCGCGAGGGACTGGATTGTCCTGGGACCGACACCGTTCAGGAGTAGCGCTTCTGTAAAATCCGAGAACTGCTTTTCGTATGCAATAGCAAGCACAGCTCCCATTCTTCTGCTGTTAACATCAGCAGAAGTGACTTCATGGTGTGCGGGCATATCAAGATGCCGCGGGGAGAGCTGTCTTGAAGAGAGCAATGATTCTATTTCACTAAGCTGTTTGTCCGGATGAATAGAGAGAAATTCCACTATTGCGCTTCGTGCAGGTCCGCTCCGTGTATCACTAAGATTAAGTATTTCACCCTCGTTTTTTCCTACAATGGCGGAATGCGGATTATCAACGAAAGATGTTACACTTTCAGATAGCCAGTGGTATCTTCTTGCCGTGACGTCCTCCCTGTTCATACCCTGCTGGACCACTGCCCATTTTCCGTCTCTTGTAAGAATAAAATTGTGCAGATATATCCGGTATCCGTCATGAATACAGGTGTTGTCAATCTTTGCAGAGAGCCTTGAACATCTGACAAGTTTATCTCCGTCAAGTCCGGTTTTCATCGATACTTCGGAAATTTGAGAGGGTGTATTTTTTGAGTGCCTGCCTCTCCCCCCTAGAATGTAAAGGCCGGTTTCATGAGAGAGAGGGTTAAGCCCGTGGCTCAGTGCTCCCATGACGCTTGGTGTTATCCCTGAAGAGTGCCAGTCCATTCCCATTACAGCGCCGAATGCCTGAAACCAGAACGGGTCGGAAATTCGGCGGAGAAACTCATCCCTTCCGTATTTATGGATAATGGCCAGGGATATTCCGGTGCCCAGCTCTTTCATCCTGTCTGCGAGCCATTTCGGTACATGCCCGTAATGCAGGGGCAGATTAGCAGTTCCTGAGCGTTTCATGGATTAAATATATTTAATACTATACGTTTGTAAAGTAATTAATTATATTAAGAAGATATTTTAAAATAGAAAATGGCCGTGGATTCCGGCCATTTTCTATCAGGTAATATTAAAAATTTCTACTGTCCCGGAACTGTCGGGACAACCACAATATCGACTCTGCGGTTAAGCGCTCTGTTCTCTTTAGTCTCATTTGAAACAAGCGGTTTGTACTCGCCGTAACCTGCAGCTGAAAATCTTACCGGGTTAAGGTCTGTGTCCTCAAGAAGGTAACCGAGTACTGCAAGCGCTCTCTCAGTGGAGAGCTCCCAGTTATCCCTGAATTTTTTTGACCGCATGGGGACGTTATCAGTATGCCCTTCGACTACTATGCTGTATTCAGGATATTGCGAAAGTATCTCCCTGATTTTTTTAAGAGAGGGGAGCACCTCTTTTTTAAGATTGGCGTAACCTGAATCAAAACTGATTTTATCATCAATATTTATAACAAGCCTGTTATGGAATTTCTTTAAACGGATATCGCCTTTTTTTATCTCTTCTTCAAGCTGTTTTTCGAGATCAGATGCCTGGTTCTCCATCCTGGCGAGTTCCTGTTTCTGTTTATCTGTAAGCTTTTTCAGGTCAGAGAGTTCTTCGTTGAGATTTGCGATTTCATCTTTTAGCGAGAGAATTTTCTTCTCATAATCTGATTTGAGAGCAGCTGTTTCTTTAAGCAGTTTCTCTCTCTCTTCATTCCATTTAGCTCGTGCCTGTTCCATGTCATCTTCGCATCTTTTCTGAAGAAGCCTGTTGCTCTCTATAAGATTTTTTTCAGTCTCCGATCCCTTGCTCTTGAGAATATCAATCATGTCCTGCATTTCCGCAATTTTTGCTTCAAAGGCCTTTGTTTTATCAGAGCATGAGGAATCAAGCTGTTCGAGATCTCTTTTGAGTTTATCAATCTCCGCCTGAAGGCCGATTATGGTATTCTCATACCTGTTCTTTTCGTTCTGGTACTGCCGGTTCAGAGTTTTCAGTTCAAGCTGAAGAGCAATTTTCTCGTTATATATTGAGTTATATTCCGAGGGTGTGTAGAACACAGCAGCATCTGCCGCTGCTATTGAGATCAGCATAATGAGAAGCGGAACAATTTTTCTAATGAATTTTTTCAGCATATATTTCTCCGTATGATGATTACATTCTATTTTGTTTTATCAAGCTTGAGTTTAGCATCAAGAAATTTTCTCTCAGCATCCCTGTATTCAGCCTGAGCTTTTGATGTTTCCTGTTTTTTCTTTTCCAGGTACTCTGTGATTATTTTATACCCGTACTTGTCATTGGGATCTTTTTCGTTAAACAGCTTTGAGAAGAAGTTCTGTTCTTCTGCCGGCTTCGGCGGTTCGGTCTTATCACGGTAGGCAGTGGCTATCTTCGATTTCTCAAAATTCAGTTCTGCGATATATTGAGCGAGTTCCGCATCTTTAAGTGCAAGGTCGGTTTCACCGAGTTTTTTTTCACTCTGCTGATACTCAAGCAAAGCTGTTTTTTTTGCAAGTTTTGATTCATTTTCAGCAAGCCGTCCTTTTTTTAGCTCAAGGTTCACCGCATCTTTATTTTTTTCATAAAAAAAGATTTCATCTTTCAATAATCCGTTCTCTTTTTTGAGAAGTTTTATTTCATCTTCAATGGCCGAAGGTGAGTTTTGCTGATCATTCATCCTGCTCTCAACGGCCTGTTTCTCTTTGTTTTTATCTATGATTTTCTGTTCCAGTGTTAAGATGGTTTTTGATTCGGGCTCGGTTTTCTCTGCAAGATATTTATCTTCAATCTCTGCAGGCATTGTTGAGCATGAGGCAATTATAAGTGATAAAAGGATGACCGGTAAAATTCGTTTCATGTAAATTTCTCCTGTATAATTAGTGATTTTAATTCTGAATTTATTTAAATGATTCTGCAAATGATACTATAGTATAAATAATTTAAATAAAACATTCAAATAATATAATTAAAAAGTCAAGAGATGTTTAATCGTAAAAAGTTACGTTTTTTTGGGATTAATTATTATTCAGATAGGATTATTAATAAAATATTACTATATACACCGGCAGCGCACGTGCATAAATATCCCGTTATTCTCGCAAAAAACAGGTATCAGTTTTCTTTTCGTAAAATAGTAAAAAATATTTATTGATTAAAAAATATACCTGAATATTTTTGCGTTGATTATAGAGAAACTTCAATTATAATTAATATAATTAAAAGAATTAAATTCCGGGATGTATTAAATGAATGATTATAGAGTCACTTACGAGAAATTTGTCGAACTGAGTTATCAGCTTCTTGATAAAATTAAATCCAACAAGGAGGAATATAAAGCCATTCTATGCCCGCTCCGTGGTGGTTTTTTCCTTTCATATTTTATGAGTGTCCATCTTGAACTTCCGATTTCATATATTGAAATATCATCATACGCAGGCAAGGAACAGAGGAGATTCCAGATAGGGATCAAACCTGATCTGATTGAAGGAAAATTTCTGCTCTGTGATGATATATATGACAGCGGAAATACAATCAAAGAGATACATTCAATGTATCCTAAAGTTGATTTTGATACTATATGTCTTGTTTCAAAGGTTAAGGAGGCCGAAGTAATTTATGCCTCTCTTGTGGAAAAAGACCACTGGGTGGATTTTTTCTGGGAAGTAATGTGAAATTCTGGGGTAAAAGAAAATGATTAGCCGTATAAAATCAATTATATTCTTAAGCTTTATTATTTTAACAAGCATTATTCTGTTTTTTCCAGCTCTATTCATCTGGCTTGTAACTCTGCCATTTGATAAGAGAAGGGTAATTCTTCAGCAGTACACATGCTTCTGGGGAGCTTTCTACACTTATGTCAATCCTTCATGGAAAGTCAGAACTATAGACAGAAAGAATTTCAGGCCTGGAGTGACTTATGTTGTCGTCTCCAATCATCAGTCTCAGCTTGATATTCTTGTCGCATTTAATCTTTATAAACATTTTAAATGGGTTTCCAAAGCCGAAATTTTCAAGGTCCCTTTTGTGGGATGGAACATGTATTTTAACAGGTACATTAAGCTGGTTCGGGGAGATAAAGAAAGTATCAAAAAGATGCTGGAAGTCAGCGAAGAGAGGCTTAAGGAGGGGAGTTCTATATATTTATGTCCGGAAGGTACAAGATCATCTGACGGGAAAGTTAAGCCGTTTAAACCCGGAGCGTTCATGCTGGCTCATAAACTTAAGCTGCCCATACTTCCCATCGCAATTTCAGGTACATGCAGCGCTCTTCCGAAGCATAGTATGAAATACCAGGGGGTGCATAATCTTTATCTTAAGATACTGGAAGAGGTTCCTTATAGCGCGTTTTCCTCTCTTACAATTGAAGAGACCGCAGAAATGGTGAGAAAAATAATAAGTGATAATGTTGAAGCTTTAGAAAAGCTTGAGGAGTTGAAAAATTGAGTAAGGTATATTTTTTAAAAACTGAGAATAATTCTTCAGATGAACTTCTTGCCGGTAAGCTTAAAGCCCTTATCGCAAAAGAGGAGCTGTTTAACTTTATCGCGGAAAAAGATATGGTGGCAGTTAAAACCCACTTTGGAGAGAGCGATAAATCAGGATATGCAAGACCTGTAATATTAAAGCGGATTGGTGAACTTGTCCGGGAAAAGAATGCTCTCCCTTTCATGACTGAAACTTCAACCCTCTACAAAGGGAACAGGGATAACGCCGTCATTCACATTGAGCACGCGCTGAAGCAGGGATTCGGTTTTGAGAATACCGGCATGTCAATTATAATGTCTGACGGACTTTATGGAGACGAAGAGATAGATGTTCCGATTAACGGGAAGCTTTATGATTCAGTTAAGATTGCTTCATTGATTGTCAAGTCTCACGGGCTTGTCTGCGTCTCGCACTTCACAGGGCATCTTATAGCCGGTTTCGGAGCTGCTATAAAGAATATGGGGATGGGGTGCGCCAGCAGAAAAGGGAAGATGGTACAGCATTCGACCGCAAAGCCTGAGATAATGCCGGAGTTGTGTACTAAGTGCAAACAGTGCGTTATGTGGTGCCCTGCTCAGGCTGTCACAATGGGAGATGATTCAGCGGTTATTAACAACGATAAATGCATAGGGTGCGGAGAATGCCTTGCTGTATGCAGATTTGATGCTGTTAAATATAACTGGGGTGCTACGTATGAAGAGCTCCAGAAAAAGATAGTAGAACATGCCTTCGGAGTCTATAAGGCCAATGAGGGGAAGAGCATATATATTAACATTCTCACAAGAATATCGAAGGATTGCGACTGCATGTCCAGGTATGAAAATATCTGCGGTGACATCGGAGTGCTTGTTTCACATGATCCTGTCGCAATTGATGCTGCATCTCTGGACCTTGTTGAAAAATTCTCCGGAAGAAATTTTTCAGACATGGCGTATGATATTCCCTACAGGTTTCAGATCGATTATGCCAAAGAGATCGGCTTCGGCAATGCTGATTACGAACTTGTAGAGTGCTGATAAAATATTATTAAATAATCTGATTTAATTATCTGAGATAGAAATTTTTATTCCTCTCCCTTGACGGGAGGACTATCTCAGTTTTAATTAAGTGCTGCTTCATAAAACTGTAAAATTTACATTATTTATTTAACAGATCATCTGCCTTGAGCATTTACACATCCATCCCAGCCCTGCACCCATCAAGGGGGAGGGAGTTTTCAAAAAAATCACAATCACCTCTTGAATTTTTTCCGGAATTCTATATATTATATTTAATCTTGTTCTGAAATATTAAAATATTAACAGGAACGTATTATGGATTTTAATTTAAGTACAATATCTTTTGTTGAAGAAAAAAATTTTACCCCGATCGATACGGGCAGGATATATGATGTACTGATTATAGGGGGAGGCCCTGCGGGGATGACTGCAGCTGTTTACTGCATGAGAAAAGGGGTGGATACTGCGATCATCATTAAAAGTATCGGAGGGCAGGTCGCGGAGACTTCATCAGTCGAAAATTATCTCGGGTATAAATATATCAATGGAGTGGAGCTTGTCGATAAGTTCAAGGAACAGGTTTTTCAGTTCAGCGTAGGATATGAGGAGGGGCAGGGTGTTTCCGCGATTGAAGATGGAGATATTAAAAGAGTTACACTGGAGGACGGCAGAGTGATTAAGTCCAGAACCCTTATCATTGCATCAGGAAAAACCTGGAAGAAACTTGGAGTTCCAGGCGAAAAGAGGCTGACAGGGAGAGGTGTAGCTTACTGTACAATTTGTGATGCCCCGCTTTTTGCAGGTAAAAAAGTTGTAGTGGCCGGAGGGGGCAACTCCGGCGTTGAAGCGGCTATTGATCTTGCTTCAGTTGCGTCTGAGGTTGTAATCATACAGCTTTTAGATGAGCTTACGGCGGATAAAATACTGCTCGATAAGCTTAAAACTTTTTCTAATGTAAGCATGTTTTTCAGCAGCAGAGTAACCGATATTACAGGTGAAAATAAGGTGAGCGAAGTATCAATCCAGCATGTTGATACAGGAGTTGTGACTCGTGTAAAAACTGACGGGATTTTTATTGAAATCGGGCTTGATCCGAACAGCAGTTTCGTGCGCGGAGTTGTGGAGATGAATTCTTCGAATGAAATTGAGATAAACAGCAGGTGTGAAACAAGCCGCGAGGGTATATTTGCTGCTGGTGACGTTACATCAGTTCCGTTTAAACAGATTATAATAGCTGGAGGCGAGGGCGCAAAAGCGGCGCTTTCTGCCTGTGAATATATTTTAAAGAAAAAACAGTAATTACTGTAAGATGTGTAGATTAAAGGAGATTAGATTATGTCATTATTTGATATTAAAGTTCAGAATCAGTTAAAAGAGATACTCAAAAATATGAAAGATGAAGTGCAGATTGTAAATTTTACTCAGGAAATTGAGTGCCCTATGTGCAGAGAGACCAGATCTTTTGCTGAAGAGATTGCCTCATTAAGCGATAAACTCTCTATCAAGGTTTATAATTTTGTTACTGATAAAGAGATTGCCCGGAAGTATGGAATTGAAAGAATCCCGGCAATAGTTCTTCTCGATAAAGACGGTGCAGATTACGGCGTTAAATTTTATGGCCTTCCCGGGGGGTATGAGATAAACTCATTTCTCGGCTCAATAATTGAGATGTCCGGACGTCGAGAGGAGCTGCCGGCTGACATTGCATCAAGGATAAAGAAAATCGATAAAGATGTTCATATACAGGTATTTGTAGGGCTCAGTTGCCCTCACTGCCCGGCTGCCGTATCC
>Ga0116171_10004751_pt1 | contig 12123 bp, 8 predicted proteins | sample AD_JPNHW2_MetaG_FD_89798 | JGI IMG/M metagenome (GOLD analysis project Ga0116171, IMG submission 89798) | Active sludge microbial communities of municipal wastewater-treating anaerobic digesters from Japan - AD_JPNHW2_MetaG | ecosystem: Engineered > Bioreactor > Anaerobic > Digestate | place...
GAATATAATTGATATTATGAAATTCCACAAATCAAATAAACAAAAAGTAATATGTTTCTTTTTTTTACTATTCTTTTCTGGTTCAATTCAGGGGCAAGAAATTAGTAGTGAAGGAGTAAAGTTTTGCACCTGGTTCCAAGATAAAGAAGGCGCAATTTCCATTTCTTTCGATGATGCCTGCTATACCCAATATGAATATGCTTTTCCAATTCTTGAAAAATACAACCTCAAAGCTACATTTAGTCTTGTCGGGAAGTGGACGCATAATACACCCACTTATTCATCAGAATCAAACAATTTTGAAGTTAAAAAAATGGGTTGGAATGAGATAATGGAACTTCACCAAAAAGGGCATGAAATTGCAGCACATGGATTTATTCACCAAAAGTATGATAATCTTTTGCCAAAAGAACAAATAGTAAGGCAAATGAAAGATGTAAAGGAATTGATTGAATCAAAAATACTTTCTCAAACATACACTTTGCATTATCCCTATTCTTTTACATCTGAAAAAATAATTACAGCCGCCAAAGAAGCTGGTTTTCTGTTTTGCAGAACGGGAATGGATTCTATAAATAATGCAAATCCTAAGAACATGAATTATTTAGATAGTAAGGCAATTTTAAATAATAATACTCCGGATTCAACGCAATTATGTAAATGGATTTCAGATGCAAAAGGGAAATGGTTGATTCTCATGTATCATCATTTGTTTCCGGAAAATTCTAAAGAAATGAACATTCTTAATGCCCACCAAGTAAAAAATACTTATTCACTATATCCTAAAACATTTGAAAGCCAAATAAACCTTTTAGTCCGTTCAAACTATTGGATAGCTCCTATTGTTAATATTGGGAAGTATATCATGGAAAGAAATAATACCAAAATACAAACATTAAAACATCGGAGAAAAATAGTAGTTACTACCAATACTGAAATGGATACAAGTATTTATAATCAGCCATTAAGTATTAAAATAAAAACGTCTTGGGAAAAAGTAGTTGTTAAAGGCAGCCTTAATGACGGAGTTTTCGAAACAACTAATAACTATTTAATAATTACTGTTCTGCCAAGAAAATCCATCACCATTTTAAAAAAGAGGTAAAATTACTGCATGATATATTACATCTTAAGAGTTATTGAAAAGCTGCTTATTATTTATTTTACAATATATTTTCTTATAGATATAATACTATATTTGTATTCATTATTAAATTTCAGAAGAAAAGCTAAATCGTCAAAAGAAGAGGTTGATTATAAAGCCCACCCTATTTCCATAATAGTTCCATCTTACAATGAAGAAGTGTCAATTATCACATGCACGAACATGCTTCTTGAGATTGATTATCCTTCTTACGAACTGATAATTGTAAACGACGGGTCAACCGATGGGACAATGAAAAAACTGAAAGAAGGGTTTAAACTTTTTACGATAGATAAAAAAAAAGACGAACTCCTGAATACAAAACAAATAAAGCAGATTTATCAAGTTCTCAACAAGTCTCTAATTATAATTGATAAAGAAAACGGAGGAAAAGCCGATTCGATAAATGCCGGAATTAATTATGCCAAGGGGAAATATATCTGTACCATAGATGCCGATTCAATTTTAGATTCCAATGCTTTAAAAGAAGTGGTAAAACCATTTATTTTCAACTGCAATACTTTTGTTTCCGGAGGACAACTTGCTGTGGCAAACGACGTAACCATTATTCATAATAAAGTGGTTAGCTCAAAAACACCCACCAACATCTGGGTACTTTGGCAAATTATTGAATACATCAAATCCTTTATGATTTCGAGGATAGGGCTAAGTAAGATAAATGCACTGTTAATTATGTCGGGAGCATTTTCATTATTTAAAAAAGAAGACCTGTTTAAAATAGGAGGATTTATAACATCATTAAACACACATCCATACATTAAACAAACGATAGGTTTAGGGAAACAAACTGTTTGTGAAGATATGGAAATAGTTGTACGGTTATGGAAGTACAAAAGAGACAACAAAATCAGGGCTAAAGCTGTTTTTTTACCTGAACCTGTATGCTGGACGGAAGTTCCTGACAGAGGGAAAAATTTATTCAAACAACGCTCGCGATGGCACCAGGGGCTTATGGAAACATTGAAAATTCACAGGGATATGATATTTGAACCAAAATATGGTATTACCGGTTTAATTGGCTTACCCTATTATTTCTTTTTTGAAATGTTAGCTCCTATTATTAAGATATTTTCATTTATTTTTATAGTTATATCTGCTCTTTATGGCACCATAAATTACATCTGGATAGTTTTACTTATCCTTAGTGTTATGCTTATAACAGCTATAATTATGAGTTCAATAACGGCAATTATTGAATATTGGAGCCTGAAACAAAAAGCTGCAAGCCGAGATGCATTACGTTACAAGAATTTTGCTGATTGGCTGCGGCTTATAAGTGCAGGTATATTAGCTGAATTTTCTTATTCATTTTATAAAATAGCGGCTCAAACTTCAGGGATTATTAACTTTTTGAAAAAGAAAAATAAGTGGAATAAATTTGAAAGAAAGGGAGTAAAACAAATATAAATATGAGCAAACAACTATTAATAAAACTTTGTATAACTACATTTTTACTCCTTTCTATTAACATTTTCGCTATTGCCCAGAATAACAATACTGAATATTGGCGAAAGCTTGGATATGAGGCAAAAACAAACGAAGACTTTAATAAAGCTATAGTTAATTATAGTAAAGTATTAGAAATCCAGTCGGATGATTATGATGCAAGGCTTGCTCTCGCAAGACTTTATTATCTTAAAACCGATTACCAAACAGCTATTTCATTTTATAACAAAATTTACCAGAATGACTCAACAGACGTGGAAGCATTAAATGGTTTTGGAGCCTGTTACATGAAGCTTGATGAGCCTGGAAAAGCAAGCATTTTCTACGAAAAAGCAATTACTTTTTTACCAGTCGAAGTACAACTTTATTTTGATCTGGCAAAAGCTTATAGTTGGGATGGAAAACCTAAAAAAGCAATTGAAATTTATAACAAAATTAATACAATTGACAATACTTACTCAGAAGCATACAGTGGTATAGGCAAAATGCTTTATTGGCAGGGAAAACCAAAATCCGCCATTTCATATTATCAAAAAGCCTTAGCATTAGATCCGGAAAATGACGATATTATTAAGGAATATAAGGATATTTCCAACGCATTAAAATATCAGATTTCTTCCACCTTTCAACTCGCTAATGAAACGGAAGAAAGTTATAAAATTAATGCATTCATTCAGAAATATTCAATTACAAAAAGGCTATGTGATCATTTTGATGTATCTGCAAATTTTCTGTTAGACTATTCTGACAGGAACTTTACCAATACCAATAACGACACTACAAGATGGTTTGATAATACCTGGATTAAAGCAAACTGGATAACTGCAAATCATAATATTGGTATTTATGGAGGTTATAGCAGCAGTGATAATAAATTTACTTCTTACGGATTAAACTGGAAATGGACTTTCAATATCAAATCATTAACATTTAAAAACAATGTAACTGCCGGATATGATTATTTTTACTATTGGAACCAAATCGGAGGTAAATCTATTACTGATAATTTGAACGTTACTCTCAGATGTTTCGGTTTTGATGCCGGCTATACTTTTGGAATAATTGACAGTGCTTTAATTACCGACCCATATAAAAACAAATATAAAGTTGACTTCAATAATCACTACTCATATTCTTTTTCTTTATCATACAAAGTATTTTTAAAACCTATGGTTAAAATTGCCCTTAACCATTCTTATCTGAATTACGATTATAAATCAAAGCTCTACTATTCGCCTTACGGAAGGCAACTTACGGGTGCATCAGTTACATTTTATTACGATTATAAAAAGTTTTATCTTTATGGAAATTTCGCCTATAACAAAGGGAATGAATACTACTTTTCCATTGATACAACGGTTAACAAAATTAATATAAATGTAGATAACTGGTCGGCCGAAATGGAATCGGGTTACAATATGAAAAGATTTTCAATTTCAATAGGAGGAAATAAATTTTATAACCCTTATTATAGCAATTATATAGTGTATTTTTCAGTTAAAGCCAGGTTGTAATGAAAAGCAAAACCATCATTATATTATTTCTTATTTCTTTATTGATTTTTACTGTTTATAAAATGATGAAATATGAACAGTCAATAAGAGAAGAGAAAAACATCAAGCTTTATATAGAAGATGCAACCAAACCATTAATTAAAAAACTTCCGGCGGAAGAACTCAAGGAAGCTGCATTTAATTCATTTTATAATTTTATTGCCAAAGATGATTATTTCAAAGCCCTAAAAATAAATCAACTAGAAGAAAAACGTTATTGGGATAACATTTTTCTGAAAGGTGTTAATTTAGGCGTAGCGCTTCCGGGAAAATTCCCTTCTGAATTTTCATTAACATTTAATGAATACCTTTATTGGTTTGAACTTATTGGCAAAATGAACGCTAATATTATCAGGATTTATACCATATTGCCACCAGATTTTTACAAAGCTTTCTCATATTATAATTTACATCATTACGACAAGCATTTATATTTGATGCAAGGCATTTGGGCAGAAAACCCTAAAGAAGATGATTATTATAATCCTGATTATATAAGAAAGTTTCAAAAAGAAATCATTGATATTATTGATGTAATACATGGTAATGGAGTATTAAAAGAAAAGGCAGGCAAAGCATCGGGAATCTATGCTACGGATATTTCCAAATATGTTATAGCCTTTTTACTGGGTAATGAGTGGGAGCCTGGTATTGTTTTTAAAACAAATAAAATTAATAAAACATCACATTATAATGGTGATTTCATCTGCATGAACAATGGTAATGCCATGGAAGCCTGGCTGGCCAATATGATGGATTTCACTGTGATGTATGAAACACAAACTTACAGATGGCAACATCCGGTTTCCTTTGTAAACTGGCTTCCATTGGATCCCATGTATCACAATACCGAAATTATTGAAAATTCAAAAATCCGTGAATATGATAATGATTTGGAAAGCATAGATTTCCAAAAATTTAATTCAACAGCCCTGTTTTATCCCGGTATCTATGCTGCTTATCATGCTTATCCATACTATCCCGATTTTATTTTCCTTCAAAAAAACTATGCCAATACCGTTAATAATAATGGACAAAAAGATAATTACTTTGGGTATCTTACAGATTTAAAAAAACATACTCAGGGAATGCCTTTGGTTATTGCTGAATATGGGCTTCCATCAAGCAGAGGAAATAGTCATTTTGCGACACCCTTTGGTTTCGACCAGGGTGGGCATTCCGAAGCGCAACAGGCAAAACTATCTTTATTATTAACCCAAGATATTTATGATACAAATTGTGCCGGTGCAATATTTTTTGAATGGGCAGATGAATGGTTTAAACATAACTGGTTAGTTATGGATTTTGAACAACCTTATAACGATCGGCAACTCTGGCATAATATGGAAAACCCTGAAGAGAATTTTGGTGTGCTCGCGCTTGAAAGCAGAACAAAAACGATAGATGGGTTATTGAATGACTGGAGCAAACCTGTTTTAAAAGATACTAAATACAAAATATTAGCCGATGCTGACCCCGGCTATTTTTATCTTGCTTCCAACTTACCCGATTTCGATTTCAGAAAGAATAATCTATATATTGCTATTGACACATACGACAAGATAAAAGGTGATCACAAACTACCATTTTCTGATAAAAAATTTGAAAATGGGTTTGAATTCCTGTGTAAATTTACATCAACAGATAATGCTCAAATACTTGTTGATGAACCGTATTCCGTTTTTACGGATATTTACAATAATCACATACCTGTTTATGCTTCAAGATATAATAATAACGGTAAATTCATTCAGCAACTTATGCTAGTAAATCGCGGCAGAGAAACATTACTTGGAGAAAAAACTAATTCTATTTTAAACAACCGTAGTCCTTTGATTTTTGGCAATTCATCTCTGCCTGAATATTCTAATGCTGACTGGTATTGGAATAACCATACAAAAAAAATAGAAATCCGATTGGACTGGCATTTGCTCAACGTAAGCGATCCCGCTAAAAGATTTGTGCTGGATGATAAAAAAGAAACGAAAGAAATAGATTATTCCAAGACAGATGCATTTAAACTTTACTTTTTTATTACTGATAAAAAAAATAGCATCATTAATCAATATCCTGAAGGAAGGCCATTTTCCTACAGTTGGGAAGAATGGAATATGCCAATTTACAAAGCACGATTAAAACCCGTTTATTATTCATTGCAAAATTATTTCAAGAAGCTAAAACCGGTAAATAATATCAACCCTCCGGAATTAAAAAAAGAAACATTTGACGTAGCAGATTATTATGATAATAAAAAAGGTGCGGTTTCTGTAAGTTTTGATAATGCAGGTTTTTCACAATATGAATATGCATTACCTGTTTTGCAAAAATACCAGATGAAAGCTACTTTCAGCATAATCCCGGAAATGGCAAATGATTCTCCAGAGCTGTATGATATTGATGAAGGCATTAAAATCAAAAGACTTAGCTTAAATGAAATCAAAGACATTACAAATCTCGGTCACGAAATAGCACTACAAACTATGGATAACAATTTTACCGCATTTGATGCCTACGCAAATAATAAGTTAAATAAAAAAATCAATGTAATACATCTACACAATAGTACATCATTAACAACCACTCCAAGAAACATTATCTTTGCAAGAACAGAAAAAGAAAAATCAGTCTCTAAAAATTCATTTTCCGGCATTTCTTATTTTGTCATCAATAAACATTTAAGTCAAACTGATTTCGATAATGTTTTAAAAAAGAATAAAAATAAATGGACTATTATAAGTTATCACCATTTATATAATGATACCAAACAGGCAAATAATATCAGTAAAGATATTTTAAATCAATTTTATATAAACCTGACGCAATTTGAAAGGCAGATCAGGCTTATTCGTAATTCAGAATATTGGGTTGCAAAAGAATCAGATGTTTTTAAATACCTGAAAGAAAAAGAATCGTCAAGAATAGAAACATCCCGATATCAGAATTTGATTTTTCTAAAAGTAAACAATAACCTTGACAAATATATTTTTGATAAAGACCTTACAATTATGTTTTACACTAAAGCGAAAATTATAAAAATATCAGGATCAGCTACCGATGGAACCTATACAAACAGAACCGGTAACATTATTTTTAATGTTTTTCCGGGTAAGGAAGTTACTCTTGAAATTGTTGAGTAAAATAAAAATTCAAGAAAGAAAGGTATGAAAAGAATACTGTTAATCATAATCAGTTCAGTTGTTTTGTTAACCATACAATGTTCGTCTCCCAATAAAGAGAGCGAAAGTGTGAGCGGAAAATCTCTTAACAAACAGCTTCCTCGTGTATTGTTTATTACTACCGGAATAAGCAGCCAAAACATTATGTTATCGCAGGGAATTACCGTTGCTATACAAACTCTTAATAAAAAAGGTGCATTGGTACGGCTTGAACCCCGAGATATTTTATATAACTATAAATCCCTAAGTAATTACAACATTATCATTCTTTCAACCGCCAAAGATTATCATGATGCCGACAGAGATTATTCTCTTACTTATATGTCTGATGAAGAATTAGAGAATCTCAGGAAATTTGTAAGCAATGGGGGCGTTTTGATTTGTGGTGATAATGTTGGAAGAAATTTATTGGATGGAACCGACAGAATAAGTATTGCACGACAATTAAATCCCGAGAGTTATAAGCTATCAGAATGTTTTGGAGTTACATTGTCTGAAAAAAATATGGCAGGATACACCATTGAAGGGAAAATTGGTAATTCTTTTTCTGTTGAAATGCCTCCAGCAACTGAAAATGAATTATGGACTTTGGTTTCTGATAGTATTATTTCAAAACATCTGAAAATTTTAGCCTCATGGAAAAATGCAAAGAAATCCTTTCCAGCTATTATTCAAAACAAATATAATAAGGGCATGGCTTATCTGTTAGCTTCATCAGGTTTTTTACATCCCGTAAATGACGGAGGCTACTGGAGTATTGATCAGATACAAAGATTTTACGAATATGTTTTAGACGAATTCTATAAGGAAAATAATATTCAGGTACATCTTAATCCATGGCCCAATGCTTGTGATTATGCTTTTTGCTGCACATTTAATTCGCTTGGAAAATTAGATCAATATAAACGTGTTTTAAATTTTCTGAAAAGAGAAGATATTCAACCTACTCTTTTTGTCAATGGATTGGTGAATGATACCATTAAAACCTATATTAATTCCAAAGAAATTCCATTAGCATCGAGTGGGTATTCCTACTTTAATTATAAAGACTTAAAATATCCTGCGTCAATAAACGATATTTTACGAAATGAAAATTACTGGAATAAAAAGTTCACTGGATTTCGATTTCCATATACAACTCCGGGATATTGGGGTTTGCTTGCACTTGATTTACAAAATTACTCTTTTGAATCGAGTATAAGTGCCAACAATATAGATTTCTTGAATGGAAGCGTTTTTCCGTACAACATTGTAATTGCTAATGATAAATTTTATAAAAGCACCAATATTTTAGAAATTGGGTCTACCTATCACGATGACTATTATTTCTTACAAGCACTCATTGAAAAAAATAATGTTGACGAAAACCAACTCACAAAAGATGTTATGATTTATAATGAGTATTTACAGGCTTTTTGGGAAAATGCAGTGAAACCTTACAACGGATTAATGGTTTATCTTGGACATCCCGGACTTGTAGGATACAACGATACTACTTTATCTGCTTTAAAGAATCTTGTTAGTAAAATTAAAAAGGATAATACATGGGTTACCACTATAAGCGAAGTAGCTACATATTGGAAAAATATGGAGAATTTCCAGTTTATTGTTAATGGTAATGACGAGAAGCAAAAAATTGAGGTAATTGGCCCATCGGACATTATAATTAAAAATGTAACGCTTAATATTAAAACTAAGCCCCAAAAAGTACATGCACAAAAAGGCAAAGTCAAAATTAAGGAAAACGCACAAGGCTATGGTATAATATTCGACGCGATTAATGGTCAGATTATTACCATCTCAAAATAAAGTATATCTCAGGACAACTTTTAATAAAATAGATATTAAAAAAACTTACCCTTTCTCACTGATCTGACGAAGCAGCTTTTCGTTTAAAATCGTTATTTCTCGATTTTTAATTTCGAGGATTTTTTCATTATGAAATTCCGTAAGAATGCGGCTGGCACTTTCCCGTGTAATACCAGTCAGGTCTGCCAGATCTTGTCGCGAAACAGGTAATGTAAATGTGTTGGAGTTATAAATTTCATTGGCAAAGAATAAAATTGCTTCAGCAACCCTTCCAATGTTTTGTTTTTGCGCATTATTGAAGCAACTTTGAAAATTCTGTAGTTCTCCTTTACTCAGATCAAGAATAATTTGATAGGCAAAATCGCTATTCTCATAAATAAATTTTCTAAAGATATTAACATCAATGAAGCAAACGGTAGTATCCTCAAGAGCAGAAGCCGAAAAATGGTTCACCTTATCGCCAAAAGTACTCGGGAGACATAAATAAGCCGGGGCTTTGGTTATTCTTTTAATTCTTTCTCTGATAGATCCTTTGATATGAATTTTAACCAAACCAGACTTTATATATACCACATTTGTAGAAAGGGCGTCCTGTTTAATAATAATATCCCCTGTTTTAAAATGGGCTTCGGCACAGTTATTTTCCAATACACTAATTTCATTTTCATTTAACTTTTGCGCCGCAAATGATTTTAGGTTACAGAATTTGCAAATGGTTCTTTCCATCTTTATCTATTAAGGTTGCAAATTTAATAAAAATGTGATTTATATCACACGATTCTTTGCTAATCCGCACACCCCAATTGAATCCGCGCATACAAAAGCCTCCTAATTTTGTCGACAGATTATAAATACTTTGAAAGAAAACTAAAATATGCCATTAGAATTAGAAAATCAGGTAAAAACACTTGAAAACCAATTAAAAAAACTTCAGGAAGCACAGCCCAATGACCAAATTTCCATCATTGTTTTTTCAGGCGATTTGGACAAGGTTTTAGCAGCAATGATAATTGCCACAGGTGCACGCGCCATGGATATGGAAGTTAAAATGTTTTTCACGTTTTGGGGAACAACCATGTTACGCGATAAAAACAAGTCGGCAAAGGGTAAAGACTTCATGTCGAAAATGTTTGGTTTTATGCTCCCAAAAGGTAGCACCAAGCTTAAACTATCCAAGCTTAACATGTGTGGCATGGGTACTGCAATGATGAAAGACCTGATGAAGAAAAAACACGTTGCTTCGCTCGAAGAAATGATCGCCACTGCTGGCGAACTGGGAGTTGAAATCTGTATCTGTCAGATGTCGATGGATCTGATGGGTTTCAAGAAGGAAGAGATGATAGATTATCCCAATCTTAAATATGTTGGTGTAGGAACATATCTGGCCGATGCCGGCGAGAGCAAAATACAACTTTTTATATAAAATTAATCTCTGGCAGGTTGAGGTTCAGGTGATGCTATTGCTTGATTTTGTTCAATCTGTATGTTAAAGAAATAGAAAATAAAATGTTTTAAAATAAATAATCAATAGAAAATAAAATTATGACAACCGAAGAATTAAAAGCATTAAAAAGTGACAAAGTAGTTGATGCACGCGGAACAGCTTGTCCTGGACCACTTTTAGCAGCAAAAAAAGCAGTTGCCAACATTCAGCCAGGTCAGATAATGGAAATATTGTCGTCCGACGAAGGCACTACAAACGACATTCCCAGGTGGTGCAAAAAAATGAATTACGAATATTTCGGTGCCATTGAAGAAGATGGCATGTACAGGCTATTTCTAAAGAAATAAACGGCATGGCTACAAATATGGAGCCTAAGATTTTGGTTTTTTCTACAGAAAAAATATCGGATCCGGCGCTGGATTTAGCTGGGCTGCTGAAAAAACACTATTCGTTTACCGTTTACGCCATCAGCGTACCGTGTTCAAGTTGCATTAAGCCCCGATGGATCATGCATGCTTACGAAAAAGGCTTTGCAGGCGTATTTATTGCTGCCGATGGAACAGATTGCTCGTATGGCGAATCGTGCGGAGAAAAGACTTCACAAATTGTAGCAACAACTCACCAAATGATGCGCGAAAAAGGATTAAAACCTTCACAGCTAAAAATGGCGGCTATTTGTTCGGTGTGTGCTGAACCTTTTGTAAAACAAATAACCAGTTTTATGAAAGAACTGGAGAAAAAAGAAAATTCATAATACCGGCAAAGCATAAAATGGAAACAAAAAAAACGGATTATGATGTACTGATTATTGGAGCAGGGATTGCAGGCGAAGAATCTGCTCTTAAACTCGCCGATATGGGTTTTCGTATTCTATTGATTGAAAAAGAACCTTCCATTGGCGGAAAGATGATTCTTCTGAGTAAGGTTTTCCCGACCCTTGACTGTGCAGCCTGTATTACTACACCCAAAGTATCCGAAACGGCCCGTCATCCGAATATTACCTTACTTACACTTACCGAAGCCGAAAGCATTACCAAAGAAAGCAACGGTCTTTTTTCGGCTATCCTGAAAAAGCATCCGCGCTACATAACAGAGCAGGACTGTACCGGTTGCCAGGAATGCGAAACCGTTTGTCCGGTGGTAGTAAAAGATCAATTCCAGTTTGATCTGGTTGCCCGTAAGGCTGTGTACATTCCTTTTAATATTGCCAATCCGCGCATTGCGCTCATTGACATTGAAAATTGTATGCTATGCGGAGCTTGCGAACAAAAATGTCCCTCTCATGCTATTGATTTTACCCAACAGGAAGAAACTATCCAGATACAGGTAAAATCGGTAATTGTTGCTACCGGGTTTAAATTGTTCGACCCTATTCATATTGAACGTTACGGATACGGAAAGTTCAAAAACGTGATAACTTCCATGCAAATGGAAAGAGAACTTGCCCCTACACGTCCTTTTAACAATATATTAAGGCCATCGGACGGGAAAGTGCCCGACAAGATTGCTTACATTTTCTGTACCGGTTCC
>Ga0116171_10004752_pt1 | contig 12122 bp, 16 predicted proteins | sample AD_JPNHW2_MetaG_FD_89798 | JGI IMG/M metagenome (GOLD analysis project Ga0116171, IMG submission 89798) | Active sludge microbial communities of municipal wastewater-treating anaerobic digesters from Japan - AD_JPNHW2_MetaG | ecosystem: Engineered > Bioreactor > Anaerobic > Digestate | place...
ATCAGGTCTTTAATCGACAGGATGAAATCCGGGTCTGGTCAATAAATGACACAGATTCTGTGGTTACAACATTTAACGAAGGTTTCATTTCAATATGCTGTCTCTCTACTCTCCCATCCATCGGCAGATTTATATGGGATACAGTATCAATTGTATTCTTTACACTTATTGATGCAATAATTGAATTGATTGCTTTAGTGGCATATCTTGTGCAGAGTGTCTGGAAAGGTATGAAGAAAATACCAGAAGAGATTTATGCAATTGCATCACTTCTTTTCATATTTTCAGAAACAGCAAGAGACCTTGCAAAACAATCCGGTGAATTTATTCTGAACCAGGTAAAGGAACTGATTGATGGAGTAAAAAAGTTTATCGAATATATCATTTCTCTTCTAAAAGAGATGTATGAGAATCTGAAGCCGCTTGGTACAGTGGTTTTACAGTTGGTTTCTTCAATGCTTCTTTCCGCAGGTATTATGTATGAAGAGATACAGGAGATCGAGAGATTGCGGGTAACTTAATCCCTCCCTCTCAGCCCGGAGAGGGAGGTTAGGAGGGTTAGGTCATCCAGTATCATGGCGTAAAGTATTGCAGGTTGAGGAATAGTCTATAATGAATTTATTCAATTTAATAATCGAAGATATAAAAACTGAATACGAAACTAATCCAAATAACAATGGGTGGAGGTTCCTTATAACATCCAAGGAAACGCTGGGAAAAAACAACGGTATAGCCTTCATCACTTTGAATCCGGGAGGTAGTGCAGTTAGAAAAGATCATTCATGCGGAAGTTATGAAAACGGCTGTGCATATCTTTCTGAAACCTGGGCTGGTGGCAATAATCCCGGTGAATCTTCTTTGCAGAAACAGTTTCAGTTTATGTTTCGCGAGATTGCGTATCAATTGAATATTGATGATTTTAAACAGGTTATGGAATCATCCCTTTGCGGATATTTTATTCCGTTCCGTTCTCAATCATTTGATTCTTTAAATGATAAGAAACGCTGTGTTGAGTTTTCTAACAAAATCTGGGAAAAGATTCTGTCAGCTCAACGTTTTAAAGTAATTCTCTGCATCGATAAAGTTACTTATAAAAATATAGATAAAATACTCTGCGAATCGGATTTAATTAAAATGCGAGAGCTGAAGTTTGATACCGGGTGGGGTAACTATAAAGCTGTTGTGTCAAAATATAAAAGTAGCAAGAATGTCGTCACTCTTGCAAGGTTTCCGCATCTGTCAAGATTCTCAATATTTGGCAGAGCAGAATCTGCTGAATATATAAAACTAATTATGAATGATATTTTTGAATGATGCATGATAAGCAAAGTTATGTAATCGGAGGTCATCATATGTACATCTCAAGCTTCAGCACTATCAACAATGAAGAGTACATCGGCAGGGCAGTGGGCATCTCTGCCGATCATTCAAGAAATCTAATCAGGAAGATTGGATACATGCCCGAACTGGCATCAGTCAAGAACGGATTCGGAAAATTCAATAATGATGAGATTTTTTTAAGCAGGTAAATAATAGGAATATTCACTACATGAACAGAACAAATGCAAACATTCACAGGCAGGTGGGTGCTTTAACTTCACTGTTAGACGAGTTGGAAGGCCATAAAATCACGCGCTTTAACTCCTATGAAGATATAACCGCTTTTAGACAGAATTACAAAAAGGAGATTGAAGAGCAAGTTCTTTCACAGCGTGAAAAACTTACCGGTGAAATTGAGAACGCCAGGCTTGAAGCGGTAACGCTGCAAGCAGAATACGATGACCTTGTAGAAAAACGAAAAATTAAACTGTCTGAAGATCTTGGTCGTATTGATGATTTTTTTAACACTGATAAAAGTACGCTCAAAACTCATGTCAGAATCTTCTATCCATTTATTGCAAAATATTATGATCACCGCAGGCACAGAATAACAGATTGTTATGATGATGAATTGTTAAAACCATATAAAAAACAACTTAAAGCTATCAACCTGTTGAATGATTTCATTTTAGATTCTCAATCGAACTTTGACCGGATAGTTGATGACAGGTCGCGAAAAGACATTGATGAGATCAATCGAACAGTTTCAATACTGAAAGAATTCAATTCCTTATTTTATGGCGTAATCGGTGAATTAAAGGCTGTTGATGAATTATCAGAACTCCCCTCATCTTACCATATTATCAATGATTACAGAAAGACGTTCAATCCGCCAATTTATAACAGGCAGGAAAATGATCATATACTTACAATACAAGCTGATCATATTGTTGTGGGGCCGACCGGTGTGTATCTTATTGAAACCAAGAATTGGAGTAAGTCTTCAATGGAGAACCTGGACCTGTTTTCGCCGGTTAAGCAGCTAAAGAGAACAGGGTTTGCAATATTTGTATTCCTTAATGGCCTGATACAGGATAGAAGTATCGGGTCCTTTAATTCCACCTGGGGTGCAGAGAAACTTTCAATAAATAATATTCTGCTCATGGTAAATGCCACGACCAGTCAGCAATACCAGTTTGTTAAAATATTAAATTTACCCGCTCTTAATGATTATATAACAAGGCGCCCTGTGGTATTAAACAGGGAACAGGTATATGATTTAACAAGGGTATTGCTTGAAGAGTGATTTATTTACTCTTAAAGAGAAAAAAACGACGACAGGTTTTATGGCTGCACCAATTTAAATTTAACACAAGCATATAAAAACAGTAGTACGATTATTATGAAGCCGGTGAAGATGTGATAAGGGTAATTTTCCTGAACGTGCTTTGAACGCGGTTCTTGAATGGTATGAATTATATAAAATCCAGCTTCTTGAAGACTGGGGACTTGCGGCAAAGCATGAACAGCTGAAGAAAATTCCTCCGCTGGAGTAATGAGATGTTAGAAATCATCGAAGCAAAATACATAACCTTGATTCACGGGATTAAAGGATTTTCATGATTCAGTTTCAAGTATTGACTGGTAAATCATGTTAATCCTGTAATCATGAGAATCACGGTTCAGACGATTGCGGTTTCAAGTATTGACTGGTAAATCCTGTTAATCCTCTAATCCCGTGAATCAAGGTCAATGTTTATGGAATACGAAGAACTGACTCATAAAATAATCGGATGCGCTATAGATGCAGGTGCGTTGATGCAGCAAGGGCGGAACTGGACAAGACCGATACAAGGACAAGGATGATAAACTCAAAGCAGAAGAAGGTGGAATCCCTGCCTGATATGGAATCAGCAAATGTGCATGGTGTGGATAGTGATGTGGACAAGGAGTTGTAAGTTTGAAGATACTGTACAATCCTTAAATCTCCGTTTCAGACAAAAAAAATTTTCCCCTCAAAAGAAAAAAGTTTTATCATGCCCCTTCCGGCAGGCGTATTAATAATATAGACAAAAAATGCTTGATTCTGTTTTGTGAAATGAGCATTGTAATTTCATAATAGAGAGGAATGTATGGATCGATATACTGTACTGGTACAGGCTGATAAATTAAAGCAGGTAATCCCCATACCTGCTGAATTCGAAAATCATGAACTCGAAGTCGTTATTAAACTATCACGAAAGAAAGAATTTAATCCGGGCAACTATAATTCCATTTTTAATATTTCAAGGGAAGAAATTGACCGGGATCTTGAGAATATGCGTAAAGAATGGGATGTAAATGGATAATAATTATCTTCTTGATACAAACATTCTTATTTATTATGCAGATGGTTTGTTGAAAAACTGGACTTTTTCAGAATCAATATTTATTCAAAGTTTTAAAATTTCAATTATCTCAAAGATAGAGTTTTTAGGGTGGGCTGGTTTTCATGGAAATGAGATTCAATATAATATGGCTAAGGATTTTGTAAACAATGCCTCCATATTCTATCTCGATGATGAAGTCGCAGAGGAAACCATTTTAATTCGGCAGAAGTACAAAATAAAGATGCCTGATGCGGTTATAGCGGCTACAGCAATAATTAACAACATGACGTTAGTTTCAGTAAATATTAGAGATTTTGAAAAAACAGGAGTTAATCTGTTGGTTCCTGATCTAAAATGATATTGATAAACGAAATCAGAAAAATGGCATCAGAAAATGATGCGATAAAAAGCCGTAGTGATGAATATGGAACTTTTTATAAAGCTACCGGATTTATAAATGGTCTTACAGGAATAAAATTAAAAGTTACAAAAGTATGCATGCAAAGAAAAGGTGACGGAATATTTCTTTTGTTGCTCTAATCCCAGAGAGATGTTGATATGGAACTGTTTCAGAAGGTATCGCTGATTAAAGATCTTGAAAAATATGGATTTAAAAAAGGTGATATAGCAACACTGGTGGATTTTGTTGACCATCCTGGTGGTGGCGAACAAGGATGTGTGCTGGAAATAGTAAATGCCCTGGGAGAAACAATCGATGTGATAACAGTTCCTCTCTCTCTTGTGGAAGTGCTGAAAGCTGATGAGATATTAAGCGTGAGACATTTCTCTAAAGCAGTATGATAATTTGTATTCTAATGGTATTCGCTTTATGTTTATTAAACCTGAAGATCAATGTATGGGGTTTATACACTTCCTGATTAATATCAACCGGCAACGCAATTCATTTCCTGTGATATAAAAACCCGATTCTCTTTAATTGTAAAACAATTCTGTTCATTACAGGCTTTGACCATGAAAACTACGAAGACCGGGTAACATACAGGATAAATCCTGAATTAAATGGTTGCATTATTGATGCCGGGGCATTCATTAAAATATACACACTTAAGCCTGAATAAAGACGGGGGCATGAATGAATACTCTAAAAACAATAACAGGTTCACCATTGCTCATACCATCTGTAACAGCAATATACCTTACGGACCTGGGCGAAGCGCGCGGAAGGCAGGAGTTGTATACCAGGCAGTCTCCGCAGAAGCTTAAAACCCTCAGGGAGCATGCCCTGATTGAAAGTGCGGTATCTTCAAACCGCATTGAGGGTGTAACAATAGACAGGTCGCGGGTTGCTACGGTTGTATTCGGCAAAGCGGTACTGCGTGACCGAGAAGAGGAGGAGGTGCGCGGGTATAAAGAAGCATTGAAGCTTATTCATGATAAAGGCCCCTCCCTGCCGGTCAGTGAAGAGACAATTAAAAAAATGCATTACCTTTCCAGGGGTGGTTCCGGTGACGCAGGAGAATATAAAACAAAAAACAGTGATATTATTGAAAAATACCCCGATGGCAGGGAGCGTGTAAGATTTAAAACTGTTCCTGCATCAGAAACGGCAGATGCAATGAAGCAGCTTGTTGCTTTATGGGATGACTGCCTTGCGTATAAACAGGTGCCGGAACTGGTGCTGCTTGCCGCATGGAATCTGGACTTCCTTTATATTCATCCATTCCGTGACAGAAATGGCCGTGTTTCACGGCTCCTGTTGCTCCAGCAGCTCTACCACCTGGGTTATGAAGTGGGGCGCTATATAAGTCTTGAAAGAATAATCGAAGATACAAAGGACCGTTATTATGAAACACTTGAACTGAGTTCAGATGGATGGCATAAGGGTAAGAATGATCCCTGGCCGTACATCAATTATATACTCTACACCCTGAAGACAGCCTGTGCTGAATTTGAATCACGTTTTTCAAAGACTTCTGCGCCGCGCGGTTCCAAGCGGCGGATGGTAGAGGAGGCCATTCTTTACATGAAAGGCAGCTTTACCGTAAATGATATAATGGATAAAAGCCCCGGTGTAAGTATTGATACAGTGAGGAAGATATTTAAAGAGAAGCAGAAAGACGGGCTGATTGAATGTTTAGTGCATGGGCGTGACGCAAAGTGGCGTGTAAAATAGTATATGGGTACTACCCGGTTAATTAGGTATTAAACTGGGTAATTTTAAAACTATAGGGTAAGGAAAAATATGTCTGCCGGAATCAGAACATATTAAACCATACTCAGAGTCCTGTCCGCACCAGACTGCAAACGGTCTGCTGCTGCGGTCTGATATTCATAAACTCTTTGATACAGGTTATATATCTATCACTGAAGACTTCAGGATAGAAGTGAGTAAACGGATAAGAGAGGAATTCCAGAACGGCAGGGAGTATTATGCCTATCATGGTAAGGATCTTGTGATACTGCCGTCATCCAGTACTGATCAGCCGTCCGGTGAATTTATTCTGTGGCATAATGACAATGTGTACAGGGGATAGGTGTAAATATTATGATTCTAATAATCTGTAAAGATTCCAGAAATCCCAATGGCCGCAAGTTTTGATTCAGTTCTCTTCTTAGATTTTGAAACCACAGAAGAGAAAGATAAAATCACCGATATAATATCCTTTGTGCCTTTTAAAAAGAATTCAAGTAGGTTGAGGTGATTGAAACTGTTTTAAACGGAGAAGAGTTTCCGGCTAAATTTAATAGAACCGGTTTCAGACTTAATCACTCTTTAGAAGGCTTGTGGCGTGGTAAATTTTATAACACTAAACAAATTGAAGCTTATGCAGTATGGGAAAATGATCATTGGCTTGTAATTACTATAATAGTTAAGTATTTTTAATGAGAGGCAAATAATGGAATTAAGTTATGATTCAAAATTCAATATTGCTTATATCAGATTAAGAGACAAGGTTGAGGAGGTTGAGACTATCAAGGTCAGTGAAGAACTGAATATTGATATATCTCCTGACGGTAAAGTTTATGGTATAGAACTGTTAAATGCAGGTGATCAGCTGGGTATGCTTGAAGGTAAACCATTCACATTTATAAATGAAGCTGAAAACAAAAAGACCGAAGTGCAGATTGCTTAAATTATTTTAATAGGGACCTGCTGATCCTGCGAATCCTATAATCATGTAAATCATGGTTCAGACAATGAATAAGTTCAATGTAACATCGGCTTTTCCCGAACAGTTCCGAAAACCAAACCGTATACCCTGCAGCAAATCCGCGATAAATCCATTCACACCATTAACTATTGCCGCGGCAGTGAATGCTGTATATGACCACTATACCTGGAAAAGGGACAGCAGGTTAAGGCAATGGATAAAAAGGCATGGAGCGACAGCCCGGTACATTAAGGCCGCAGAAACAGTATAACAGGTGAGGTTGAATAATGGAGCCAAGCATTAATCTGGATGATGACAAGAAGCTTGATGTTCTCAAGTTCCTGATAACAGAGAATAATAAGGAATTAGTCTACTGGCGGGACCGTAACTGGAATACCCTTAAACTGACAGTAGGAAGTTATATTGCAATGTCCGGTGTTTCATATTTTAAAGAGGGCGCGTACTCTCTGGTCCTGCTGGTGATTGGTATAGCAGTTCTATCTACCATATATCTTAAAAAGAATTTTAACAGGTACCAGGAGAAAAGGGACATGGGGACAAGGCTTGAAGCGGAACAAAAATTGTTTGTAATGGGTGGTGTAAAATTACTTGGACTCGGTGGTGGAAATTTCTTTGTAGTAAGGAGTGGAAAAGTACTTGTTATTTACATCGCATGAAATTCCAGTTTAACGACATATCCACCAATAATATTTCATAAATCGCTGTATATCAATATATTAAAGTTGACAAAAGTTGACACCGATATTATTATTGATCCATGGAACGTAAGCTTAACATTCAACTGATTGAAGATAAAATGAACCAGCAGGGTTTATCTCAGTCGGGGCTGGCAGATAAACTTGAAGTATCCAGGGAGATTGTTTCCCAGTGGCTGCGCAATGCCAAGTTCCCCAGGCCGGACAAACTCCTTAAACTCGCTGAAATCCTTAACCTCCAGTACAATGAAATTGTATTAAAAAATTTAAGTGAACCAGTTATTGCATTCAGAAAAAAGGGAAATTCAAAAACTACCGAAGAACATATTGCACGTGCAAAGGACATGGGAATCATGCTGGCCAACCTGGTGCCGTGTCTGCCATACGAGAGTTTATCAAAACCATCCACGCTTATTGAGCCAAAGAATGAATACCAGTATATCCAGAAAGCTGCCGGCGAAGTCCGCAAGGCCATTACTCTGAATGATGGTGTTATTAAATTTACTGATCTAATCAGTTTCTTTGGAGATCTGCATGCTGTAATCATCCCTGTGTTATGGGGTAAAAGGGATTCCCATGAAAATTCACTTCATATTTACCTGCCTGATTCAATGACAACATGGGTATACCTTAACCTTGATTCAAATGTGATGGATTTTAAATTCTGGATGGCACATGAGCTTGGTCACGTAAAGACGCCTGATTTAAAAGGTGATGACGCAGAAGAGTTTGCAGACCATTTTGCCGGTGCATTGCTCTATCCGGAAAAATATGCTTCTGAAGATTATAAGAGACTATCCGGAATTAACGATAATTTTAAACTGGGTTTTATTATAAAAAGGGCTGAAGCATTGCTGATTTCACCGGTCACTATTTTTCAGGAATTGAACAGGTATGCCCGGTACATTAAATCACCTGAACTGGAGTTAAGCGGTTTATATCCCGCTGCTGCAAAGCTTAATAAAAACTATAACCTTATGAGTGAAGTTGTCCTTGGTACAAAAAAGCCCCTGCCTGAACATTATGTGAATGGTACTTCACAGATTTTTAATACCCCGTTTTTTGGATGTTTAAAAAAATATCTCATAGAAAGCAAAAAAGATCACAGCTATATCCAGAGGATAATGAATATACCGGTTACTGACGCAAAGGGTATTTTTCATTTTTTACGAGATGGTTCAGAGCAGAATAATAGTTGATACCAATGCGTATTTCATGCTTGCTGAATCCCAGTCACAAAACCTGACAGCTTCACGTGTTGATATATGGTGTCTTGCATATGGATACGTTTTTAATATACCTGTTGTTACAGATGATACTGATATGATCCAGCTTGGCCAGATGTTTGGTGTACAAATGATGAAAATGGTTGAGTTGCTAAGACTAATGCTTGACGAAGAGCATATAAACATGGATAAAATCGAAGAGATTGCACAATACCTGCAATATAGTGATGATTTGCCGAAAAGTTTTAAGCATGATTATAAAAAGGTTTTTGGTTCTGATCCACCTGTATTGAAGAGATGACATTATATCAAAACATGTGCCGGGTATTCCAGGATCGATGCAGAGAGAGTGTGATGATACCTGAACTTATAAAAACAGAAAAAGAATATAACGAAGCAGTCAGGCGAATTGAATTCCTTATGGACAGGGAACCGCTTGATGGAAAAGAAACCAATGAACTTGAGCTTCTCAGCTACCTTGTGTCTGTTTATGAAGATGAAAAATGGCCCATAGCGCAGCCCAATCCTTTAGCCGCAATACTTTTCCGCATCGAACAGATGAGGCTGGACAGGAGCGATCTTGATAAGGGTATCAGAAAGTCCTGATGAGAAATAGTTTGATATAAGAACATCACAAGGATTTAAACTATGCAATCTGAAATCAAAGATTTCATAAATTATTGCAAAGAGGATGATGGTTTTAGATAAAAATCCTTAGAGATATATTCTACCGTCCTGTATAAAGTCGCCGCGTTTCTTGGTACAGATACTGATGTTAAAACACTCAGGAAACATCACCTGCAGGCATACATCGATTCACTGCCTGATACTCTCGCAGAAACAACAATCAATCACCATGTTTATATCATCAGGGCATTCTTTAAATTCCTTTTGGAATTTGATTATCTTGAAGGCGATGTTTCGTCAGTATTAAAAACAAAAGGAAAAAAGCAGGTTGAAGTAGATATCCTTGATGAAGAAACATTCCAAAAGATATGCAGTTTTAATCCTGAGACAATACTTGATTACAGGGATCTTGCGATTCTTCACCTGATGTATAATACAGGCGCAGCACCCGGAGAAATCTGTAATTTAAAATATGAAGATTATAATAGTTTAAAAAAAGAGATTACATACAGCAGGGATACGGGTGTCCGTACAATTCTACTTGATTCAAAAACTGCAGGTATCCTTGACCGGTATATAGAAAAGAAAAAAATTATACCATCAGGTATCTATATTTTTGAAAGCAGGTTGAATAATCCAATACAGAACAGGGCTCTTTTTAACCTCGTTAAAAAACGGGTAAATGATGCAGGAATTAAAAAGCTGGTTTCATCCATGATGTTCAGGTATTCATTTGCCGACAGGAAATTCAAAGAGGGATTAGATATAAGGGAAATACAAAGACTTCTTGGTCACAGCCATCCATACCTGACACAGAGATTTATGTTCCTGATTTCTGAATCTAAAAAGGATTGATGCATCTAATGATTACCGGTTTTAACCTGTCCCCGAAAAATTTACCACTGATATAAAGAAAATGATACAAGATTTTCGTAAGCCGGCAGATTCTTCTCATCCTTGAGGATACTTCCTTAAGAATTCAAAGCATAAACAGAAAAATGCCTTAAATCCTTCTTTGCGATATTGCAGAGATAACTACACTTGATTCAGGTTGATTAATTCGATAAAATAGAAAATAAAAAATTGATTCAACCTGTGATCATTATTATCATCAAATCATAGAATTACTATTACTTGGCAGATTTTTTCCATTGCTTTAATTTGGAGGTATAAAAAATGCAATCAGGTAATACATGGAAAAAACGTTATGACAGGATTATTAGAATTTTTCAGAAAGTGGTTGAAGGGAAAGTCGGTACTCCATTTGAAATTGAATCCTGGAACAGGCAAAATTATCTTTTCGGTAACGGGAATCCCCGCTTTAAAATAGTTATCAATAATAAAAACGGCCTCTCTGCACTCAGCCAGTTGAATGAGCTGAAAATGTGCGAAGCTTATATGTCAGGCAGCATTGATATTGATGGGGATATAATATCTGTTCTGAGTCTTAGAAATGCGCTAAGTGATACACATCCCTTATTCTATCTGTGGCGCAGAATACTTCCTGTTTTAATAGGAGAAGTTCCAACAAACAAAAGGGCAATCTCCTCTCACTATGAATTCGACAATGATTTTTATCTCACATTTATGGACAGGAGCCGCTGCTATTCCCATGCACTATTCTCAAGCGACGATGAGTCTCTTGAGGATGCCCAGAGGCGAAAACTTGATTTCGCAGTTCAATCGTGTAACCTGAAAGAGGGAGACAGGGTGCTTGATGTCGGCGGGGGATGGGGTACCTTTACTGAATATGCCGGGAAGAAAGGGATCCATGTTACTTCTCTTACGATAGCAAAGCAGTCTGAAAAGTATCTGCATGAACTGATTGAAAAAGAACAGCTGCCATGTAATGTGATTAACAGGGATTTTCTGGAATTCGAATCACCTGAACCTTACGACGGCATTGTTGTGCTTGGGGTGATAGAGCATCTTCCAAATTATCCGGCAGTGTTGAAACAGTTTCAGCGTCTTTTAAAACCGGGCGGAAGAGTATATCTTGATGCCAGCTCTGACCGGCATAAGTACAGCCAACCGGGTTTTATCGCCCGCTATATCTTCCCGGGCGGGCACTCATGCCTTTGTCTTCATGATTTCTTAAATGCTGTAGCTAAAACTGATATTGACGTCCTTGCAGTATATAATGACAGGCACAGCTACTATCTCACGACAAAAGCCTGGGCTGAAAATCTTGAAGCATCAAAAGATGAAATAATAAAGAAGTGGGGAGAGATGCTTTACAGAAGATTCAGACTCTACCTGTGGGGGACAACCAACGCCTTTCAGAATAGAACACTTGATGCCTATAGGGTGATACTTGAAAAGCCGGTTATTTGATCTTTACACCGTTCCCCTTTTTAGCTGGACAGTTTAAAAATCCAGGCTCAATTTCGAATCACAGGATACGGAATTTTTCAGAAATACGGGGTAGAGGCATAATGACATCCCGAGCTCTTTAAAAAATACTTGATAATATAACTTCATCTATGCAATATATATACCGGGTGATTATATGGATAATATGACTCTGCTTGAAAAAATGAAATCGCTGCTGATTGATGTTTATGGAGATCTCGTAGTTAAAATCGTACTCTTCGGGTCCCGTGTTGATGGAACAGCAAAAGAGTATTCCGATTATGATGTGCTTGTTGTTGTTAATAAAACAATAGACTGGAAAACAAGAGATTCTATTCGTGATATACTTTATGATCTTAATATAGAATATGATATATTATTATCGGTCCAGGTAATTTC
>Ga0116171_10004753_pt1 | contig 12120 bp, 13 predicted proteins | sample AD_JPNHW2_MetaG_FD_89798 | JGI IMG/M metagenome (GOLD analysis project Ga0116171, IMG submission 89798) | Active sludge microbial communities of municipal wastewater-treating anaerobic digesters from Japan - AD_JPNHW2_MetaG | ecosystem: Engineered > Bioreactor > Anaerobic > Digestate | place...
AAATCCGGATATTTACGGAATTGTATTCTGCCGTACCCGTCAGGAAACAAAGGAGGTAGCTGATAAACTGATGCATGATGGGTATAATGCCGATGCATTGCACGGCGATTTGTCTCAGGCACAGCGAGATACAGTGATGCAGAAATTTCGCATTCGAAATCTCCAGTTGCTGGTGGCAACCGATGTGGCTGCACGTGGACTGGATGTAAGCGATCTGACACATGTTATTAATTACAACCTGCCCGACGATGTGGAAATCTATACACACCGGAGCGGTCGTACCGGACGTGCTAACAAAACCGGTGTGTCGGTATCTATCATACATTCCAAAGAAAAATTCAAAATCAAGGATATTGAACGAATGCTGAAACGCAAGTTCGAACAACAACAAATTCCTAACGGGCTGGAAGTCTGCAAAAAACAACTTTTCTTCATGATTGACCGCATGCAAAATGTGGAAGTTAATGAAGAGCAGATTGCACCTTATATGAGCCAGATTATGAAACAAATGGAAGGACTGCCCAAAGAGGAAATTATTAAGAGATTTGTTTCCCTGGAATTCAACCGTTTCCTGGATTATTATAAAAATGCTGTCGATCTGAATATTGCGGAACATATTTCCCGTGAACGGGACGGAAGAAATGACCGCTCCGGAGAGGAAGGTGGTAAGCAACGGAAAAAATCGGGAGTACGCGTACGTCTGAAAATTAACCTTGGGAGCCGTGAAGGCATGAACCCAAAAAGAATTCTCGGAATAATAAATGATGTTACCGAAGACAAATCCATCAATATCGGTGATATTGAAATTACCAATAAATTTACGTTCTTCGATGTTTTTGAAGATCAGCAAGATAAGGTAATCCGTGCTTTTGAACATGCCGAAGATATGGAAGTAGCAGTTGCAAAAGGCTCAAAATCGGCAAATGACAATCGCGAAAAATCCAAACGGGATTATTCGGGAAAAGACAGAAACAGATCCTCTGCAGGTAATTATAAAAACGAGGAAAAACCCTGGAGAAACCGCGACCGTAAAAGTTCGGGTAGCGATAAAAGAAAGAGATGGTAGTCGGTTTGACGACTTCTCAGATTTAAAAACACAAAAAGCTTATTCACAATGAATAAGCTTTTTGTGTTTTTATAATCTCCGGCTAAACCGGTAAATGAGTGTTAGAATTTCAGTTCTTCGTAAGGAAGTCCGAATGTGTCTGCAACTGCTTTGTACACTACTTTCCCGTTAATAATGTTGAGACCCAGACGAAGGTCAGGATGTTTTGCGCATGCAGCTTCCCAGCCCATATCTGCCAGCATAACAGCATAAGGAAGCGTGGCATTGGTCAGAGCCAGTGTTGAGGTAAACGGAACAGCTCCGGGTATATTGGCTACGCAATAATGAACAATTTCATCTACTTTATAGGTAGCATCAGCATGTGTGGTTGGGTGTGAGGTTTCAAAGCAACCACCCTGATCGATAGCAACGTCAACCATAACAGAACCCGGTTCCATTAGTTTAAGCATCTCTTTAGTAATTACATAAGGTGCTTTTGCTCCCGGTATGAGCACTGCTCCGATCACCAGATCAACTGAAGGCAACAATTCTTCGATATTGTATTTGCTCGACATAAGCGTTACAACATTTGACGGCATAATTTCGCTCAAATAACGCAGACGTGGTAAGGATATGTCGCAGATAGTAACGCGGGCACCCAGTCCTGCAGCCATCAGAGCTGCATTCTGACCCACAACACCTCCGCCGATAACCAGAACATTCGCAGGATTTACGCCCGGAACGCCACCCAGCAGAATACCTTTACCTCCTTTGGGTTTTTCGAGGTATTTGGCCCCTTCCTGCACCGACATACGTCCGGCAACTTCCGACATCGGGAGTAACAAAGGCAAAGTCTTGTTTAATTCTACTGTTTCGTAAGCCAGACATACAGCTTTACTTTCGATCATTGCATGGGTAAGTTTTTCATCGGATGCAAAATGAAAATAAGTAAATACCAGCTGATTGGGACGGATTAATTTATATTCACTCTCAATCGGTTCTTTTACTTTAATAATCATATCTGCCTGATCGTAAACACTTTCTGCGTCAGGTAAAATCTGAGCGCCTGCTTTGATGTAGCGGTCGTCAGAAAATCCACTGTTGACACCGGCATTTTTTTGTACAAATACCGTATGACCGTGAAGTACTAATGTGTTGGCACCTGAAGGGGTTAATGAAACCCGGCTTTCATTGTTTTTGATTTCTTTTGGAATTCCTATTTTCATGGTTCTTGTAGTTAATGAATTTTACGCTATAAAATTACGATAGTTTTTTGACAAATTGTCATGTAAATCAAAAAATATTTTCTTAAAAATTAAAATTATATTCTTTAGAAATCTTCAATTAGAGCTAAACTGTTGACTAAATGTATAATATTTTATTGCCGGGGAATGACTGTTATTCTTCTTCGTAGCTGAAATAGGGCTGATCCTTGCGGGGTGCCGGTCTCAGATTTTTAAGCGGAACATATTCTACCGTTACAACCGATGGATCCAGGTCGAGTATCTGGGTGTCGGATGTTGTGAATTTTTTTATACCATAATATATTGATAGTATAGCTTTTGATTTAGTTGGCAAATCCAGGTTTCGCACAATACGTTCAACAACCACAAATCTCCAGTCACCTTCGATGTTTGTTTCTTTGAGTGAAGGATATCGGCTGGTTAAATCGACTTCACCTTTTTTCTCCATTTCCTTACAGATTCGGCGCACATAGGTGTCGATATGAATTCCCATTTTAAAACCGGCACGGATATTAAGCCTGAATATCTTACCCGGAATGAACGTTTTTACTTCATAGTTGAATTCAAATGGATCGTCGCTTCGGGTGAGATATACAAACCAATATGTATCAGCACGTTTTGGTTGTTTGTTGATGAGTGACTGGATAATCTTCGATTCCATTTCATCCGGATATTTGGCACGTGTCACGTAAACTAAGTGAGTGGCAAATTTTGGCACTTCTTTATCGTTGCTGATTTTCTCTATTTGAGAAATATATTTTGCAATAGGAATATACGAAACGCTTCTGTTTTTAATTCTCCTGCCATTATACCATACGTACATGATAAAGAACAGACCGCCTGCAATAATAATTGTCACATACCCGCCATGTATGAATTTCAGCATATTGGCTGTAAAGAAACCACCTTCAAGTGTGATAAAGAACAAGGTTACGGGAATGCTGAACCAAAGTGGTTTATGAGAATTATACAGATAGATGAATAAAAGTGCTGTAGTCATCATCATAGTGATGGTAATAGCCAATCCGTATGCGGCTTCCATATTTGAAGAAGATGTGAAGAAAACAACTACCGCTATGCACAATACCATCAGGGTAAAATTAACAAGAGGTATATACATTTGACCTTTGATTTCGGTAGGATATTTAATGTGTATATTCGGCCATAAGTCCAGCGAAATGGCTTCGCTGATGATGGTGAATGAACCACTGATTAAAGCCTGACTGGCAATTATTGCTGCAAAAGTTGACATGGCTACTCCGATAAGCGAAAACCACCCGGGCATCAGGCTGAAAAAAGGATTTACTCCCTCAACCAACATATTTGGATGCGTGATTATCCAGGCTCCCTGTCCCAGATAATTCAGAATTAAAGTTACTTTTACATATATCCAGGAAATTCGGATATTGTTCAGTCCGCAATGTCCGAGATCCGAGTAAAGAGCCTCTGCACCGGTAGTACAAAGGAATACAGCTCCTAATATAATCATCGCATTGGGAGATGCCTGAAGCAATCTGACAGCATAAACGGGATTAAAAGCAGCAAAAACATGCGGATAGAACAGCAGGCCATATACTCCCAGTATGCCCAGCATGGTGAACCACAGAAACATAATGCCTCCGAATGATTTGCCCAATCGCGATGTGCCGAGCGGTTGTATGAAGAACAGAACAATCAGAATGGCGATGGTTATTGGAAGAATGGGGAGTGAAGGTTGGAGGGTGTTAAGTCCTTCGACAGCCGAAATAACCGTAATGGCAGGAGTGATGACCCCGTCGGCTAACAGGGTTGAGGCGCCTATTGCTGCAATGAGATATGCCCACCGGTAGTTTTTTCGAATAAGAGCATATAACGAAAGTATTCCTCCTTCACCATGGTTGTCGGCACGCAAAGTGATAAGTACATATTTAACCGTTGTCTGCAACGTGAGAGTCCAGATAATACAGGAGATCGCTCCGTAAATGTATTCTGGATTGGCTTTCCCGCCTTCGGGCAATCCTCCGAGGATTGCTTTCATTACATACAACGGCGAAGTTCCAATATCACCGTACACAATCCCGATTGCCAGAAAAAGCCCCATCAGACCAAATGGCACTTTATGCTCACTTTTCATATCATTTCATTTTAAAAAAACGTGCAAATGTATTGAAATAATTTCTAATAATGCTGAATTGATTTGAAATTTTGAGAATATACTGGTTGAAACTATAATTCAGTTTGTGAAGTTCTGTAACGAAAACTATTTTTAACCTATAATCAGAAAGGTTTTGGGAAAACTTTTGTAATTTTGTCATCTGTTTTTGTCATTTTGTCAGTTAATTTTTCAAAAAATGATTGATAATATAAGATGTTGAATTGGATATGAAACCTAACGAATTACAATCTGTTAAACACCGGTTTGGTATAATCGGAAATTCTGAATTGCTAAATCGGGCTATAGATATAGCTGTTCAGGTGGCACCCACCGATTTGTCTGTATTGATAACCGGCGAAAGCGGAGTGGGTAAAGAAAATTTTCCACAAATAATACACAACTACAGTCACCGTAAACACGGGCCTTACATTGCAGTAAACTGTGGTGCTATTCCCGAAGGGACAATCGATTCGGAGCTTTTCGGACATGAGAAAGGATCATTTACCGGGGCAACCGCCGACCGGAAAGGATATTTCGAAGTAGCAGACGGAGGTACCATTTTTCTGGATGAAGTTGGTGAATTGCCTCTGTCCACCCAAGTCAGGTTGTTGCGCGTACTCGAAGCCGGTGAATTTATCAAGGTGGGTTCGTCCAAAACCCAAAAAACAAATGTTAGAGTGGTGGCAGCCACTAACCTGAACATCACTCAGGCAATACGTGACGGACGTTTCCGCGAAGATTTATATTACAGACTGAATACTGTGCCGGTCTTTATCCCGCCACTAAGAGACCGTAAAGAAGATATTCCCTTGCTTTTCAGAAAGTTCGCAGCCGATTTTGCCGAAAAATACAAAATGCCCCCAATTCGTTTGTCTAACGATGCCCGACAGATGATTATGAATTATTACTGGAATGGAAATGTCCGTCAGTTGAAAAACATTACCGAACAAATATCTGTCATCGAACAACAACGGGAAATTACACCCGCTATCCTTCGTTCGTATTTGCCTGCAGAAGATATCGAGCGTTATCCGGCATTGTTTGAGCGTGAAAGATCGGAACATAAAACTTTCAACAACGAACGTGAAATACTCTATCAGGTTCTTTTTGATATGAAAAAAGACATGAACGACCTGAAAAAAATAGTTAACGACCTCATGCTCGGACAGCCGGTTCATGTGCAGCCTGTCGATACTGGTTATGAAACGGAAATTTATCATCATGATGATACAGCCGGTCAAAATCCGACGCAGTCCTACACAGCTGGTATCCCCAATCAGAAAAAATTCAGCCATGTCGATGATGTGGAAACGTTTCAGGATGTGGAAGATTATCAGGATGAAAATGAGGTCAAATACTCGCTGGCCGATATGGAGTGCGAACTTATAAAAAAGTCGCTGGAAAAAAATAACGGCAAACGAAAGCTGGTTGCGAAAGAATTGGAAATTTCCGAACGAACTTTGTACCGGAAAATTAAAGATTATGGTATTGATAGCTGATATAATTAAAATGAAAAAAATAAATAAACTGATAGTTTTTTTAAGTTTGTTTTCTGTTGCTTTTATTCTTAATGGTTGTGCTGTGACATACGGTTTTAAGAGCGGAACATTAGATTACACCAAAATTAAAAGTATTTCCATTTCCGACTTCCCGAATAATGCTGACCTGGTTAATCCCACCTTGTCGCAGACTTTTGTGGAAACCATGAAAGATAAATATACCCGATCCACCCGTTTGCAGATGCTGTCGCGTGGTGGTGATATGCATATCGAGGGTGAGATTGTCGGTTACCAGCTAACCTCAATGGCTATCAGTGCAGAATCCTCATTTGCGTCAGAAACTAAACTTACACTTACTATAAATGTTCGTTTTACCAACAATAAAAAGCCTGAAGATGATTTTGAAACAAAATACTCAGCTTCTCAGATGTTTGACAGTAATCTGATGCTAAATGATGTGGAAGCTGAACTGGTAAAAATAATGGTGGACGAAATTGTAGATAAAATTTACAACGACACAGTTGCCAAGTGGTAAATATTCTGATCGGATAATGACTTACGACGATTTCATAGATAAAATACAGCAGCCTGATATGTTGACTGGTGAACAGGTTCCGGTTTTAAAGGAACTTGTAAATCAGTATCCGTATTTTAGTATCGGACGATGGCTGTACCTCAAAGCACTATATAATTCTAACAGTATTTATTACGGGAATGAATTGAAACGTACTGCAGTACAGTCTTCAAGTCGCAGAAATCTGTATTTTTTTATACACCCAGAAGAATTGAAAACGGATGGAAAAAAAGAAAGATCAGGGAATTCTTCAGGCAGTTACTTCGATATGCTCGGTGCGATTGATAACAAGGGTGAGAATAACCAAAATACGCTGCGATTGCTGGCTGAACGCCTGAAAGCTGCACGCGAAATGCTGCAACCCGGTAACTCAGAAAAAGAAACGATAACGGAAATTTCGGATAGTCTAAATGTTGAAATATCTCCTGATTTGTCGATCGAAAAAAAAGATCAGATAACCGGGAAATTATCCGGCAAAAGTCCGGAAGAACTCGAACTGGAAGCAAAAAAATATATTAAAGCAAAAAAATATAAGGAAGCATTAGAAATATTGAAAGAATTAAATTTTAATAATCCGAAAAAAAGTATTTACTTTGCAGACCAAATTCGATTTTTAGAAAAAATTATACAGAACTTATAAAATAAACTCATTATGTACGTTTTTTTAATCATTTTAATTGTCATTTTCTCGTTATTACTTACTCTGATCGTGTTGGTGCAGAATTCCAAAGGCGGAGGTCTGGCTGCAGGTTTTCAATCGTCCAATCAGATTATGGGTGTTCGAAAAACTACCGATTTTCTTGAAAAAGCAACCTGGGGATTAGCCGCAGCAATCGTAGTTTTATCGATTATCACTGTAGGCGTTAAATCAAATGCACCAAAAGAAGTCAATGATTCTGAAATCAAAGAACAATCTCTGGATCTGAACAAACAAATGCAGCAAAAAACAGCAACACCGAATTTTGGTGAAACAGCTCCTGCACAGGAAAAACAGGCTGCTACTGCTACTGAAACTCCTAAAGAAGAACCGGCAGCACAACCGGCAGCACAACCAGAAAAGAAGTAATACGAATTAAGTATAATATAAGCGTATCAAGATACTTTTTGATACGCTTTTTTTGTTCTATGAATCTGACTTTTATTAATATAATTGACTATTTAGGTACTTTTGCATTTGCAATCAGTGGTATGCGACTTGCTTCTGCCAAGCGGTTTGACTGGTTCGGCGCGTATGTTGTTGGTCTTGTTACTGCCATTGGAGGCGGAACCACCCGCGATTTACTGCTCGATCTTACTCCTTTCTGGATGTTACAGTCTTCTTACCTGGTCGTAACCGGCTTCGCGCTACTGTTTGTGATTTTTTTAGGAAAATATGTCATACGGCTCCACAATACATTTTTTATTTTTGATGCTATCGGTTTGGGGCTTTTTGTGGTTGTAGGGATTGATAAAACGCTTGAACTGGGTTTCCCATTCTGGGTAGCAATTCTTATGGGCATGATTACCGGTTCGGTGGGCGGTGTGATACGTGATATTCTTATTAATGAGGTTCCGCTTATTTTCCGGAAAGATATATATGCGCTGGCATGTGTCGTGGGTGGCGTTTTTTACTTCATATGTTTCAAACTCAATTTTTCTCCCGTTGTAACTCAGACTGTCGCTGCCATTTCGGTTATTTTAACCAGAATACTTGCTGTGAAATATCATATTAGTTTACCAGTGTTGAAAGCCCATGAAGATTTTAGAAAAAATAAAGAAGATTAGAAGATGATTCAGATAAATGATACGGTTATAAGCCTTGAACTTTTTGAGGAAAGATTTCTCTGTGATCTGGCATCCTGCAAAGGAATTTGTTGTATTGAAGGCGATTCGGGAGCTCCACTGGAATGGGAAGAAATTGATATCCTGGAAGCAATCTTGCCAGAAATCAGTGAGGACTTATCGGAAGTGGCGCGGAATCTGATTGATAAACAAGGCGTATATTATATTGATGAAGATGATGAACCTGTTACTTCGATAGTCAACGGACGTGAATGTGTGTTTACTTATACGGACGAAAATGGTGTCTGTAAATGTGCTGTTGAGAAAGCGTACCGCGAAGGTAAAATTGATTTTTACAAGCCGGTTTCATGTCATTTGTATCCGGTTAGGTTGCAAAAATACAAGGAATTTACAGCTGTAAACATTCATAAATGGAGTGTGTGCGAATGTGCCCGCTCACTCGGAAAAATAAATAATGTGCCTGTTTACAAATTTCTGAAAGAACCCCTGATACGTAAATTCGGGGTCGAATGGTACGAACAGGTGGAATTTGCTGCAAATGAGCTGGCTCACTCTGATTTGTCCGGTATGGATATGCAATGACAGGCTGGCAAAAAAAAGATATTAAAGAAAGATTATAAACTCCTGCTTCAGGAAATATCAGGAAAATTATATGGTCGAAATTATTACGATTGGTGATGAAATCCTGATTGGGCAGATTGTGGACACCAATTCAGCGTGGATGGCTACAGAGCTCAATAATGCCGGATTTCAGATTGTACAGATTACATCTGTTCATGATGATGCTGCTCATATCAAAAAAGCGCTCGATGAAGCCCTTGGACGTGCACAGGTAGTGCTGATAACCGGGGGTCTCGGACCTACCAAGGATGATATTACAAAACAGACACTTTGCGATTATTTTAATACCAGACTGGTATTCGATGAGAAGGTGCTTCAGAATATTCGGGAACTCTATCACACACGTCAGAATGTGATGAATGAACTGACCCGATCGCAGGCAATGGTTCCGGAAAACAGCATTGTCATCCAGAACAGGGCCGGTTCAGCTCCGATTACCTGGTTCGAAAAAGAAGGTAAAGTGGTAGTTTCTATGCCAGGTGTACCTCATGAAATGAAAAAAGTAATGAGTGATGAGGTCATACCCCGAATGCAGAAACACTTTAAAACGCCTGTAATAATACATAAAACTGTTCAGGTTTATGGCATTCCGGAATCTCAGCTTGCCATCAAACTCACTGACTGGGAAAGCTCATTGCCGGATTTTATTAAACTGGCTTATTTGCCCAACTTTGGTATTGTAAAATTGCGTCTGAGCGGTGTCTCGTCTGATGCTTTGAAGCTTGAATTTGCCCTGAATCAGCAGATAGAAACATTAAATCACATTTTGGGTGAAAGTATTTTTTCATACGAAGATAAACCGATAGAAAAAATAATTTTTGAAAAACTGAAAAATTCAGGACTGACAGTTTCGATAGCCGAAAGTTGTACAGGAGGAAATATAGCTCACCGGCTTACATTGATTCCGGACGTTTCGGAATGCTTCAAAGGTTCGGTCGTAGCTTATCACAATGATGTGAAAATTAAAGCACTGGGTGTCTCGCCCGATGATCTGATGCAGCATGGAGCAGTGAGCAGGGAAGTGGCTGAACAAATGGCAGAAGGTGTGAGAAAATTAACTCAGGCAGACCTTGCCGTGTCAACAACCGGTATTGCCGGCCCATCCGGAGGGACAGAAGAAAAACCTGTAGGCACAATCTGGATAGCTGCATGTTCAAAAGAGTGTATGATAAGCCGTTGTTTCACTTTCGGAAACCTTAACCGCGAGAACTTTATTGAGCGGAGTACGATGGCAGCATTAATGATACTCAACGAGCTTATTTGAAATTTATTTTTGAAATCAATTTGGTGTTTATTTGTCTGATAATAAGTTTATTGAATATCCTGAATTTATTTTTGGGCAGAAAATTTGAAATATAAACAGAAAAAACTTGTGTGAAAGAAAAAAAATCAATACTTTTGCACACTGTTTTTGAGAAAAAATATAGAAAAAAATTAAAGAGATACAGCGATGTCAAAGATTTGTCAAATTACCGGTAAAAAAGCAATGGGTGGATGCAATGTATCACACTCAAAACGTCATACCAAACGTACTTTTGATGTGAATTTGTTCACCAAAAAATTCTATTGGGTAGAACAGGATATGTGGATCAGCCTGAAGATTTCGGCTGCCGGATTACGTACCATCAATAAAATTGGTCTGGATGCAGCCATAAAGGGTGCAGCTAAAAAGGGGTATTTATACGTTTAATAAAAGGGGGAAACCAAAATGGCTAAAAAATCAAAAGAAGCAAGAGTTCAGGTAATTCTGGAATGCACAGAACATAAAGAAAGCGGTATGCCGGGTACTTCTCGTTATATTACTACTAAAAACAGGAAAAACACCCCGGGTCGTATGGAATTGAAGAAATACAATCCCATTCTGAAAAAAATGACTATTCACAAAGAAATTAAATAATAAAGCGATATGGCAAAGAAAGCGGTTGCAAGTCTGCAAAGTGGTGAAGGTCGTACCTACTCCAAGGTGATTAAAATGGTTAAATCGCCTAAAACCGGTGCATACACCTTTCAGGAAGAAATGGTGCACAACGACAAAGTAAAAGATTTTATTGCAAAATAAGTATGTAAATTATTTGCTATGTATTTATAAAGAAAAGTCCTTTCATTCAAAATGAAGGGACTTTTTTTTTGAACTTGACCCGAAATTATTTAATTTTGTAAAATTATACTTACCTTTGGTACAAAATGGATTCGGGAATTCTGTACTTCGGTCTTATGCTGAAATTCTGCTGATTTCCGGTTCTTTTTATTTGTTTTACGGGGTAAAAAATGACTGAAAATATGGGACTATTCGGACTATTTAATAAAGAAAAAAAGGAAACGCTCGATCAGGGTTTGTCAAAAACAAAAGAAAGCGTTTTTTCAAAACTTACAAGGGCAATTGCCGGTAAGTCGAAAGTGGATGAAGAGGTGCTTGACAACCTCGAAGAAGTTCTTGTAACTTCCGATGTGGGCGTAGAAACCACTTTACGCATCATCGAGCGGATTGAAGCACGTGTGAGTAAAGATAAGTTTCTGAATACTACCGAACTCAACAAAATACTGAAGGAAGAAATTGCCGGATTGCTTTCGGAAAACAACTCCGGTAAGGCAACTGATTTTGACGATGCACTTCCAGCAACACCCTACGTGATAATGGTGGTAGGTGTGAACGGTGTGGGTAAAACCACTACAATCGGAAAACTGGCTTATCAGTTCAAAAAAGCAGGCAAAAAAGTATATCTGGGTGCTGCCGATACGTTCCGCGCTGCTGCTGTGGAGCAGCTTGTTATTTGGGGCGAAAGGGTAGGGGTGCCTGTTGTCAAACAGAAAATGGGTGCCGATCCGGCTTCTGTAGCTTATGATACAATCGCTTCGGCAAAAGCAAATAATGCTGATGTGGTAATTATTGATACAGCCGGACGACTGCACAATAAAATAAACCTGATGAACGAGCTTACAAAAATACGTAACGTGATGCAGAAATTAATACCCGAAGCGCCTCACGAAATATTGCTGGTACTTGATGGCTCAACCGGGCAGAATGCTTACGAACAAGCCCGCCAATTTACCAAAGCCACCGATGTAAATGCACTTGCAGTTACAAAACTGGATGGTACAGCCAAAGGTGGAGTTGTTATCGGCATTTCCGATCAGTTCAAAATTCCTGTGAAATACATCGGGCTTGGCGAGAAGATGACCGATTTACAGGTGTTTGATAAAGAAGAATTTGTTGCATCCTT
>Ga0116171_10004756_pt1 | contig 12119 bp, 10 predicted proteins | sample AD_JPNHW2_MetaG_FD_89798 | JGI IMG/M metagenome (GOLD analysis project Ga0116171, IMG submission 89798) | Active sludge microbial communities of municipal wastewater-treating anaerobic digesters from Japan - AD_JPNHW2_MetaG | ecosystem: Engineered > Bioreactor > Anaerobic > Digestate | place...
GAAACTCTCCGTCCGGGTCATGGGACGGGGTTTCGCCTGGCTCGACACCGGGACCTGCGCTTCCCTGCTGGATGCCACGCTCTTCGTGAAGACCATCGAAGAGCGACAGGGGCTCCAGATCGCTTGCCTCGAAGAGATCGCCTTCCGTCAGGGTTGGATCGGAGTGGACCAAGTGAAGGCGACCGCGGAGAGCATGGGCAAGAGCCTCTACGGGGCTTATCTGAAAACGATTTGCGTGGAAAAGGAGTCTTAAATGACCTTCAAAATCTCTCCCCTCGCCGTCCCGGGCCTCCTCGTCTTGGACCCTCTGGTCCACGAAGACCACAGGGGCCTCTTCTGGGAGACCTTCAAGGCCTCGGAGTTCCGTGACGCGGGGCTCCCGGACCAATTCTGTCAGGACAACCACTCCCTCTCCCGCAGAGGCGTCGTCCGAGGGCTCCACTACCAACTCCCCCCCCACGGTCAGGCCAAACTTGTCCGTTGCCTCAGCGGGGAGATCTTCGATGTCGCCGTAGACGTGCGCAAGGGGTCGGAGACCTTCGGCCGCTGGGCCGCCCTCGTCCTCTCGGCGGAGAACAAGAGGATGTTCTACATTCCCGAGGGCTTCGCCCATGGCTTTTGCGCCTTGAGCGAGACCGCTGAGGTCCACTACAAGGCGACCGGGGAGTACTGCCAAGAGGCGGAGAGAGGCGTCTGCTGGAACGACCAGGTTCTGGGGATTCTCTGGCCCGTGGAGGAGCCCCTGACCTCTGAGAAGGACAGCCTCTTCCCTCCCCTCCGGCTCGCCGAGGTCTACCCATGATCTGGCTCACCGGAGCCCAGGGGATGCTGGGGAGGGAGCTCGCCCTCCTTTTCGAGGAGGCTGGCTGGGAGTTCGTCGGTTCCGACCGGGAGAGGGACATCGCCGACGGGGTCTCCACCGCCGCCTTCCTCGACCAGGTCCGGCCCCAGTGGATCGTCAACGCCGCCGCCTACACCGCCGTGGACCGCGCGGAAAAGGAGAAGGCCGAGGCCTTCAACGTGAACGACCGGGGCCCCGAAATCTTGGCTCAGGAGGCCGCAAAGAGGGGAATCTCTCTGGTCCACTTCTCCACCGACTACGTCTTCAACGGAGAGGGGACCGAACCCTACGGGGAGGACGATCCCACGGGCCCGATTCAGGTCTACGGCAAGAGCAAACTGGCCGGGGAGAGGAAGGTCTTGGAGAGCTGTTCCCACGCTCTGGTCCTGAGAATCTCGTGGCTCTACGGTCTCTACGGGCAGAACTTCGTCGCCAAGATCCTTCAGCTGGCCCGGGAGAGGGACTCCCTCTCCGTCGTGTCAGACCAGTGGGGTTCTCCCACCTGGGCTAGGACTCTGGCCGAGAGCGTGGTCTGGAGAATCGCCCTTCCCAAGGGCCCCTGGGGCCTCTTCCACCTCTCCGACGAGGGGGCGATCTCTTGGCACCACTTCGCCGAAACCATCGTCCAGATGGCTTGGGAGAAGGGGCTCATCGACGAGAAAAAACCGGTCAGGCCGGTTTCCACGGAGAAGTACCCCACTCAGGCCCGCCGCCCCCGCTACTCGGTCCTGGACAAGGGGAAGGCGAAAGCGGCGGGTTTTCAGGTCCACCCCTGGCGAAACAACCTGGGCTGTTACCTGGACGCGCTGAAGGAAAAGGAAGGTTGCCGGTGAACGATCGGGAGCGTACGTTGAGGCGGATTCTTGTCACCGGAGGGTGCGGTTTCATCGGAACCAACTTTATCCGTTACCTTTTTGAGAAGACGGAGTTCTCAGGCAAGGTCATCAACCTGGACAAGCTGACTTACGCGGGGAACCCCAAGAACCTGGAGGGGTTGGCCGAACAGTACGGGGCCGGGAGGTACAGGTTCCTCCGAGGGGAGATCGGAGACGCCGCCCTGGTGGAGAAGATTCTCCGAGAGGAGGAGGTGGACACGGTCGTCCACTTCGCCGCCGAGAGCCATGTGGACCGTTCCATACGGGGCCCCGAAGAGTTCGTTCGGACCAACGTTCTGGGGACCTTCACCCTCCTTGAGACGGCCCGAAGGGTCTGGCAATCCTCAAAGGGAAAGATTTTTCACCATGTCTCCACCGACGAGGTCTTCGGAAGCCTCGGTCCGGTGGGGTTTTTCACGGAGCGGAGCCCCTACGACCCCAGGAGCCCCTACTCCGCCTCCAAGGCCTCCTCGGACCATCTGGTCCGGGCCTACTTTTACACCTACCGTCTTCCGGTGATGGTCTCCAACTGTTCCAACAACTACGGCCCCTACCAGTTTCCTGAAAAGATGATCCCCCTGATGGTTCTGAACGCCCTGGAGGGGAAGCCTCTGCCCGTCTACGGGGAGGGAACGAACGTTCGGGACTGGCTCCATGTGGAGGACCACTGCTCGGCTCTCTGGGCGATTCTCAACCGGGGGCGCCTGGGAGAGACCTACGCCGTAGGGGGGCGTTCGGAGACCACTAACCTTCGCCTTGTGGAGAGCCTCTGCGACATCCTGGAGACAAGAGCCCCCGAGAGCCGTCCCCAGGGTGGCTTCCGCTCTCTCATCACCTTCGTGAAGGACCGTCCCGGCCATGATCAGCGTTACGCCATCGATTGCCGAAAGATCGAAGAGGAGTTGGGATGGAAGAGAAGGTTTACCTTGGCTCAAGGGTTGGAGGAGACCCTCCTTTGGTACCTTCGTAACCGGGCCTGGTGCGATGAAGTGCGGAGAGGGGAGTACGCGGAGTGGATTCAGACCCACTACGGTTCAGGGGAGAGAGAATGAAGATACTCGTTACCGGAGCGGCCGGGTTCATCGGCCATTTTGCCGCCCTTCGGTTCTTGAGGGAGGGTTGGGAGGTGGTGGGCGTCGATTCCGTCAACGACTACTACACGCCGAACCTGAAGTGGGACCGCTTGCGGGAAGCGGGAATCGAGGGCCCCTGCGGGTTGGGGGAGAGGAGGGAGAGCGCCCTCCACGGGGGGTACCGGTTCCTCCGCCTCGATTTGACAGATAAGGAGGAACTTCTCTCCCTCTTCCGACAGGAGAAGTTTGAGAGGGTCTGCCACCTGGCCGCCCAGGCGGGAGTCCGCTACTCCCTCGTCAACCCCGACAGCTACCTGAAGAGCAACCTGGAAGGGTTTCTCAACCTCCTGGAGTGCTGCCGTCACAACCCGGTCGCGCACCTGGTCTACGCGAGCAGTTCCTCGGTTTACGGCTTCAACAAGAAGATGCCCTTCTCCGAGGAGGACAACGTCGACCATCCGGTGAGCCTCTACGCGGCCACAAAGAAGAGCAACGAACTGCTGGCCCATGCCTACAGTCACCTCTACCACATTCCGACCACGGGGCTCCGGTTCTTTACCGTCTACGGCCCCCTGGGCAGGCCGGACATGGCCCCGATCCTCTTCGCCAAGGCGATCGCCGAGGGGAAGGCGATCCGGGTCTTCAACTTCGGGAAGATGAAGCGGGATTTCACCTATATCGACGACATCGTGGAGGGGGTGAAGCGGGTTTTGGACAAGCCGCCCTCCCCGGCGGAGGGTTCCGACGGTTTCTCCTCCCCCGCTCCCTACCGAATCTTCAACATCGGACGGGGAGAGCCCGTGGACCTGATGGAGTTCATCCTTGTCCTGGAGAGAGTCCTGGGGAGAGAGGCGATCAAGGAGTTCGTCCCCATCCAGCCGGGAGACGTGGAGGCGACCTGGGCCGACACGACCCAACTGAGGGAGACGGTGGGTTACGCGCCCTCCACCCCTCTCGCCGAGGGAGTGGAGCGTTTCGCCCGGTGGTTCAAGGGTTACTCCTGGAGGTGAGTCTTTGCCCCGTTTCGCGCGCCTTTATAACCGCTCTAGGAGCGGTATTTCCTATCTTGATTCCCCGCGGGCATAGGGAGGGACACTTGCCTCCCTTTATGAAGGGAGCCTTTCTCGGGGGGCTTCCTCCCTTTTCCAAAGGGGGAAAAATGGTTTATACTCATTGACTATGAGAAGAGCCAAGAGGAGAGAGCGATGAAACTGACCGTTGTCGGAACCGGGTACGTTGGCCTCGTGACGGGAGTCTGCTTCGCCGAAATGGGGAATGAGGTCTGGTGCGTCGATGTCGATAAAGAGAAGATCCAGGGGCTGAACCAGGGGAAGATCCCCATCTACGAGCCGGGCCTGGAAGACATGGTGAAACGGAATATGGAGGCCGGCAGGCTCCACTTCACGACCCGTCTGGAAGAGGGGCTCTCACTCTCTCTCTTCCTCTTTATCGCCGTGGGAACCCCTCCCGGTGAAGACGGCTCGGCGGACCTCAACTACGTGCTCTCTGTGGCCCGGGAAGTGGGCCGGAAGATGGAGAAGTACGTCGTTATCGTGGACAAGTCCACGGTTCCCGTCGGAACCGCCGACAAGGTGAGGGAGGCCGTGGCGGAGGAACTCAAGGCGAGAGGGAGGAGTGGCTTGGAGTTCGATGTCGTCTCCAACCCCGAGTTTCTCAAGGAGGGGGCCGCCATCGACGATGTGATGAAACCGGACCGGATCATCGTGGGAACCGACAACGTCAGGACCGCCGAGTTGATGAAGGAGCTCTACTCCCCCTTCGTTAGAAACGGTCATCCCATCCTTCTGATGGATATCCACTCCGCCGAATTGGCCAAGTATGCCGCCAACGCAATGCTGGCCACGAGGATCAGCTTCATGAACGAACTGGCCGCTCTCTGCGAGAAGGTGGGTGCCGATATCGAACAGGTGCGCATGGGGATCGGCTCGGACCGGAGAATCGGTAACTCCTTCCTCTACGCCGGGCTTGGCTACGGAGGCTCCTGCTTCCCCAAGGATGTCAAGGCCCTGATCCACTCTTCCCGGGAGGAGGGGCTCAAACCGACCATCCTGGAGGCGGTGGAGGAGGTCAACAAACGCCAGCGTCAGATCTTCGTGGAGCGGATCAAGGGCTACTTCGGCTCTCTGAGGGGGAAGAAACTGGCTCTCTGGGGCCTCTCCTTCAAGCCCCAGACCGATGACATGCGGGAAGCCCCCTCTGTGACCATCGCTGAAAGGCTCTTGCAGGAAGGTGCCCTTCTGACCGCCTACGATCCGGTCGCCGTCGAGGTCGCCCGCCTTCTTCTCCCCTCCGAGGGGATCACCTTTACCAAGGACGCCTACGAGGGGCTGAAGGACGCCGACGCCCTCCTCCTGATCACGGAGTGGCATCAGTTTCGCAACCCCGACTTCGAGAGGATCAAGAGCCTGATGAAGGCTCCGGTGATCTTCGACGGAAGGAACCAGTACGATCCCAAGGTTCTGAGATCCTACGGCTACGCCTACTTCTGTCTCGGTCGCCGCCAATGCATCTGAAAAAGCGTGTCCTGGTCACCGGCGGGGCCGGGTTCATCGGCTCCCATCTCTGTGAACGGCTTCTGAAGGAGGGTTGCGAGGTCCTTTGCCTGGACAACCTCTTCACCGGTGAGTTCAAGAACATCCAGCACCTGGTAGGCCGGTCGGGCTTCGAGTTCATCCGGCACGACATTATCCAGCCGATCCTCTTGGAGGTGGACGAGGTCTACAACCTCGCATGTCCCGCCTCTCCCGTCCACTACCAGTTCAACCCCGTCAAGACCGTGAAAACCAGCGTCATGGGGGCCATTAACATGCTGGGCCTGGCCAAGCGTGTCAAGGCGAGGATCTTGCAGGCTTCGACGAGCGAAGTCTACGGCGACCCCCAGGTCCACCCTCAGAATGAGGAGTACTGGGGCCACGTCAATCCCATCGGAATTCGCTCCTGCTACGACGAGGGGAAACGGTGCGCCGAAACGCTCTTCTTCGACTACCATCGTCAGCACAACCTCCCCATCAAGGTGGCCAGAATCTTCAACACCTACGGCCCTAGGATGCACCCAGAGGATGGGCGGGTAGTGAGCAACTTCATCGTTCAGGCCCTTCGGGGACGGCCGCTGAGCCTCTACGGCGAGGGCGGCCAGACCAGAAGCTTCTGCTTCGTGGACGACATGGTGGAGGGGCTCATCCGCCTCATGGCTTCGCCGGAGGAGTTCACCGGGCCCGTGAACCTGGGAAACCCCGTGGAAACCTCGGTTCGGGAGCTTGCCGAGAGGATACTCAAGCTGACCGGGTCAAGCTCCCCCCTGGAGTTTCTCCCCCTTCCTCCGGACGATCCCGGTCGGAGGCGACCGGAGATCTCCCTCGCCAGGAGGGCGCTCTCCTGGGAACCCCGGGTCGACCTCGACGAAGGCCTGGAGCGAACGATCTCCTACTTCCGAACCCTTCTGGCCTGACCTCCTCCGAGACTTCTTCCAGAGCCGCGTCAAAAGAGGAAGTTTCTTATACCGAGAAAGCTTAGAGACACTGGTGTCTCTCTTCTGCGAAGGGGACGTGTCGGCGGGAGTCCACGAGGGGCAGCGCGGAGGAGAAACTCTCCAGGGGCCGTTGTTCTTGCATTGTTTCCGCTCCGGCGGTAAACTTAACCAAAGTTTCCTTTTTGAGAAATTGTCGGCTCTTTGCGGAGGGAGAGAAGGGATGGCCTGGCCTTGGTTGCGGCGATTTTCTGAAAGAAGTCCGTGCCTCGTCGTTGTCGGTCTCTTTCCCGGAGTGTGGTTTCTTCGGGGCGGAAACGTTGGATCTTGACATAAGAGTTGATATGATGACCGAGACGTTGGTGGCGTCGCCGAGGATGATGGGCGAGGTGTTCTCCGTTCTGCGGCCGATGAGAGGAACCTGTGTGCGGCATAGTCGGAATTCTTCATAAAAGCGGCAAAGAGGTCGGCTTTGAGCTCCTCGATGCCCTTAAGATGTTGGAGTACCGTGGTTATGACTCTTCGGGGCTCGCGGTGGAGGAGCCCGACGGTCGGCTGAAGCTCATGAAGCGGATCGGAAAGATCCGCGAGCTGGAAAGAGAGGTGGTGACCTCGCCGCCAAAAGGATGGGTCGGTTTAGCCCATACCCGGTGGGCTACCCATGGAGCCCCTTCGGACAGGAACTCCCATCCCCACAGCGACTGTTCCGGTAGGATCGTCCTGGCCCATAACGGGATCATCGAGAACTACGCCTCCCTCAAGGAGGGTCTCCTTGCCCGGGGGCACCGCTTCACCTCCGAGACCGACTCGGAGGTGGTCGTTCACCTGCTGGAGGAGATGGCGGGGGAGGGGGGGATGCTTTCCGCTCTGGAGCGTCTCGGCACCATCCTGGAAGGGAGCTACGCCCTGGTGGTCCTCTCCCTGAACGAGTCCGGTCGGCTCTTCTTCCTCCGGAAAGACAGTCCCCTGATCATCGGAGTAGGCGAGGACTCCCTCTACCTGGCCTCGGACATCCCCGCCTTCCTTGCCTGGACCAACCGTGTCGTCACCCTGGAAAACGGGGATTACGGCGAACTCTCCCGGCAGGGGCTCCGTCTCTTCCATGGGGGACGCGCCCTGGCGCGCCCTCCCGTCGAAGTCCGATGGAACCGCCTGCAGGCCGAGAAAGAGGGTTACAAACACTTCATGCTCAAGGAGATCCGGGAGCAACCCCGCGCCGTTTCGGACACCCTCACGGGCAACCGCTTCCTCTTCGACGAAGAGGACGTGGCGAGGATTCAGGGGGCCGAGAAGGTTCACCTCCTGGGGTGCGGAACCTCCTACCATGCCGGCTTGATCGGAAAACTCCTGATCGAGGCCTTCGCCGGGATTCCCGCCGAAGTCCACTACGCCTCGGAGTTCCGCTACGCCGAGCCTCCCATGACCTTGCGTCACTTGGCCTTCGCCGTCAGCCAATCCGGGGAGACCGCCGATACTTTGGCTTCCACCCGCCTTGTCCGGGAGAGGGGACTTCCGGTATGGTCCATCTGCAACGTTCTGGGCAGTACCCTCAGCAGGGAGAGCGACCGGACCTTCTACACCTACGCCGGTCCGGAGATCTCCGTGGCCTCCACGAAAGCCTTCACGACCCAGACTGCCCTCCTGGCCCTTCTGGCCATACGCCTGGCGGAGGTGAGGAAGGGCTCCGCCGATAAGGGTCTGCGTCGCCTTGAGGAGGCCTTGCGCCGGGTTCCCCAGAAGATGGCGGAGTTTCTGGACCGGGGAGCCGCCTCCCTTCCCGGACTGGCTCAGAAGTATGCCGGTTTCAGGGATATGCTCTTCCTCGGTCGTACCTACAATTTCCCCATAGCCCTAGAGGGGGCCCTGAAACTCAAGGAGATCAGCTACATCCACGCCGACGGCTATCCCGCCGGTGAGATGAAGCACGGCCCCATCGCCTTGGTGAGCGAGGCCACCCCTTCGGTCTTTCTCGCCACCCAGGGAAGGGTCAAGGGCAAGGTCGTTTCCAACCTTCAGGAGGTCCGTTCCCGAAAGGGAAAGGTGATCGCTCTGGTCTCCGAGGGGGATTCCTCCCTCGACTCCCTGGCCGACGACTCTATCCCCCTTCCCGTGGTTGAAGAGGAGTTCTCTCCTCTGGTCAACGTCTTACCCCTTCAGCTTTTTGCCTATCATATCGCCGACTTCCTGGGCCTGGACGTGGACCAACCCCGGAACCTGGCCAAGAGCGTTACCGTCGAATGAGGAGAGGAGAATGAGCTTAGAGTACGAAAAGACGCCCCTGGCGAACAACAACGGAGACGACGATGGGTCCGTCGATCTGAAGCCCTACATCCAAACCTTGAGAGCCCACCGCAAGACGGCGTTTCGCTTCCTGCTTGCCGCGGCAGCCCTTTTCATCGCCCTCTCTCTCTTCTTTCTCCTTCTCTCCCCCAAGGAGAGGGTGACCGAGTCGAGGGTACGCTTTCTCTTCGAGGGGGCCGAGGAGGGGAAGTACCCCAACGGGGATCTCTTTTCGCCCCTGGAGCCGATCTCCACGGTTGTTCTCCAAGAGGTCTACGTAACGAACGACCTGAAGCGGTTCCTGCCCTACGAAGAGTTCAAGAAGGGCTTCACCGTTCTTCAGAGGAACCTGGAGAGGGAACAGCTGGAGGCGGACTACAAGGCTCGCCTCGGGGATCCTAAGATGACCTCCGTGGAGAGGGACAGGCTCATCCGGGAGTACCGGGAGAGGGTGGCCGCCCTGAGGAGCGCCGAATACAGCCTGATCTACTCCCAGGAGTATGCCCTCTCGACGATCCCCTCGGAGACGCTCCGCAAGGTGATGGTCGATGTCCTCTCGGTCTGGGCGCGGAACGCGGACCTGAGGAAGGGGGCTCTCTCCTACCGGATCTCGGTCTTCTCTCCCAAGATGGTCGCCGCCCAGCTGGCGGTCAAAGGCGGCGATCCCGTCATCGCTCTGGACATTCTCCGCAACCACGTTCAGAAGGTTGTGCGCAACATCGACCAGATCATGGACCTGCCCGGAGCGGCTTTCGTCGAGGACGACAAGGAGGGGGAGAAGCTTATCGATATCCGCAACAGGCTGGTGGAGATGGAGCGGTTTCAGATCAACCCCCTCATCGGAAGGGTCAGGAGCCAGGGTATCACAAGGGACCCCGCGGGTACGATTAGCTACCTGGAGAACCAGCTCTTTCAGCTGAGCCTTCAGAGACGGGCCGCCCAGGAGAGGGTCAAACTCCTGGAATCCTCCCTGAAGAGCTATCTCCAGGAGAGGGGAAGCGTCTCCCAGGGGAGGGGCTCCGCTTCCGGGAACCTCTCCGCGGTGATCCCCCAGGTCAACGCGGATTTCTTCGACAAGGTTATGGAGATCGGGCAGAAGACCTCGGACCTGGAGTACCGCAAGAGCATCACCGAAAGGATCATTCGGGCCGGGGAAGAGCTGGTTTTCCTCGAAAAGGACGCTCGTTACTACGAGGAGTTCCTCCGCCTCTTCCAGAGGAGGGGGCTCTCCCGGGCCGGGGAGGCCCAAATCGCCTCCTGCGAGGCCAAGTACAGGGAGATCGCCTCCCAACTTGTCCGCTCCATTCAGGAGATCAACACGATCTACGGGGTGATCGCCAAACAGAACCTCAACCCTGACTCCCTTCTCTACACGGTCGTCGCCCCTCCCTTCTCGACGACCCGCTACGCCCTTTCCAAGGGAAAGGTCTTGGCTCTGTGTTTTCTCTACTGGGTTCTTGCCGTTCTGATGGGGATGCTGTGGGTATGGGTGAAAACCAAACAAGGAGATGCTGAGTGACAGAGACAGGGAACTATAAGCAAGCGCTTCTCGAGAAGCTGGAAAAGAAAGAGGCCCTGATCGGTATCCTCGGTCTCGGCTATGTCGGTTTACCCCTGGCCAGGGAGTTTCTCAAGGCCGGGTACAGGGTTCTCGGATTCGACGTGGACAAGCGGCGCGTGGATATGGTCAACGCCGGAGAGAGCCCGATCAAGCACTTGGAGAACGGGTTCTTCCAGAGCTTCGTTCAGGAGAAGAGAACCTTCTCGGCCACCGCCGATTTTTCCCGAATGGTCGAGCCGGACGCCCTCTTGGTCTGCGTCCCCACACCCCTGGGGAACCACATGGAGCCCGACCTCACCATGGTCCTCGACGCGACCAAGAGCATCGCCGCCGCCCTCAGGCCGGGGCAGGTTGTCGTTCTGGAGAGCTCCACCTTCCCGGGAACCACCGAGGAGGAGATGCTCCCCCTTCTCGAAAAACGGGGGCTCGCGCTGGGACGGGAGTACTTCGTCGGTTACTCCCCCGAGCGGGAGGATCCTGGCAACAAGGAGTTCCCCACCGGGAAGATCCCCAAGGTCGTGAGCGGGGTGACTTCGGATTGCCTTGAGGTGATCGAGAGTCTCTACAAGAGAATCGTCAAGGCCATCCCCGTCAGCAACCCCAGGACGGCGGAGATGGCGAAGATTCTGGAGAACACCTACCGGGCCGTGAACATCGCCTTGGTGAACGAACTGAAGATGCTCTGTCTGCGGATGGACATCGACATCGTCGAAGTGATCGAGGCGGCCAAGACAAAGCCTTTCGGCTTCCAGGCCTTCTACCCCGGCCCCGGACTGGGCGGACACTGCATTCCCATCGACCCCTTCTACCTCACCTGGAAGGCCAAGGAGTACGATTTCCGCACCCACTTCATCGAGTTGGCCGGAGAGGTGAACACCAACCAGCCCTACTTCGTCGTCTCCCGGGCTTACACGGCCCTGGAGAGCCAGGGGAAGATCGTCAACGGGAGCAAGATTCTGATCCTGGGCGTGGCCTATAAGAAAGACATCGACGATGTTCGGGAGAGCCCGGCCCTGAAGGTCTACGAACTCCTCATGAAGAGGGGTGCCAAGGTGGATTTCAACGACCCCCACATCCCCGAGATCACCCTTCACAACAACGGCAAGGGCGAGGTCCACCGTTCCGTCGAAATCACCCCGGAGAGAGTGAGAGAGTACGATCTGGTGGTTCTCATCACAGACCACACGCTCTACCCTTACGACGAGATTCTCCGTGAGGCGAAGCTGATCCTGGATACGCGCCACAAGTTCCCCAACCACCAGAAGGTGGTGAGGGGATAAAATTTACCATCCATGGCGCCGGAGGCTCTCCCGGCCTCCGGCGCCACGAGAGGGTCTGAGCCCCGCCGCCGTCCCGGGAAGCGGTCGACGGCGGTGTTTTGCACCTTTTGGGTCGGGGAGGGAGAGATGATCGGCAAGAGTTCTTTCGTTCATCCTTCGAGTTACATCGACGAGGGAGTCACCATCGGAGAGGGGACCAAGATCTGGTGCTTCTGCCATGTTCAGAGAGGCGCCAGGATCGGGAAGAACTGTTCTCTCGGGCAGAACGTCAACGTCGGGAACAACGTCCAGCTGGGGAACAACGTCAAGGTTCAGAACAACGTCTCCCTCTTCGAGGGAACCGTGGTGGAGGACGATGTTTTCCTCGGTCCTTCCTGCGTCTTGACCAACGTGACCAACCCCCGCTCTCAGATCGTCCGGCATGGCCTCTACGAGAAGACCCTTCTCCGGCGAGGGTGCACCCTGGGGGCCAACTGCACCGTCCTGTCGGACATCACCATAGGCCGTTACGCCTTTATCGCCGCCGGGGCGGTGGTCACCCGGAGCGTTCCCGACTACGCCTTCATGGTGGGGGTTCCGGCCCGGCAGAACGGGTGGATGAGCCGCCACGGTCATCCCCTGCGGGAGATTCGGGAGGGCGGTGTCTATGTCTGTCCGGAATCGGGGTTTCACTACCGGGAGGTGGAGCCGGGAGTCCTCAGGTGTTTGGACTGGGATGAGGA
>Ga0116171_10004757_pt1 | contig 12117 bp, 14 predicted proteins | sample AD_JPNHW2_MetaG_FD_89798 | JGI IMG/M metagenome (GOLD analysis project Ga0116171, IMG submission 89798) | Active sludge microbial communities of municipal wastewater-treating anaerobic digesters from Japan - AD_JPNHW2_MetaG | ecosystem: Engineered > Bioreactor > Anaerobic > Digestate | place...
ATACTTCCTGTATTCCTGACAAACAACATTATGTATATTTTTTTGATCACAGTTTCTAATTTTATCAAAATCGAATTTCGGATGATGTTTTTTTATTTCCGGTTCGTCAGGAAATCGATGCAATACGGATGACGATATAAAAAATATAAAATCTGTGAAAGGAAAATTAATTAGTGTTTTGAATACATTTTCATTGATCTCTTTTAATCCATATTGATCTGCAAAAATTAAATTGCAACCGTTATTTAGGATGGAATTATGTTTTGTTATAAAAGTGTTAAACGGTATCTCAGAATAAGTTAGTTTTACTATATCTTCTAATCCATATTCATTAATTTTATTTTTACAAATTATTTTTAAATTAGATATATTCGTAGAGTTTGTATCATTTAAATACATATAAACCGATTTATTAAAATTATTTAACAAATCCTTAAATTTATTAATAATTCTCAAGCTTCGAAGAGGACTTCCCTCAGTTTTTTCCGAATCATATCCTGCCCCCGCGAATAAATCAAATATTTGAATTGGTTTATTACCAGATGCTAGAATAAAAGTTGGTAACCACGAGTTTAAATAATTCTCAAATATTAACAACTTTGCGATTGTACCATCGTCAAATGGTTTGTTGAACAATTTTTTTGTTGACATATAAAATATTAATATTTAGTTAAATAGATTCCCGTAAAAAAATAAAAATATAAAGCCCATCATAGCATGGTTTATATTCATTTTTAATCTTTGCTATACATTAATATATTACCCAGATATTATTATACCTATCTTATTAAATCAACTATTTTATTTACTTTTTTGAATTCAATATCTTTAAGTTCTTTGAAATGAACTTTCCCGTGTTCAATTTTCAATACTTCCGGATTTTCTCCTTCGATAAAAATATTTTCAGTTGTATCAAAATTTATTGATTCTTCTTTTGCAGGAGCAAGAGTTGCCGTTGTCGGTGTTTGCAAAACTTTGAATGCTTCAGATTTTCCTGCCCAGTTCAAAACATATCTTTCGTTTGAAGTATTTATATCTTCCCCTAATGTGAGTTTCAATTTATCCAAATCTATTATATTTCCTTCCCCCACAGCTTCCGGAAATAGTTTTTTCAACTTTTCAATGTTTTCCTTTTTCACATCAAGTGATTTCCCGTCCATTATTTATTTCTTTAATTTTCCAATAACATATATTAATGATTTTAAATTCAAAATTCAACTTTCAAATTTTAGTTTTGTGATTTTCAGGAGGTCGCGGAGCAGCTTCTCGAGTTTATTCAGGGGGAGCATATTTGCGCCGTCGCTGAGGGCTTTTTCGGGGTTGGGATGGGTTTCGATAAAGAAGCCGTCAACGCCTGCCGCTGCCGCTGCACGGGACAGGTACGGAATGAATTCCGGTGCTCCGCCGCTTTTGCCTTTGGCGGCTGAGGGCATCTGGATTGAGTGCGTGGCATCGAATATCACCGGGTAACCGAAACTCCGCATATACGGGAGCGAGCGCATATCAACCACAAGGTTATTGTATCCGAAAAATGTTCCGCGCTCCGTGAGCATAATTTTTTTGTTTCCCATTGCGGCAACTTTTTCCGCCTGATACTTCATATCTTTCGGCGATAGAAATTGTCCCTTCTTTATGTTTACAACATTTCCCGACCTGCCCGCTGCTTCGAGCAGTTCGGTCTGACGTGAAAGGAATGCCGGTATCTGCAGTACATCCGCAACTTCCGATACAACCGACACTTCAAAATCACTGTGAACATCCGTGAGTATGGGCACTCCGAATTCCCTCTTTACATCCAGCAATATATTCAGCGCCGCTTCGACGCCTATCCCTCTGAACGATTTTCCCGATGTGCGGTTTGCCTTCATGTATGAAGATTTGAAAATGTATGGAATTTTCAGTTTATCGCAGATTGTTTTTACCGTTTCACAGGTTTTGAAACAAACGGACTTGCTTTCCACCACGCAAGGTCCCGCAATCAACAGAAAATTTTCAGATTTCAGATTCTTTAAATAAAATTTATTGTACATAATATATTTTTCACCTCTTTGATTTGCTTAAATAATATTCGAGTTTGGATTTTAATTCTGCTTTAGTGTATCGGCTCTTATCGTACATACCCTTTAATTCTCGCTGCCTCAGTGCCTCAAAAAGTGTAACAGCCACAGACACAGAAATGTTCAGCGACTGTATCAGTCCTTTCATCGGTATAAGAAAGTTTTTATCGGCAAGCGCGAGCGCTTCTTCGGAAAGTCCGCTGTGCTCGTTGCCGAAAACCAGCGCGGCATTCTTTGTAAGGTCAAGCGAGTAAAGCGAAACGTTTTTCCTGTCGTCTTCCCACATGTGAGTTGTATATATCTTAAATTTTTCGCTGCGGAGCTTTTTGTAGCAATCCTTCACCGATGAATATTTTTCCACATCAACCCATTTCTTTGCACTCGCGGATGACACCTTGCTTATGCGCGGATATTTATCGGTGTTATAAATTAAATAAACTTTATCTATCCCAACCGATTCCGCCGTACGCAGCACTGCACTTACGTTATGCGGGTCATGTACATTTTCGAGAACTACCGTCAGCCCTTTCTGCCGTGAATTTACAACTTTCGTTATTCTGTTTAACCTTTTATCTGTCAAGTTTGTTTGATAATTTTAGATAAGATAATTATTCTTTATTAATTAGTATATGAAAAATTTAATAATAATATTATTTCTGGCAGTTTTTCAAGTAGGAAACATTTTTGCACAGGACACACTAAAAAAGAAAACGGCAGATAACCCATATCCCAGAAATGCATGGACAGTCGGGCTTACGGCAACTGAAACAGGATTCGGATTCAGCGGCGGGTATTTTAAAAATTTAAATAAGGATTACGATTTATTTATCACACTGTCTGTATCAAGCGTTTCAGACCCCAGAGAAATTCAGCAGTATGATTACTGGGGAAATACGTATATAGCCGGCAAGCAAAACAGGGTATATTCAATTCCTCTGACCATAGGCATTCAGCGTTATATGTTCAGAGATGACATTGAGGGCAATCTCAGACCTTATATTATAGCGGGCGTTTCACCTGCATTAATCCTCACAAATCCTTATTCGGAATCATTTTTCAGCGCAATAAAATATACTCAGCCGTCGTTTGCAGCCGGAGGCTTCATCGGTATCGGACTTGAATTTGTGGAATCAACTGCGCTTTCTCTTTCGATTAATGCGCGTTACAGTTATATCCCGGTTATCGGAAGGGAAATCAACAGTCTTGAAAATACTCCGCTGAAAGACATCGGCGGATTACAGATTTCATTTCTGGTGAACTTCCTGCACTAAACCGCTATTAAAACTATAAAATTATTTTTTATTGACTTTATAGTTAAGTTTTGGAAATATAAATTTTGCAAAAGATAATTTATGGACGACGCAATATTGAATATGAGTGAAGCTGAAGGAAAGCAGGCTTATAACAAAGCTCTCAGAAAAGAAAAAACCATTCTTGATAAAGCAAAAACACTCGATATATCAAAATTCAGAAAACTTCTGAATCAGGTGATGCTTTTGATGGAGCTGATTAAAGATTATAAGTCGAAGGCATATATTCAGATTCCGTGGACAACAGTTACTGTTGCTGCATTCGGGCTGATTTATTTTCTGAATCCCTTTGACCTCATACCGGATTACATTCCCGGAATCGGATATGTGGATGATGCAATTGTATTGGCAGCGATACTGAAATCAGCACAGTCCGACCTGAAAAAATATTGCACGTTCAAGGGTTATGACATTGAAAAATATTTTTAAATAAAAGGATACAAGTTGCCGGATAAAATAAATATACTTTTCGTCGGGGATATTATCGGTGAACCGGGTTTCAATTTTCTGAAATTAGTTCTGCCGTCAATTAAAACAAAATACAATATAGATTTCACCATAGCCAATGCCGAAAATATTTCAAACGGCATCGGCTTGCTTGAAAGAGATGCAAAGAGCATTCTTGCGCTTGATGTGGATGTGCTTACGGGCGGAAATCATACATTTGATAAAATTCAGACACACAAATATATTAACGACAGCGACACCGTTTTGCGCCCGCTTAATTATCCCAAAGGAGTTTACGGCAAGGGATACGGAGTATATAAAGTTAAGGATAAGGATGTAAGCATCTGCGTTTCAAATCTTCAGGGAAGGGTTTATATGAAACCCATTGAAGACCCATTCCGGACATTTGACTGGATGTATGAAAAAGTGAAAGAGCAGACGAATATAATACTCGTGGATTTTCACGCGGAAGTGACTGCGGAAAAAATTGCTTTTGGCTGGTATGCGGACGGCAGGGCGAGCGCGATTTTGGGAACACACACACACATTCAAACCGCGGACAGCAGGGTTCTTCCGGGCGGTACCGCATACATAACGGATGTCGGAATGACAGGTCCGTACGATTCCGTTATCGGAATGAAAAAAGAAGTTTCCATACGGAGATTTTTGTATGCCACGCCGCAGAAGCACGAAACTGCCTCTGACGATCTGCGCCTTGCAGCCTGCGTTGTACAGATAGACACTAAAACGGGTAAAGCATTATCCATAACAAGAATAATGTATCCCGAATTTTGAAATTATAATATAAAAAGTTATGCCTGATTCAAAAGAAAAATTGAGGCAGTATCTGAAATATATAAATTTCACTAAAGCAGAAAAACGGGCTATCATTGTGCTTACGGTGATTTTCCTGATAGGCGGCGGACTCAGAATGATAAAAATTCTGCGCGGCGAAGAAAAATTTTTTGACAATTCAAAAACGGAAGCATCATTTGTAAATGTATCCGCAAACCTGAACAGCGCGGGCAGAATAAATCCTGCCGATACAGGCGTGAATGAAAGCGTGCTGACCGCGGACACAAACGTGCTCTCGGAAGGCGAGAAGATAAATCTTCAGGAAAAAATGAAAACCGCCGAAGATAACCTTTCGGCAGAAACCGGAAAAGATAAAAAGAAAAGCAAAAAGGAACAGGCGCTGACAGGCATAACAATTAACATAAATACCGCAGGTAAAGATGAACTGATGAAACTTCCCGGTGTCGGAGAATCAATGGCGGATAAAATTATTCAGTTCAGGAATGAACACAACGGATTTAAAAAGTCCGAAGATATAATGAAAGTTAAAGGCATCGGAAAAAAGAAATTTGAAAAAATCAAACCATATATAACAGTAAATTGAAATCATTTGTAATCGGAATATCGGAAAGAGCAGTTAAGTTTCTGGAGCTGAATGAGAAACGCGAAGTTTCATACATTGAGCAGGCGGATACTTCGTTCAGTTTTTCGGAGTGCTTTTCGCTCGGCTTGTATGATGAAACCATAATAGCGGAAGCATCCGAACTTATCAACAGGTATGTGAAGGAGCTGAATTTTGCATCGAGCAAAGTGAGCGTGATGCTCGAAAGTTCTTATGCCTTCATAAATAAAATCCCGATGGACTTCGATGACACGCCCGAAAATATAATTTCGGGAATACTGTGGGATTTGTCAAATTATTTTCCGGATTCATACAAGGATTTCAAAATCAATTATTACAAATTAAAAGACAAACTGTTTTCCGACAGAATCAAAAACACTCTGATTATCGCAGTCGAAAACAAAAAACTAGATATACTAAAAAAGATTTTAAGCAATTGCCGCCAGCGCATCAACTATTTTGACATAGACCATTTTGCGGCGGATAAATTTTTACGGATGATGACTCTGGGCGGCAAGTCCGGAAATATGATGAATATCGGATGCAAAAGGAACCGCATTGATATGAGCATCATTGATTCGGAAGGCGTGATTTATTACGATTATATGATTTTCAGGGATATGGGTTATCAGAAAAAGCTCAAATCGTTCCTGTCGCTTCCGTTCGAATCAAACGAAAATCTGAAATTCACATCGGTAAATATTTACGGAGAAAACTATGCTTCGGAAGTAAATAAATCCGTATCGGAAATTTTTCCGTCAATTAAAGTTGACCGGCTGGATATATTCAGAAAATTTCTTACGACAAGCCGCGTAAGAAATAACGAAAGGTATCTGGACGAAGGAAATAAGTTCATACCTCTTGCAGGTCTGGCACTTAAAACTCTTGCAAAATGAGAATAATATCGGGACATCTCGGAAGCCGCCGCCTGAAATCCCCGCCTGAAACAATTTACCTGAGACCTACAACAGATATGGTAAGGGAATCGCTTTTCAATATGCTTTCAAACCGCATTTCGTTTTCCGGAATCACTGCAGCAGACCTTTTCTGCGGCACGGGAAGTTTCGGATTTGAATGTATTTCGCGGGGCGCGGAAAGTTGCGTGTTTGTTGATAAAAACACCGGCTATGCCCTCAGCAACGGAGAGATGCTCGGGGTAAAAGACAAATGCATTTTTATTAAGTCCGATGCGATAAAATTTTTATCGGACGTAACAGAAAATAAATTTAACATAATATTTGCAGACCCGCCGTACATTTATGAAAAATACGAAAAACTAATTGAAGCCGCTTCAAAGTATGACACACTCTTTGTACTGGAACATAAAAGCGGCGAAAGGTTCGCGTCACACAGGGAAAAGATTCTGCTGCAAAAAAAGCACGGTATTACGGAAATAACAATTTTCGATTTCAGAAAAAATAAAAACGATGAAGAATAAAATTTTAGCAATCTATCCGGGTACGTTCGACCCCATAACAAACGGACATCTTGATGTAATTGAGCGCGCATCACAGCTTTTCGACAAAGTGATTGTGATGATAGCAACCAACCGCGCAAAGGAGCCGCTTTTTACGCGCGAAGAAAGAAAAGCAATGATTACAAAAGCAGTTTCAAAATATGCTAATGTGTCGGTGGATAATTATGACGGACTTTTAGTTGACTACGCAAAGTCAAAAAATGCAGCGGTGATTATACGCGGAATCCGCGCCATATCGGACTTTGAATACGAGTTTCAGATGGCGCTTACAAACCGCAAACTCGCCCCGAAAATTTCCACGATTTATATGATGCCGAATGAAAAATACACTTACCTGAATTCCTCAATTGTGCGGGAGCTTTCCTCGCTGAACGGGAATGTAGCGGACTTCGTGCCGTTCCACGTTGCAAAAAAACTCAAAGAGAAGTTCAGAAAAAAATAAACTTCACGTTTAAATGATATTTGAAAATTCTTACATTATTTTTGACAGGTCGGTATCCCTGTAATTGTGATTGATGAAATAATTCAACAGCTTTTCAAATTCCCCGGCATCCAGATATCCCGAAAAAGATTTAAAATCCATTCCGTTGTATTTGAAAGAAATTACGCTTCCATCTGAATTCAGGAAAGCGAATGCAGGGAACCCTGTCGCGCCGAAATATTTTGACAATTCGCGCGGTGAATATTGTTTGCCGTTGTAATTAAAATTTCCCTTCGAAGTGGCGTCGAACTTTGCAAATATAAAACCCGACATCAGTGATTTGATTTTGTCATTTGCAAAAACTTCGTCCATTTTAGAACTCCAGTTGTCACCTGATGAATATATATAAACTAATATAGGTTTATTCTCTGATTTTCCTAAAGCAAGTCCGTCTGAAAAACTGCTCTGAGCGGATAGCCTGCATGCCAGAGATAATAAAATTCCTATTACTGCCAGATTTACAATTCTAAGGTTTTTCATAAAGTTTTGTTATTACTATTTATTAAACTAAATCGGCATAACTTAGTTCCATAAAGATAATGAATTATTACGCAATAGACAATGTACGAGCGCACAACAGGATGATTCAAAAAAGTGCTTTATGTTAACAGCGAGTCCACATTTCCGGCGCCTTCGCGGACAACTTCGAATGTGCCGTCGGAACAGTCAATAATTGTTGAAGGAATTTTTCCTCCGAAACCCGAGCCGACTACGATGTCAACCTGCTTTTCATATTTTTCGTGGATGAGTTCCGGATCTGTCATATAGTCGAGAATTTTATCGTCGGCGTGAATTGAGGTCGTAACAATCGGGTTGCCGAGCATCCTGACTATTTCACGCGGAACGTTGTGGTCGGGGATGCGGATGCCGACTGATTTCTTTTTGTTATGAAAAATTTTTGGTACGTTATGATTTGCTTTCAGGATAAATGTGTATGGTCCGGGAAGGGCTTTTTTCATTATGCGGAACACGTGGTTGTCTATCGGCGTAGAAAAGTCCGCAAGATTAGAAAAGTCGTGGCACAGAATTGAAAGGTTTGAATGTTTCGGTGATACTCCTTTTATTCTGCACAGTTTTTCCACGGCATCGGAATTGTAGATATCGCAGCCAAGTCCGTAAACCGTATCAGTCGGATATATAATCACACCGCCCTTTTTCAACGCATTCACAATCTGATTCATTTTTCTGGGTTCGGGATTTTCATTATGGATATACAGAAGCATAATAAATTTATTTTACTAATTGAAAAAAACTTTTGCAACTTTATATAGTTCCATATCTACCGTCTTGAGCTTTCCTATTGCATCTTTAATCGGTATATCCGTCATTTCGTTCGAATTTACGGCACACATTCTTCCGAATTTTCCGTCTCTTACCATTTCAACACTGTAAACGCCGAATCTTGTTCCCAGCACTCTGTCAAATGCAGACGGCACGCCGCCGCGCTGCACGTAGCCGAGTATGGTTGCACGCGTTTCGAATCCCGTTCTTCTTTCAAGTTCTTCAGCAAGCATATTTCCGAGCCCGCCGAGCCGCACTCTTCCGAAACTGTCTTTTCTTTTTACAACATCAAACTTTTTCATGGTTTCGGTCATTTCATCTTCAAGATATGTAGCGCCTTCGGCAACAACAATTATCGAAAAGAGTTTGCCGCGCTGATACCTGCTTTTAATTACTTTAACAATATCATCAATTTTAGTTTTCTTTTCGGGAATCACCACCACATCCGCACCGCCGGCAATGCCTGAATATACTGCAATCCAGCCCGCGTGCCTGCCCATCACTTCAAGCACCATAATTCTGTGATGGCTCTCTGCGGTTGTGTGGAGGCGGTCTATTGCTTCGGTTGCAACTCCGACTGCGGTATCGAATCCGAATGTGAAATCCGTTCCGCTGATATCGTTGTCAATTGTTTTCGGCACGCCTACAACATTTATGCCGATGTTGTGAGCCTGCTGTGCAATGTGCATCGAACCCTCTCCGCCGATGCAGATTAATGCATCAAATTCTTCTTTTGCAATTTTATGCTGAAGCATTTCCGCCCCGTTGCTGACTTCAAATGGACTGTACCGCGATGTGCCGAGAATAGTTCCTCCTCGGTTTACTATTCCTGCAACGGTTTTCAGCGTGAGCGGTTTATAACTCTCATCCATTATGCCTTTCCATCCCTGCATAATGCCCACCGATTCGTATTCCAGTTCAGTGCACTTTCTTGTAATAGCCCTTATAACGGCGTTCAATCCCGGGCAATCGCCTCCGCTTGTCAAAACTCCGACTTTCATTCCTCTGTTTTTTATTTTTACAAAAAATTAGAAGGCGTCTTTAACGGACGCCTTCCATATATTCGCTTTTATATTATTTCTTCTTTGCTTTTTCTTCCTCGGGTTTTTTCACCGGCTCAGGTTCAACTTTATCCGCATTGGTTGTATGCTCGAATGTTTTATCGTGCCCTCTTACCGGCGGGTCATTAATAAGATATCTGAATTTATCCACAAAATCCTTCGTAGTAAGATTTCCGATTAGCGCCAGCCTTGCAACGTTTTTCAGTTCATCAAAATCGCTTTGCTCGATTCTTATCATATATTTTCTTGCAACCTTGTAACTGTCCGAATCAATATCCACTTCGCGGACTTTGATTCTGCCTTCCTTGTTGATAATGTCGCCGAATTTAATCGGGATTAGTTTTCCTTTGTCCACGGTTACTATAGCGCCGCTGTTACCGCTGAGAAGGTATCTCACTGCTGCATATCCCAAGTCCTGCGTGTATTCGCAGTCGAAGGGAATCGGGTCTGTGCAGCGAAGTTCATAACCGATGTCTTTATTTACTATAGTCACGTTGATGCCTCTTTCGCGCAGTCTGCGGCGGACTTCTTCTTTGGCAATTCTTCCGAGGTCAATTTCCGACAGACGCAGGTTGCCGTGCAAATCTTTTTCCAGATTCACATACGGATTGTCCTGCAGTTCATTTATATCAATTTTATTAATAATTCCTTCTGCGAGAATTGCAACTCCGTAGGGATGTCCCGCTGCCATGCGCTTGATAATCGAGGCTTCGAGTATGTCGCAGATTGTTTCAAATTTTATAATTTTATCTCTGAATTCTTCGCCGATAATTGTGAGCGTTGCACCGGCTGCTTTTCCGATTCCGAGTGCAAGGTGTCCCGCGGTGCGTCCCATCGTTACGATGTAATACCAGCGCTTTGTGGTTGTTGCATCCATCATCATTGACTGAACAATGTTCACGCCCATGTGCCTTGCAGTCTGAAATCCGAATGTAGGCATATTGCCGGGAAGCGGCAGGTCGTTATCAATTGTTTTAGGCACGTGCGCCACTTCGATTTGTCCTTTTGTAAGACTCTCAATTTTATATGCGCTCGTTGCAGTGTCATCTCCGCCGATTGTTACAAGATAATCCACCTGAAGTTCGGTAAGTGCTTTGATGGTTGCTTCAAGTTTTTCTTTGCTCGTTGCAGGATTTTCCCTTGATGTGCCGAGTATGCTTCCGCCTGAGAAGTGAATGCGTGATACATCATCAATTCTTAATTCTCTTGTGTGGCTTGGATCGCCTTTTATAAGATAACTGTATCCGTCCAGAATGCCGATGACATTCAGTCCGGAGTTGATTGCTTCAATAGTTACAGAGCGGATAACTCCGTTGATTCCGGGAGCAGGTCCTCCGCCAACTAAAATCGCAAGCGATTTTTTCCTGTAATGGTCTTTACTCATAAATCAATTTATATAGGTTTAATAGAAAATTTATTTTTTAAAATCAAATATGCCGCAAGATATATCAGCGCAGCAAGAACAAATATCGTTACAAAGCCCGTTATCATAGCAATAATCATCGTTATCGCAGTTCCCGTCACCGAGAAAAATCCGTTTACTGCCCAGCACAGCGGCACTTTTCCGCGCGCGCCGTCCGGCAGAGATGTAATGCCGAGCGGGAAGGGCATTCCGAGCATAAAGCCGAGCGGGAAAATCAAAATTACGGAAATCAGAATCCTGATAAAAAGTCCGCTGCTGTATAATCCGTAAAATATATACGGCGACACGATTCCAATGAACAAACTCAATCCGGCAATCAGTCCGAATATATAAACAAATTTTCCGCTTTTAAAAATTTTTGCCGAAAACATACTGCCGAGTCCCGATGCAATGAGCATCGTGGAAATCACCGTAAGCATTGTGTAAACGGGCTGACCGATAAACAAAGTGAACTTCTGCATCATTGCAATCTGAAGCATAATGTATCCTGCTCCAAGCAGTGAAAAATAAATATAAAATCTTTTATCCGCTTTCACACCGTCCCTTTTACGCGTGATTAAAAACGGCACGAGAAGCAAAAGTCCCGCAATAATTATAATCTGAAAAAGCAGCACCAGCATAGTGGTTTCCGCCACGGGCTTATCTTTCAGCGCCATAATCGCCTGCTCGTCCTGCGAAAAAACTTCTGACATATTGGAAAGATTCAGTCTTGAAAATCCTATGTTATTATCGAAAAACGGCCTGTTGTCGGTTGCCGGACGAATGTCTGTCGGTGCACTTTTTATGGCGCTTTCAATATCAGGGGTTTCCGCAAGAGTTTTATAATACGAATCCTTATCGCTCAGTCCGTCGTATAAAATTTCCATTCCGTATTTATCGGCTTTATTTCTTAATCCCAGAAGGTCGGCAGGTTTATATCCGTCTTTTTTATAAACGATACCCGCGAGGTAACTCTTGGCATATTCATAAGTGCCTTCGTGCGGTGTGCGGCGGAATACGGAAATTTTATTTTTAAAATCACCTGAAGGGTCTGCCGTGCGCAGTGTGGTAATAAGCTTCGGCAGCTGAGTTTCCGGACGCGAAATGTAAAGGACGCCCGACGGAGTAAGTTTATTTATGTATTCGTTAACTGCCTGCTGCGTTAGTATGTAATTTTCAACCAT
>Ga0116171_10004758_pt1 | contig 12116 bp, 7 predicted proteins | sample AD_JPNHW2_MetaG_FD_89798 | JGI IMG/M metagenome (GOLD analysis project Ga0116171, IMG submission 89798) | Active sludge microbial communities of municipal wastewater-treating anaerobic digesters from Japan - AD_JPNHW2_MetaG | ecosystem: Engineered > Bioreactor > Anaerobic > Digestate | place...
GAACGTATAATTACAATATTTTAATCGTACTTCTGTATACGTTATTATTTGAATTGGCAACTTTGATAAAATTGAAGTATTTTTTCAAAGAGTGATTTAACATTACCAAATTTTAAAAATAGATGAATTAATTGGAGGAAAAGATGAAGAGATACTTAACAGTCATACTGATACTGACGGTTGTTCTTACCCTGGTTTCAGGATGTAAGAAGAAAAATAACCTTCCCCCTAAAAACGCTGAGGAAGTAACCGACTATTATTTAGTCCCGCTTCCCAATCTATCTACAATTCTCTCCGGTCTTGATTATCTCAAGAACACTGATTACGACAAAGCAGTGGACAAGAACTTATTTGCTGCCGATAAGGAAGTGTACAAAACTTCTTTTGCACTTGGTGTTCTTACTGCTGATGGTGTACTGGCTGTAAAGGCAAAGAACAAGACCAAACTCATGGCAATTTCAACTGCAATGATCGATGATTCCAAATTCATCGGTATCGATGAGAACATTCTCAAACTTGCAGATGAATTGCAGGGTTATGTGAAAGCTGAAGACTGGAAGAATCTTGAACTTGCACTTGATAAATACAAGATCGATGTGGAATCATCCCTTTTCGAATCCAAGCGCTATGACCTGTTTACATTGATGCAATTAGGCGGCTGGACGGAAGGTTTGAATCGCATCACCAACCTGATCAATACCAATTACAAAGCCGATAATTCAACTCTCGTGGATCAAAAGGGAATCTTGAATGAACTGATAGACAATATGAACAAGATTGACAACGAGAATATCACAAAAGCGGATTATTTCTTCGTTGCCAAATCTAATTTCGCCAAGATCAAACAGATCATTTATGCTCCAATAAATGGAACATACACAAAAGATCAACTCACTGAGTTGAACAAACTCACCCAGGAAATCAAGGATTCATTCAAAGCGAAATAAAGAAAACGAATATAAGGCTCAGGGCTAACCTGAGCCTTTTTTTGTGCCCTTCAAAAATAACCCCGACGTCACCGCTTCCTAACCGCACCATTACCGCACCCTCGTGTGGTTATCCCAAGGGTAATATCTGAACAGTCTCATCACATTTAGCATCAATGTTTCTAATTGGAAAAAGGATGAGCCTTTTGAAAATAGGAAAGATAGATGCAAATATTATATCAAACATCAAATAGAGGGAACATTAGTTGCATTAAAAATCTACGAATTCTATATACTGGAGGGAATCATGAGAAGTATCCTGATTATTTTATTCATATTGTGCTTAGGAAATCTGCTTGCTTTGATGAATGCACCCCAGCAAATCACCGGAATTCCATCCGGAGATCGATTTGCCGGATATGATGCAGCAGCCTATCACAACGGGAATATGTATTTTGTATATCTGAAAAATCAACCTGACCACAAGTTACGGGATCTGATATTCGTCAAATCACCCGATGACGGACAATCATACTCATCCCAGACGATTACAACTGTACATGATTACGGGATATGCGGGAGTGACTCACTTGGGCATTTCACAACCAATGATAAAAGTGCGCCTACAATCTTCGTGAATGATGAACATATCATCATCACATACCATGATTTCGGAAAATTCTACACAGCCATATCGTCAGACAATGGAACTTCATTCACAATCAATCAATTCGATGAAGGATACGATCCCTTACCGTTCGTACAGGAATCGAATGGACAATTGCATTCCTATGTTTCAATCATGGATCCTGCAACTGATATGTTATATTCAGCGTTTTATAATAGATTTGAAACCGAGAATGCTGACCTAGGTGGAGAGGCTGGAAGAACGTATTTTTGGGGTCCTGATGTAGTTTATGGTCCTGTCCGAAGTAATACTGATATATGGGTAGAACAAGCAGGAGGTGGAACGAACAACGGCTGGCCCACATTCTGGGGACCTGTGTACACGTCTGGGGTGATTCAATCGTCCACCGGTACAGTTCCCTACAGTACCATTTTCAGGGGTCCGGTGTATGAGCATGTTGCACCAACCAAATTGGGAGGAATAATTGGGGTGTATGCAGGACCACATTTCCCCGGTGGTCATAATCAAAACTACATAGATTTAGTAAGGGTAAATGGTTCTGTATTTACTTCCTGGGTAGGAATCAAGACTCCACATATTAACCCTTATAATATAGATGTCTATGCCCTTTACCCACCCCCACAGGGTCCAGTATTGGCGACCAATACAATCACATCTATGGATACAATCTGGGTACAAGGTCCCTCAGGTTCCGTGGTAAACAATAGCATTTATTGTCAAAATGAACTCTGGATCGAAGGCACTTTTTCAGGAAGGCAAGTCTGGGGTTGTGCTGATACCATCAGAATCATCGGTAATATCAAGTTGACTGAAACTCCTCTTGGTACAAATGCTGATGGAGGCAATAATCCTGGTACAGCCAACCTGCATGACTATGTTGCATTAATTTCTGAGCAAAAGATCATGATTGCATACGGTTATAAAGATCCTGCCGATTCATTAAGAAAGCACACCACATGTGGTGGGGACAACTCCGGGGTCTGGATATATGCTTCGCTGTTTGCATTTGGTGATGGAGATGGCAATCCACACAGGGATGGAGTATTCACTTTTGATTATCAGCATCCGCATCATTCCACACCCGACCAGATAATTGACGGTCAGAATTATGATTTGAATGACCTGCATTCACACATTTTCCCTCAAACTCCTGAAAGTCCGTGGCCCGGAGCATTGGATTATCCCTGGTATAACCCTTTATGGCCTGAAGCCAATCCCTACCTGGAAAGGGGGAGTGTTCATCTTTATGGTTCAGTTTATCAGCGACGGGCAGGTTTTCTTCACCGATCGGTGAGCGATCCACCCAATCATGACGGTACTTGGAATTTTGCAAATTACAAATATGGTTCTGCTTGCACAGGTATAAATTATCCTGGTGCATCAGGAAGTGGAATCGGTTATAAAAAGGATTTTCATTACGACACAAGATTGAAGGATGGGATATTTAATTTCTATGTAAATGCGAACTTCATCAATCTAATGGTTTCATCAGACATGCAATCTTGGGAGTATAGGGCTCTTATTCCATCTGAACGGGTCATTTCCAAAACCATGCAGATCGAAAATGACCAGGAATTTCTGACGCTCAATAATCAGGTATATGTAAACAGAAGCGGACATCAAGTACTTTTACCGGTTCAGCCCCAAATACAGGGACACATTCAAAGAAGTTTCAGCAATAACTCCGATGCCTATTTGTTAACAAGTATCGATACAAATACGTCCGATTCCGATACACTTCAGATCATTCATTTGAACATGGGTAATAATTCAGGTACATCTTCGATATCTTATCAAGTGCCGATAACAGGTAAATTCTATGACTTCCAGGTAAATGGACAGCAGCAGGGGATTTTGGCTGCAATGGCATCGGATGGTTCAATCAATTTCTATAAACAGGATGAGAACTCACAATATACGTTGGCTGAATCCTGGCAAACCGGTTTGAATCTTACTTCACTGCATTTAGATCGCAAATTAAACAGGATGGTCATGATACCCGCAGACAATGATTCATTATACGTTCTATTTTACCTGAAATCAGCAGATAATGATTCTTTAGGCACGTTCTACCTGGCGAAGGGACATATGACCTTTACCGGTAATCATGATGTTGTTGCTACACCACCCACAATTTCCCTGCGTTCTTATCCGAATCCATTCACTTCGGAAATGAATGTCTATGTGAATATAAGTAAACAAGAGAAAGTTAGAATCGAAATATTCAATTTGCGTGGGCAGAAAGTCAGGACGATTTGTTCAGCAACCAATCTCCCCAAAGGCGAGCATACCCTCGTCTGGAATGGTACGGATGATGCCGGGAATGTGGTGGCTTCGGGCATTTATGTTGTCAGGGCACAAATAGGCAATTCCATCCTGATGAAAAGAACCGTAAAAATCAAATAGAGGTATGAATGAAATATGATATCATTTACACTGAAGCCAAGAAGCAATTCGCTGAATGGGCAAACCCGGAGATTGTGAAGAAATACTCCCGCTATTTCAGGGAAGGATATGATGCTTATGGTTTGGTGGAAGGTCAGTTGACGGAATATTCAAAGCAAGTCCTGGAAAAATATCCAGAAATGACCGTAAATGACATTCTCAAACTTGGTGATACGCTGTTCGCTGACGGTAAATATGAAATGGGTAGTTTGGCATACCTGCTTCTGTATGACAAGAAGAAGCAGTTTGATGCTTCGACCATCAAAGGTGTAAAAAGATGGTTCGATCGTGGGGTTTCAAACTGGGCACACAGTGATGTTCTCTGCTCAAAAATCACCCCAATCTTCTTTGAAAAGAAGATCCTTACTTTTCAAGACCTAAAGGATTGGAGAACATCAGACAGTCGCTGGACAAGAAGAGCAGTGCCGGTAACACTCCTTGCCTTGAGGAAAACGGAAGCACCAGGGAACCTGCTGTCTTTTATAGAACCGATGATTCTGGACAAGGAAAGAGTTGTTCACCAGGGATTGGGATGGTTTCTGCGTGAAGTATGGAAGATACACCCCCGAGAAGTGGAAGATATCCTCTTTACATATAAAAACACTGCAGCCAGGCTGATCATTCAATATGCAACGGAAAAGATGACCAAAGAACAGAAAGCGAGATTCGCAAAGGATAAAAAGAAGGCATAACCTTTCAATTCCTTGATATTTAGTAATTCCGAAGATTCATTTGAATAATCTGGATAATCTCAAGTTGCAGAAAATCTCTTGACATAAGCCCTTTATTTGCATTATAGATAATATAAATGGAATGATTCCATATTTGATTCCGTTGAATTTCCCTTGATTGATTCTTAACGATATGAATAATAAAGGTTTGGGGTTAATATGAAATTCAAGACCGTATGTTTTCTTTTTATCCTAAGTTCCCTGCTTTTTGCTTTACCTTTGGCAGCAATCGATTACAAGATCCAAAAAGGTGATAATCTTTCCGGCATTGCAAAGAAATTCCATACGACAGTGAAAGCCATCCAAGATGCCAACAAACTCTCGGACACTGGTATCAAAGCCGGTCAGACTTTACAGATACCTGTCCCGGCAGACATAGCAACAAGACCAACAGCAAATCAATCGGTAAAACAAGTTCAACCTACACCCAAACCAAAACCGGAATCGCGGACAGAACCTGCTGTAAAACCAAAAGAAACAACCAGACCCAAGTTATCTGAAGTTGTATCACAACCTGCGAAAGTGGAGCAGAAAACACAAGCGAAACCAGAACCGAAACCGGTTCCAAAGGTTGAACCCAAGCTGCAAAATGAAGAGGCTGATACAACCTACGAATTATCCAATTCAGAACATCCCGGTATTTATGTTCCCATCGGAGCAGATTCAACACAACATGCAAAGGTAAAAGATGTAAGACCCGGCACCTTGAGTAATGCAGGAATCATTCTTGCCATCACATTGCTCGTATTCTTCAGTTTGCTTATCATATATCTCGCCATGATCAAATGGTTCACACCCATCCTTGAAGACATGAAAACCGATATCCTCAGACGCATTCCAGTCAATCTTGGTGAGATGGCAAGCAAACCAAGAAACTTCAGTTCTTTTGAATTCGAAAGAAGATTCGAGAAAATTGAAAAGCTGATCATGAGCCATGAGAAGAATCTTTATAGCCTTATCTCTTCCTTGATGTTGAAAACTGAAGGCATCAACACAGAGATACCGGAAAGGAAAAGCGAAATGCCTTTGGAAGGAATACCGGTTCGAATACTTCCAAATGGGAAACTGGAAAAACATACTGCATTCCATAGTTATTTGGAACTATTCCATAAAGAAGATTACTTTGAATGTTATGTCTGTGCCTATGTCAAGGCACCGCTGCCATTGCTGAATCAAAATCTCAGTGCGATCTTCGATATGGAAGACCAGGAACTCAATGCCTATAAGGTTGTGCTCCCCGCCATATTCACAAAGGATGAAGGAGATGAGAATCAGGCGGAAACCTGGACTCTGCTTCGAAAAGGAATCCTTGTTTATTAGAAGTTAAAATCCATTCCGGTCAATTGAAGATATAGGGATATTGTCTTTATTTGCTTTACAAATATGGAATTACAATTATATTTGCTTCATAATACGGCATGTAGAGGTGTGTAAGATGAAAGCGTATTTCAGTATCATTTTTATTCTCTTTCTCTCCTTGTTGGGAGCAAACGTTCATACATCCTATCTTTGGCATCTTGATCAGCCAATCTATTGGCCTGAAAAGAGCACTTGGAATACATATCATTATCAAACTGCATGGGAATCCGATTACAAGAAGAACCATGGTGCCAACATCTATTCGGATGGGCAGGCACATCCTCTGAATAATTTACCCGATATCTTTGGAAATGCCGATCGTGTGGCAGCGTATCAATATCGCATGAAAGATGCCGTGAATTCAATTCGCTTCATCAATAATGAAGCAGGAGCACAAGTCAGCATCTCCGGTTGTCTCATGGAGAACATCAATGACTTGGCACAGGCTGGACAATGGGGATATTACAGCGGTTGGAACAATAGTTACCAGGAAGCAAGAAATTGGCTGACTGTAAATGGCAAACCCAGAATGGATGTAGTAGCCTTTACTATGGATCATGCCCTCTCCCCTCTTGTTGATGAAAATTGCCTTAAAAAACAAATTGAAGCACATAAATATATATATGGTCAGCTTTTCGGTACTTCTCCCGTTTATTCAAAAGGATACTGGCCTGCAGAATGTGCATTTTCTGAAAGAATTATCAAGGTTCTTTCCCAGGAAGGTATCCAATGGTCTGTGATCGCCAATAGTCATCTGGCAAGAACCCTGAGTGATTATCCCCTGAGTTACGGAACTTCAGGATGCAATATCGACCCACCGAACCAGGCAGATAAGGTCACAACGAATGGAAACCACTGGTGGAGCGGACAAATCGATGGAAGAGGCGGAACCTTCGCGGCACCGTATTGTTATCAGGCTCACAAGGCGAAGTATGTGGATCCTGATACAGGTACTGAATATAAGATCACAGTTGTCCCCATGGACGATCTCCTCAGTTACCAAAATGGATACAGTACGATGGGTACAGGTGATATCGATTCCCACATTGCGCCTTATGATGATGCAAATCATCCATCCATCGTATTAATGGCACATGATGGAGATAACGCCTGGGGTGGTGGTTTCAGTTATTACAATGAATCTGTTCCGGGTTTTGCCAATGCAGCTAATTCCCAGGGATACACCCCTTCAACGGTGGAGCAATTCCTTGCCAATCATCCCGTACCTGATAATGATGTTGTTCATGTTGAGGACGGTTCCTGGGTGAATGCAGCCAATGACTGGGGACATCCCCAATTCATCAATTGGTTATGGCCCATGTACAATTCCTCAAAAGTATTTGACCCCAATGGTTGGACGGAGGATGCCAGGAACTGGGCGGTACTGACTGCCGCACAGAATCGTGTCGATATGGCAGAACAACTGACCGGGACATTGAATATAGCCAAGATCGTCTATCCGGATGCTGCTTCCAATAATGCTGAAAGAGCATGGCATTATTTCCTTCCGGCTTTTAATAGTGGATATATGTATTATGGTACAGCCATCGATATGGAAGTCAAACCATCTCTTGCAGCCAATAATGCCACCCAATATGCTGATTATGTGATTAATGCCCACCCTGGTGTTGATAATACAGCCCCCACCTTATTCATTCCACAGAGATTCCCGTATAATCCAGGTGGAAAGGGGTTCGGTCCCATTTACAGTTATCAGGAGCATCAGAATTCCTCTGATTTCTACGTCTGGACTTTCGCATATGATGCATCCGGCTTGCAGTCAGTTACCCTGAAGTACAGAACGGATACCGATGGTGTGAATCCTTTGACTGATAACGTGAATGAAACCTATGCCGGAGGTACTGGCGTCAGTACCTGGACATCACTCTCCATGTCTGAAAGAGACTTCCCGACAGGCAATGTGACGAATAACTCCGAGATCAATTTTTTCATCCTTCCCAACTACATTGCCAATGAGTATTATGCCCAGATCACCGGTTTGACCAATGTGCTGGTTGATTATTATGTGGAAGCGATCGATTCATATGGGAATGTCAAGAAATCCCCAATTCAGCATGTATATGTGGGAACAGGAAGCGGTACAGGTACAACCACAGGAGTCACCTATACGCCGACAGCACCAGTGGCAGGGCAATCCATGACAATCTCTTATGGAAATGCAGGTTCTCTTTATAGTTCCACTCAACTGAAGATCCATCTTGGGCAAAACAACTGGTCTTCATTTGCAGATTATAATATGACTCTTTATCCGGCAGAGAATTGCTGGAAGTACACTTTTACGGTACCTACAGATGCTTCCCAGGTCGATTTTGTTTTCACCGATGGCAATAACCATTGGGATAATAACAGCGGTGCTGATTGGCATGTCACGGTAACAGGAGCAGCCACGGGTTTTGTTATGGATGGAGTCCTGGATGCATCTGCTCAACTGGTTGCGCAAAATAGCACATTGAAACTTTATACTGCCAAGCAGGGAGATATTCTTTATGTTGCCGCCACACCTGCTTCAAGCACTACGGATGTTTTCCTCTATATCAGCACATCCAAGTCGACCATGGTCAAAGCGCCCTGGGCTAAGGCCGGACAGGTGGATCAATGGGAACTTTACATGGCAAATGAAGGAACAAACGGATACAATGCATGGACTGATCAGAATGGTTCAGCCACGATCGCAAGAAATTCAATTCTCGAAGGTAAATTCAATGTTCTGACCGAATGCGGTGCGGTCGATTCCATCTTCATTGCAGTCGGAGAATATGCCACGACTGATGGCGGTTCACTCATCAGACAGGTTCCTACCGGTAATGGTGATGGGAATATCAATTTCACGGAATATTATACCTGGATACTGAATCCGGTACCAAATCCCCCGTCGAACCTGGTAGTCACCCGCTCCGGAAACGATATTTTTCTTAGTTGGAATCCAACCAATCTTCCCAATTATGCGTACAAGATCATGTATTCAGAAAATCCCTATGCCGGTATTTCGGACTACAGCCACTTAGCCACAACATCGGGGACTACCTATACGCATTTCAATGGCGTGTCCTGGGCCGATAAACTTTTCTATCGAATCATTGCAATTCCGCAATCATCGAGAATTTACGGACTTACACAATCTTCTTCTGAATGAGATTGAAACAAATATTATATTGTATGCAATTGATGCTTGACTTTATTTATCTCTTTGATTATAATTGATTAAATCAATTAATAAAGGAGATAAATGTATGAAACGTTATGCTTTTCTTCTTATTTTAGTATTGCTGCCTTTGCTTGCACTGGCAATCAACAACCCTTATCACTTCAATAAAAACTCATTTGGGCTTCATGGCAAGAATGTTCAAGTTCGTTCTTGGAGAATGCTTGAATATATCCTGGAATCTAATTCGAACGGGTGGCAGAATAATACAAAAAACGTGATTTACTATAACCATAATCACCCGACTGCTATCGACAGTGTAGAAGGATATGACTTTGATGATCAGACAAATGCATGGGTTTTAACAACACCTATTGTTTATACCTATGATTCCGCATGGGAATATGTAGTCAATATCACCGGTTATTATACCTTTGGTGGTTTATTCAGATTCCCAATATATCAGGAAGTGGTCAATTACACTCCCGAGCATTACATCTCACATATTTCCGTACTTATGATCGATATGGACACAAATGTCTGGATGCCAATGGCAAGAATGCACCTCTTTTATAATAATAACAACATTTCATCAGTATATCAATGGACAAGCGCTGATGACACAGATCCCGCGTCATATTCAAAAAGAACCTTCACATTTGACGGACAGGGAAGAATCATTACTGAAACAGGTATGAACTCACCTGATTCAACAAATTGGGTTAATTCTGAACATGTCGACAGAACTTACCACCCACATGACACAACAACAGCCGCTTCTTTCGCTTCGAATTTTTCTCACTATTACCCAATCATGCTCACAGATGACCAAAGTCCTATTTTTGGAATGGTTCTCCAGGAACTTGACAAATCATGGGACGGCAGTAATTGGATCAACGATCAGAAACTTGATTATCAGTATGATGCTCAAGATCATCTGACTACTCTCATGGATCAGGACTGGAATGGATTGGCATGGAATGATAATCGAAAGGACATTTATACCTACGATACCAATGGTAATATGTATCGTGATCTTGTGCAGAATTGGAATGACGGTTCTTCTTCCTATGTCGATTATGAACGTACGACATACACATGGGGAGAAACTACAGCCAATGATGATAATACGACACCTGCTCTCTCCGGTTTATCCATGGCTGCTTTCCCGAATCCTTTCAATGACAAGCAATCAGTGAAAGTCTATTCCAGAACGATGCAGCCTGTTCAGGTTAAAGTGTTCAATATCAGGGGACAGGAAATCTATTCAACTTCCATTCTTCCCAATGCCACCTTCAATTGGAATACAAAAGCAATACCTTCCGGTGTATATTTCATGAAGGCGGTACAGGGTGATAACACCACTACCACTAAGATCTTGAAGATTAAGTAATAATAATCATCTAATCAACAGGCGACCGTAAGGTCGCCTGTTTCTTTTCCTGACTTATGTGTATCCTTACGCAATCCAATCCCTTTCCAATGGGATTCCAATCCCATACCAATCTCTTTCCAATCCCTCGAGATTGGAAAGAGACAAGAAAGAGATTGGAATTAGCTTGGATATGCATTGGAATTTCCCATAGAACTGCTCGTTTATTGATCGGAGAATCCCATATGATTATGGACTTGACATGATGATGTGCAAAGGAAAAAGATAGCAGTTATATTATACTTCATGGAGGAATGAATTGTGAAGAAACTGCTGATATCAATGATATTGATTAGTGCGTTTGCGCCATTATCATTGATATACGCAGATCCCATCCGATATCAGAATAACAATTTCACATACGAGGAAATCCTTGGGAACAGGTTATCCCAACCATTACCCGGTAATTATCAGTCGATGCCTTCGGATTCAAATCCTGCTTTTTCCTATTTTGTAAAAAAATATACGGAGAAGAATCAGGTACTCCGCTTCCTGCTTTTTGACGATGATACCATGTCACGCTCTATCTATCAATATGTTACAAAGAACTTATCAGGCAATATCGTACTGATGAACTTTGGCGGATATGCCTATGTGAATGTGAATATGAAAAGCGCGATCATGAACAGTGAATACATCAAATTTTCCATTCCCTTTGGGCAATGGAAGGATATAATAAAGAACAAGACGGAACCAAAATGAGTGAATTTAAGATCATCTCGGATTACCAGCCAACTGGTGATCAACCGGAAGCCATCGTAGAATTATATCAAAACCTTCAGCAGGGAAAGAAGCATCAGGTTCTGCTTGGAGTGACAGGTTCGGGAAAGACTTATACGATTGCAAATGTGATCGCCTTATATAATAAGCCTACACTTGTCCTTTCTCATAACAAAACACTCGCTGCACAATTATACGGTGAATTTAAGCAATTGTTTCCTGAGAATGCCGTTGAATATTTCATCTCCTATTATGATTATTACCAGCCTGAGGCTTATATCCCGGGCAAAGACATTTACATCGAGAAAGATTCAGATATCAATGATCAGATTGAAAAACTGAGGCTGAGAGCCACCATGTCCCTCATGGAAAGAAGGGATGTCATCATCGTGGCGAGTGTATCCTGCATCTATGGTTTGGGGGTTCCTGATGAATACCGTGAAGCCCTTGTCTTCCTGAAAGTTGGAGACACAATCGAAAGAGATGATCTGCTTCGGAAACTGGTGAATGCGCACTATGGAAGAAACGACATCGCATTTGAAAGGGGAACCTTCAGGGTCAAGGGAGATACTGTCGATATCTATCCTGCATATCTCGAACATTGCATACGGGTCGAATTCTTCGGAGATGAGATCGTTTCCCTCCAAAAACTGCATCCAATCACGAATAAGATACTTGATAAGGTGGAGCA
>Ga0116171_10004761_pt1 | contig 12101 bp, 13 predicted proteins | sample AD_JPNHW2_MetaG_FD_89798 | JGI IMG/M metagenome (GOLD analysis project Ga0116171, IMG submission 89798) | Active sludge microbial communities of municipal wastewater-treating anaerobic digesters from Japan - AD_JPNHW2_MetaG | ecosystem: Engineered > Bioreactor > Anaerobic > Digestate | place...
CCACAACCTTCATTTTAAAGGCTACGGAGTATCTGTTAACGGTCTTTTTCTCCATTTTCGCTTCCTTCATAAGTCACTCCTTCTTTTTTCTATTGTGTCAACTTATTTAGGACGGCACACCCAAACATTCACCATTCCAATCCCTTTCCAATGGGATACCAATCCCTTACCAATCCCTTTCCAATCTCTCTGGATTGGAAAGGGATAGGAATTGGATTGGTTTTGGTTTGGATTTCGATAAGGATGTTCATGGCTAAAGAACGGTAGTACTTTATATGTTGTAGAGATGCCCTATACGGGTGTCTCTTAAATATTTGAATTCTTTGTATCGTCAAATGAGTTGCAGCAGGTGGAAGGGAACGCCTCACCCCGTGAGGTGGCTCAACGCACCCTGTGCGTTGCGGGCATTGTTGTACCACAGGTTATCCGACCTGTTATTGGAGTGGGTTTTCGTACCCACGAATTGATATCTCACCTGTTCCTGAAGTCCACATCGCCTTTAAATAATATGCTCACTACTGGATATATAGGCGATATGAACTCCAGAAACGGAATTTTGCATTACTGAATCACCCATATTAATGGGTAGGTGTTTAGCAGGAACGGAGTCCTGCTCTAGAAGTATACCCATTTTACAACGGCTTGACACACGATATGGATTATTAATTGCATATTCACTTCTTGAGGAAAAATCTTGACTCATATCGTTGAATGAAGATTTGACTATCTCAAGGAGTTATATAGACATAATGCATGATTTGAAGATCAAAAAAAACGATTTGACAGGCAACTACAATATTTCTGCTTCTCCAATGTTTGTTTGGGGATTCGTGATTGTGTTGTGTTGCGTTGTGTGTCTTTTTGTTTTCGGAATCGTCAGCATGGGCGTTCAAAAGAGTAGAATGTCCAAACTCCAGAAGATCCAGGCTGAAAACATACAATTACGACGGAAACTGGATCATTATGCTACGCAAATCGATTCCATCATGACAATCCTGGACAAGATCCAAAAAAAGAACGATAACAATGCCAAGAATAAATTCGAATCGCTTCAATATAAACATCCAGATTTAGAGGCAGAAACCCTTACTGATAGTGATTTTTACTATGATTCCTACCTGTATGCCCAGAATCATTATGTAGCACAGAAGTTGAGCAATATCGAATCTTACCTTCCTGATCTGATGAGACAGGAAAAGATGGGCAAACCTGCACCTGTTACGGAAGAGGACAAACTTGCTGAAACCCCTTCGATATATCCTACATTCGGCAGGATTTCGGATTGTTTCGGGAATCGGCTTCACCCCATCTACCATGAGATGATTTTCCATTATGGGTTGGATTTTGCCAATAAGATCGGGACACCTGTTTATGCCACTGCTGCCGGGATCGTGGCTTTCAGTGGTTACGACCAGTATTACGGCAGGATTATTAAAATATCGCACGGAAAAGATTATGAAACCCGATATGCACACCTGTCCCGTTCATCAGTTCTCAGTGGAGATGAAGTGAAAAAGGGTCAGATTATTGGTTATGTAGGAGATTCAGGCTTGTCAACCGGACCTCACTTGCACTATGAGATCATTGCATATGGTCAGAAGGTGAATCCGAACCGTTATCTCGATACGAATGCCTCAAGTCTCATTACCAAGCAAACAAGCGGGCTGCACGATATTATCCGATGAAAAAGAAGATTGCTTATCTTTTTACCCATCCGGCACTCGAACTTCCTTTTTTAGAGCAATATATATACCTTCCCGATGCTATTTTTGTTGGTGTCGATGCAGGTACCGAAACAATTATTCAATTGGGAAGGAAGCCTGATGTCATCATAGGAGACTTAGATTCCCTGAATTCATCATTACTACATGAACTCGAGATCCATATCCCCGTTGTTCGTTATCCCGAAAAGAAGAACGAAACTGACAGTGAACTTGCAATCCTATGGTGTCTTGAACAGAACGTAGAGGAAATTGTGGTCTTTAATACGATGACAGGCAGATTCGACCATGTTCTCGGTTTGCTGCAGAACCTGCTTTATGCCAAAAAAAGAGGTATAAAGGCTTCGATCGAGACAGGGACACAGCAGATGTTCTTTCTCCAGAACCAAAATGAGCTGAATGGCAAGAAAGGCATGAAGTTATCACTGATACCATTTACGGAAGAAGCGACGGCTGTCAGGACGGAAAATCTTGAATTTCCACTCTGCAGCGAGAATCTCTATCAGCATCAATCACGAGGAATCAGCAATGAATTCAGTCATGATAAGGCTAAGGTCAGTTTTGAGCATGGAGAATTACTGGCAATTCTAACCCACTGATATCATTCATTCCCACCTGATTAAATTACTGATTGAAAGAAAAAATAATAAAATGCGATTTCTGTATTGACAAGTTGGAAAACATTCATATAATACATATCCGAATGAAAGTTTGCAGGTTAAAATATCCATACTGTATTCCTTTTATCGATTCTGCAACGTTTCGAGATGTATATTAAACAGAAGGATTTATATGAAAAGCAATGGGGAGAAGAGCCTGAAGTTCGAGGAAGCCTTGAGACGCTTGGAAGAGATCGTAGACCAATTGGAAGATGGTGTTGATGAATTGGACAAGATCGTAGATCTATTTGAAGAAGGCACTCAGATGGTGGAATATTGCCAGAAAAAGCTGATTCAGGTTGAAACCAAGATCGAAGTATTAAGTCAGAAATTGAGCCAGGAACCGAAAAACGGGGATAAAGAATGACAAATAAGATGCAGTTGAAGAAAGATCTGAAGGAAAAACGAGAGTTAGTCAATATCACATTGGACCGTTTCTTGCCCCGCAAGGATGAATATCCCAAAGAAGTCCACAAAGCCATCAGGCATAGTTTGTTTGCAGGTGGGAAGCGTCTACGTCCATTCCTTTGCATCAGAACCTTTTCGCTTTTTAATGATAACATTGAAAAAGTCAGGAACATTGCTGCGGCAATTGAACTGCTTCATACCTATACTCTCATTCATGATGATTTGCCGGATATTGATGATGACGAATACCGCAGAGGGAGAAAAGCCTGTCATGTCCTTTATGGAAACGATATTGCACTCCTTGCAGGGGATGCATTGTTGGTTTCAGCTTTTGAACTTTTAAGTCACGCACCCGTAGATGATGCCCTCAAGCAGCAAATGATTAAGGAAATGGCGATTGAATGCGGGGATAGAGGACTGATTGCCGGTCAGATGATGGATATTCTTTGTGAAAAGAAGGAAATCAATGAAAGGACGTTAAATTTCATACACAAGAATAAGACAGGGAAACTCATCAATATGGCAATAAGATTCGGTTGTCTCACGGCTGGAGCGACCAATGCCGATATCAAAAGGATGAACGAATACGGAACCAGGATCGGTTTGGCATTCCAGATTGTGGATGATATTCTCGATATTGAGGGTGACCAGGCTACAGTAGGGAAGACGATTGGTAAGGATGCCAAAGTGAAAAAGGCTACATATCCTTCCATTTATGGTGTGGATCGTTCCCGTGAAATGGCAAAGAAGTTGATTGATGAAGCAACAGCACTGTTGAGCCATTATGGAGAAAAAGCTGAAATCCTTCTCATGTTGACGGATTATATGCTGACACGTCAATTCTGATATGATTGATATAAAAATTAAGAAATTAACCTCTACCGCACTTTTACCGCAACGTATGACAGAGCATGCTGCGGGTTATGATCTCTTTGCGGACATCCCGCAGGAACAGGTAATTTTACCCCAGCAGGTATTGATGATTAAAACCGGTATTGCCATCAGCCTTCCCGTTGGATATGAAGCGCAAATCAGACCCAGAAGCGGTTTGGCTGCAAAACACAGGATTGGTGTTTTGAATTCACCGGGTACGATCGATGCAGATTACAGAGGTGAGATTCAAGTCATTCTCTACAATTTTGGTGATACCGAATTCACTGTCACCCCGAAGATGCGTATCGCACAAATGATCATCTCTAAACATGAAGTCATCAGTTTCGAAGAAGTGGATGACTTGGATGAAACAACAAGGGGAGCCGGCGGATTTGGTCATTCCTCCTACTGATGATCTGGATAAAAGGAATCTGCAACAGGTAGAACTTCTAGGATTCCCTTATCAAATATATCAGTTCAAATCGGGGCAGACGGTCACACAAGACACACAATTCCTTTTTAACACGATCATGGATAAGTGCCAAGAAAATGAATTACGTGTATTAGAATTAGGTTCAGGCACAGGCGTGCTATCAATTCTTTTAAAATTACATCATCCTGGATGGGATATAACTGGTATGGAAATTCAGGAGCAATTATATAATCTATCACAGATAAATGCATCAACTTGTAACCTTGGACTTCATTTTATCCACGGTGATCTGAAGGAATTGGTTAATGATGTGAAATTGGCGAAATTTGACCTTATCATGAGCAATCCACCTTATTTCAAGATAGGAGAGCATCGATTGAGTCCGAATCGTGAAAAAGCTATTTCAAGGCACGAAGTGCTATGTACAATGGACGATATCCTGCAGGCAGTTCATGCAAAATTAATAAAGAATGGAAAGGCATTTATTGCGTATCCAACAAGTCGGATAAATGAATTGAAGTCGAAAATAAAATATATTGACCTGCAAGTCATTGCTGAATTTTCGTTATCAGATGATAGTCATGATACTACAGATAAGACAGTCATTGTGGAGTTGACTAATGCTCATCATTGAGAATTTCTATTTACGAGCAGGATCAGATGCCATCCTGCATGTACCAAACATACACATTCCGTCTGGAGAAAGGGCACTTCTTTGTGCCAATAACGCTACGGGAAAGACGCAGCTTCTGCGTGCAATCCGATATCCTCAGCCGGAATTTAATGGTTCCATCCAACTACGTGAACCCGAAGGAAGCAAGCACAAGAATAATACCTGTATTCTACTTGAACTCGCTCCACACCTCCTGAAGGATGAAACAGTATGGCAGAATCTTGTGTTGCCTTTTAAAAGGATCAATGACGTTCAGGAGAGGAAACTGTTTCACTACCTGAAATTCGTCGGCATGGAAGATATGACTGACAGGAAGATACGAAGTTGTTCTTTTGCCCAGATGAAACTAGTGGAATTGGTAAGGTCATTGTTGATTGAACCTTATCTCTTGTTGCTGGATGACCTGGATAAATTCTTTGATAAAGACAGATACGAAATGTGTCTTCGCTTGCTTGAACATATCAATGCTTCGGGTTGCTCAGTATTTGCCACATCAGTCCAGCCATTGCCGGGGTTTAATGCATGCTTTACCGTGAAGGATAAGGAGTTGATTCCATGTTGAGGAAACGCATGATACTCCTACTCATCACGACACTGGTATTATTGACCGGGTGGGGATTTCTGGAATATTTAGTCGATTCCCAGATCAATAACGTGTACCGTGAAATCTCCAATTATCCAGTTATTCTTTATTCATACGATATCAACGTATTGCATAATATTCAGCAGAAGTTGAATAGTAAGCAATATATCAAGGATTCACAGTTACAGGTCAGTGATTCAATCGCGGTTGATCTGATCCGGAAATACAATCTCGGGGAAGCCATGGATGTGATCGAGAGCAATACACTTCCCAATGTTCTTCTGGTTTATCTCCAGGGCAATCGCTTTTCAGGACTGGATAGATCGCTTCTCAAACAACAGATCGATCCTTACAAGGATAGCCTGATGGTTGATTATCAGGATAATATCTGGAGTGAAACACTTACGCGTTCCCAGAGCCTTAGGCAGATACATCTTCTTGGAAGCATCCTGTTCGGATTGCTGATGTTTCTTGTCTTTCTTCTGCAGAGACTTCATTATGAAAAGGATATGTCCAATTACTGGAAGATCTATGCAAGGGCAGGAGGGGATACTCGATATCAGCAGACTCATTTCTGGCAGAATACAGCTCTGATTTGCATTGTTCCAACCCTGGTTAATGCCATCGTATATTATGTGATTTCAACCGGACAACTGATTGGTTCCGTGATACCTGCGAAGTTCTTTCTTGTGCAGTTGATCATAATTGGCTGTTCATCAGTATTTGCAAAATTAATGACTCCCAAATCATGACCGTTCATAAGAATCTACCTAATCTGATCACCATTTTCAGGATCATCCTTGTTCCAGTCTTTGGCTATTTCATCTTCATGCCTTCCAAACCGCAAGGGATTTGGTGGGCTTTGGTCATATTCGTGATTGCAAGCATATCCGACTACTTTGATGGTTATCTCGCAAGGAAGTACAACCTTGTAACTGCATTTGGGAAGATCATGGACCCACTGGCTGATAAGATACTGGTGCTGGTGGCAATGGTATCATTGACTTTTGTACCGATGCATTGGCTCAATCCGATTATCCTCATCATCATAGCCCTGCGGGAAATTGCGGTCACCATCTTACGAGATTATCATGCGAAGAGAAATCATGTGATTGCTGCCAATATCTGGGGCAAATTAAAGACAGTGACCCAAATGGTAGGTATTGTTGCTGCATTGTTAATCTATGCACTGGTTCGCGAAGAGGTTTCGGAAGGCACCCTTCTGGGAATTCAGATTTACTTCTGGATTGTTGCGTTGATTACTATACTATCTGGACTGAATTACTTTTTCATCAAACATGAATAAAGGCTTTGAAATGAAGAAAATGATCTTATTCGCTGTTTTAGTAATGCTGGCTTTGATTGGTTGCAGCAGCAAAACAGATAAATATACGAAGTATGAGAACCTGCAGGACAATCGCAAACCGATTTCATGGGGACAGGATCGCGTTATCTATGTCTTTGCAGATGATCCAGTATGGAAATATGCGGAAACACCATTGCGGGAAACCCTCGAAAGATATGAATTTACAAGTAATAACGAACAGTATTTTGAAGTGAACAGAGCTGATATCAAAAACATTGATCAGTTCTTTCGATTCAGGAATCTGATCTTTCTTTGTGATCTTGAATCGAATCTGCCTGTAGCTGAATACGTGAAGCATGTTTTACCCAAAGAAAAGCTTTTTGAAATACAGAAGAATCGTGTGGGTGTTTTCAAGGATCAGAACATGTGGGCGAATGATCAACAGGTCATGTTCGTTGGCGGTGATAATCTTCAAGACCTGCTGAAAATTACAATATTGCAGAAACAGACAATTTTCAAGATATTCAGTGATCGGTTGGATGCCCGGACAGCATTTCATGTTTACCAGATGCCGGTTTTATCAAAGGAATATTTCCAGGATTATCCTTTTACACTGAAGGTTCCTGAGCAATACAGGATCTATAAAAATGATCCGAAAGGACACTTTCTTTCTTTTCTGTATCGTAACCTTCATGAATCAGATGACACTCCGGATAAATACATTTCAGTTTATTATGATAAGATGGATACAGATCAAGTGACCCAGGACTGGCTGATCAAGAAGAGAGCAGATTTTGCCTGGAAGTACTTTGATCAGGATGAGTTCAAGATGGAAGATATTAACATCTCGCAAGTTTCCTTCAACAACAAGACTGCCTGGCAGATTTCGGGTCGTTGGCAGAACAAGAAATACAAGATTGGCGGCGCATTCAGGAGTATAGCCTTCTGGGAGCCAAAACAAAAGACAGCCTATATCCGTGATAGTTCAGTCTTCTTTCCTGCTGGAGAAAAGTTGTCCTATCTGCTTGAATTGCAGGCAATCAGCAATTCCTTCCAAATAAAGAAGTAAAGGGGTAGCCATTTGAAGCCGAATTTCAACCGAAAGATACGAAACATCCTGATCCTGTTTCTGCTCTCCTTACTCTTTGCCTGTTCAATGAATAATGCAAAGCGAATCCCAATTCCACCTATGCAGAAGATGAAGCCTAATCCATCCATTGAATCGGCGGTATATTATGGACTCGGTGATGCTGCCCTGCAGGCTGGGGATTATCCGAACGGTCTCGCTCTTCTGCAAATGGCAAACAAGGCTGATCCATCATCTATCGTTATCGAACAGGATATCATTGAAGCATTATGGGGAACCGCAAGGAGCCAGAACCAGGATCCGATTGATATGCTCAAATATGGTGAAGACTTGATAACCCGAGGCAAATTCAATGAACAGATACTCGGTTATATGGCAGACGGTTATGTCCTCGTCAAAAAGACTGATAAAGCCATAGCCATCGTTAAATATCTGATTAAGAACAATCCCTCCGGGATGAACTATTTCCGTTTGTTCATCATGGAAGCAAAATACAACAACAAAATCAAAACCGACTTGCTTGAACAGGCTTTGAAAAGAGCAGGCGATAACGAATACCTGCTCCTGGCAATTGCCGATGTTTACACGCAATTGGATCCCTCAAAGGCGGAAATGATTTTCTCGCAAACATATGATACGTTCAAGGACGATCTGAGTTTCAAGGCAATGTCCAATTTCTACACGCGTCGAGATCAGAAAACGAAACTGATCAATGAATTGAAAAAAGACGTGAAATCATTGAATACCACCCAATTGCAAGTCTATATTGAACTGCTTTACCAGACAGGGCAGTACGGCGAGATCATCAGCATTGCAGATTATCTCATTGATGAAGGGAACGGGATGGTGCTTCGGTATCTCTTTGCATCGGCTCAGAAAGAAAAGGATTTTGATCTGATGACGAGGGTCTTTCATCGTATTCGTGTGGAGTCAGACCTCAGCGCAAATGATATTGGTCTCTATGCACTTGCAATAGGGGACACCTATCTCCAGAAAGGGGATTATACAAATGCTGCCCAATATTTTGCACAGATATCGGATTACCGTGCACTTTTGGGTTATATCGGGAACAAGACCATATCCGGTTTGACCCCGGAAGTGAAGAGCAATCTTCTCACATCATTGAATCTCCTTACCGGATATGGATATGCGAAGGAATTGCAGGATTATATCGTGGCAAATACACAGTTTCTTTTAGATGACAAGCAATCTGCCTTTGAAACAATCCATCGCGTTCCTGACCAGTATTTTGCTGCTCACGACATGCTTCCTGAAGCAGCGCAGATCTATCTTGCTGCAGGTGACGATTCCCTGAAGGCACTTCAATTACTGAACATGAGGAAGGTGAAATCACCTACCACCAATACCCTGATGGGGCAATTCTACATGTTTGAGCAAAAGGATTCCATCGCTGAAGGATATTTCAATAGGGAATTTGTTGTTAATCCCTCTCCCGATACCCTTTTCTTCCGGTATGCTGCAACTTTGGCAGATAGACACGATAAGAAATTGAAGGAAGAAGCACTTCTGGATAAAGCAATCACAATCTATCCGGATAATACTGAATTCCTGAACTGGTATGGATATCTTCTTGTCATGCAGAACAAAGACCTTGATAAAGCTGAGAAACTGATTCGTAGAGCCGTGGAAATCGATTCCACAAACGGATACTACTGGGACAGCCTTGCCTGGCTTTATTATCTCAAGGGATCTTATCCGGAAGCGCTCGAAGCAATGAATATACCTATGCAGCAGGGAACGAAGAACAGCGTAATTTCTTACCATTTGGGTGAGATTTTTTATAAATTGAATCGTCTCAAAGACTCCAAGGAGTATTTCAAGCAGTGCATCGATGTAAATGATGATAAGCAGGCTGTCTTAAACTCCAGGAAGGCTTTGGACACATATCATTGGTAACCTGTTTGTAAATTGATTTCATATGATTGAAGGGAGGAAAAATGAAGAAGGAAGACAAGAGATTTTGGTGGAGCCCGCTCAATACGATTCTCCTGATCGTAGCCCTTGTCGTGATGACGGCTGGCTATATCATCATGAGACAGAATGATATCTCTGTTTCACCCGTCCTTCTCGTCATTGCCTACGTTGTATTGATTCCGTTGGCGATCATGCTCAAAGGGAAAAAAGACAACAACTGATGAACCTGATAGATATACTTGCATGGTAGAGTGATGGAAAAAGACCAATTACTGAATGAATCCTTAACGGCAAAACTTGACCGGTTTCACATGCGAACTCGCATGATCGTGGAAGGATTCATGGTAGGTTTGCATAAATCCCCATATCATGGTTTCAGTGTTGAATTTGCTGACCATAGGCAGTATATGCCGGGGGACGCCATACGCAATGTGGACTGGAAAGTCTATGCCAAGACCAATCGCTGGTATGTGAAGAGATATGAGGAAGAAACGAACGTCCGAACCTTCATCATTCTCGATCACAGCAAATCGATGCAGTATGGTTCTGGAGATATCACAAAACTGGATTATACCAAGCAGCTTGCATCTGCACTCGCTTATCTGGTAGTTCAGCAGCAGGATGCCGCCGGTCTCATCACCTATACGGATAAAGTCACGAATTACCTTCCCCCTAAAGCATATCGTTCCTATGTCAGTATCCTGCTTCAAAAACTTATGGTTCTGGAACCGCAGGAGCAAACCCATACACTGGCTGTTCTACATGGACTGGCAGAACAGATACGAAAGAGAAGCCTCATCATTATGATTTCCGATATGATCGATGACCCGGATGCCATTCTTTCAGGATTGAATCACTTTCGCTATTCGCATCATGAAGTCATACTTTTCCATATACAGGATCCGCAGGAAGTGAATTTCAATTTTAAGGGGGAAACGGAGTTCATAGACAAGGAAACAGGTCAAAAGGTAACCGTAATGCCCTGGCAGATCAGGAACAATTACAGGCAGGCATATGATGCTTTTTCGAAGTATTTGAAGGTGAAATGCCATCAATCCAATATCGAATATAATGAAATCACAACATCCACACCCATCGAAGACAGTCTATTACAATATCTGATCAAGCGCAGTAGGCTTTAATCGGTCACTTTGTTCTGGAAAACGAGCTGCATTTCAGCGATTCGATCACGCAATTCAGCAGCTTTTTCAAACTCGAGATTCGTAGCAGCCTTTCTCATTTCAGAAGTTAACAATTTAATTACCTGGTCCACATTATCCAATTCCACATATTTCATAAAGTCATCCCGATTCGGTTTATCCTTCTTGCCTGAAGATTCACCAAACTGGGCATATCCTTCCGCCACTGCCGTAGATTGCATGATCTGTTCAACAGATTTATATATGGTTTTGGGTGTGATCCCGTGCAATTTGTTATATTCGATTTGTTTCTTACGCCGATTTTCCGTGATATCGATGGTTTCACGAATGGAATCAGTCATTTCATCCGCATAGAAGATGACTTTGCCGTCCACATTACGGGCAGCACGTCCGGCTGTTTGTATCAGCGAGCGTGTCGAGCGGAGGAATCCTGTCTTATCAGCATCGAGGATTGCCACCAATGATACTTCCGGTAGATCAAGTCCTTCACGAAGAAGGTTCACACCTACAAGGACATCGAACTCACCCATTCTCAAGTCCCGTATGATTTTGGATCTTTCAATCGTATCCACTTCACTGTGAAGATAGCGAACTTTGATACCTGCATTCCCCAGGTAAGTAGCCAAATCTTCCGCCATTCTCTTCGTAAGCGTTGTTACCAGCACTTTCTGATTCTTTTTCGTTCTCTGACGAACCTGTTCCATCAAGTCGTCAACCTGGTTGCTGACTGGTTTGACTTCGATGTCCGGGTCGATCAAACCGGTAGGTCTGATGACCTGTTCGACAATCACTCCCTTGGTCAGTTCCAATTCATATTTCGCAGGTGTGGCTGAAACATATATCACCTGGTTCTGATGTGTTACGAACTCATCGAATTGAAGAGGTCTGTTATCGAAAGCGGATGGAAGCCTGAAGCCATAATCAACAAGATTCTTCTTACGTGAATAATCGCCTGAATACATGGCATGCAATTGTGGGATGGTGGCATGTGATTCATCGATGACCATCAGATAATCATCCGGGAAATAATCGAGCAGACAGAAGGGTGGTTGCCCCGGTTTTGCTCCTGTAAGGTGACGTGAGTAGTTCTCTATTCCAGAGCAATAACCGAGTTCCTTGAGCATCTCGATATCGAATTTTGTCCTTTGCTGTATTCTCTGTGCTTCAACGAGCATATTGTGATCGTTGAAATAACGGAGACGCTCCTCCAGTTCTGTCTCGATGGTGATAATGGCTTTGCGGAGACGATCCTCTCCCATGACA
>Ga0116171_10004763_pt1 | contig 12093 bp, 9 predicted proteins | sample AD_JPNHW2_MetaG_FD_89798 | JGI IMG/M metagenome (GOLD analysis project Ga0116171, IMG submission 89798) | Active sludge microbial communities of municipal wastewater-treating anaerobic digesters from Japan - AD_JPNHW2_MetaG | ecosystem: Engineered > Bioreactor > Anaerobic > Digestate | place...
CCTTTTGTATCAGGCTGGCAAGATCCAGATTTTATATGGAAAGCCATTCGAAATGGTTGGTTAACTAAGGATACAACATTTAACAAGCCCTACCTTCTTGCTTATACTGAAAATTTAAACTTAAGATCAACCTTTGAGCCATTTCCGAACCTTAAGATAGAGTTTAATGCTCAAAGAACCTACTCTCGTAATCATAGCGAGTACTTTCGTTGTGACGAAAATGGCAATTACAACCCTAAGAACCCGCTCACTTCAGGAAATTATAGCATTACAATTATTAGCCTCGGGAATGCCTTTAAGTCACCAAACAAATCATTCCAGAAATTTAAGGATTCAAGGCTTGGTGTTGCAAGGAGATTGTTTGACAATAGGCTAAGGAACGGCTCGGATGGAAGCTATAACTGGGGCAAAAACAAATTCCCCGATGGCTATAGCGGATCATCTCAGGAAGTATTAATTCCAGCTTTTTTAGCTGCTTATTCAACATATTCTCCAAGTAATGTGCCACTGGAAAATTTCCCAAAAATTCCTTTCCCAAACTGGCAATTAACCTATGATGGTTTAGCTAAATTTGCATTTTTTAAAGATTTCTTAAGAACATTCACGCTTACTCATAGCTACCGATCAGTTTATACAATTGGGTCATATTCGTCGAATAGCGATTATGACGAAGGAAGCGATGGATTCAGTAATGTTAGGAACACTATTGATGACTTTATCTCCAAAAGGGATATTGCAAATGTTTCGATAAACGAGAGCTTCTCGCCACTTATTGGATTCGATATGGGTTTTGTGAATAGCCTTGTAGCGCGCTTCGAAGTTAAGAATGGTAGATCGTTGGCAATGAGCTTCTCTAACAACCAGCTTACCGAGGTTGATAGCTGGGAGTACGTTATTGGTTCGGGTTATCGATTCGAGAACCTACCCCTTGTATTTAGTCCTGAGGAGGGCAAGCAACGAACGCTAAAAAGCGACCTCCGACTGAGGATCGATTTTTCGCTTCGGAAATCCTCAACAGTACTTCATAAGATGGAGGAGAATATTGACCTTGTTCAAACGGGCTCAATAGCAACATCTATTAAAGCATCTGCAGATTACATGATTAGCAACCAAGTTACCGTACGGGCATTTTTTGATTGGGTAAAGAACACTCCACTTGTAACCACATCCTCGTTCCCAACTGTAAATACAAGTTTTGGATTCAGCTTCAAGTTTACAATGGTTCAGTAACTTGAAACGCTACCTATAGCTATAAAACAGCTTAAGAACAGAAAATAATACTTTCTACTTCATTCTACATTTATAAAAAAGAAGTAATTTTGGAACACAAAAAACAAAACGTTAACTGTCAAAAAATTATAATCATGAATGTTCCCGCTAATTTAAAGTACACAAAGGATCACGAGTGGATTAAGGTAGAAGGCAACAATGCAGTGATTGGTGTAACCGATTTTGCTCAAGGTCAACTTGGTGATGTGGTTTTCATCGAAATCGAAACCCAAGGTGAGTCATTGGCAAAGGAAGAGGTGTTTGGCACCATCGAAGCAGTTAAAACTGTATCGGATATGTTTATGCCTGTTGCTGGTGAAGTTTTAGAAGTAAACCCTAAACTTGCCGAATCTCCAGACGTAGTAAACAAGGATCCATACGGTGACGGTTGGATGATCAAGATCAAAATGACCGATCCTGCTCAGCTCAACGAGCTTTTAACCCCTGAAAAGTACATGGAACTTATTAATGCTTAACAATAGAAACCCTGAGCAATCAGGGTTTTTTTTTAAAGCAACCAGAATTATCTTTTATGAAGGTACTTATCTTAACCCCAACTTTTCCCGATAGCCCTGAAAGTTGGAAGGGTATTTTTGTAAAAGAACAGACTAATTCTATTCTTAAAGAGCACGAAGTTTGTGTAGTTAAAACTAGTGTTGACTATTCCAAATTTCACCTTTTTTTAAAACGTACATTAGTTAAGGATATACGTTTTGATTATCCTGTATATCGGATTAGTGTTTGCAAGTCAATACCAATCTACAATCAGCTTAACTATTTTTTTTCTGCATTTCTAGAATTAAAGAAGATAATTAAGAGTTATCAACCCGATATAATTCATTGTCATTACTCTTACCCATCAGGAATCATTGCTAGCCTTATAAAATGGAAGTATAAAATCCCTTTTGTAGTTACTGAGCATACGCGAATAAAGACAACATTTAGATCTTTTTTTCATAAGAAATTATCAATCTGGGCAATGAATAAGTCTTTTAAAGTTATTGCAGTAAGTAATTCATTAAAAGGTGAAATATTGGAGGAGGGTGTTAAAAATGTAACTGTAATACCAAATGTTGTCGAAGTTGAGAAGTTTACATTGGCAAGTAGCGCTACAAACCCTTTTACAATCGGTTTTTTAGGATCTTTAAATACTCACAACAAAGGATTAGGTGTACTTTTAAATGCATGCGTTGGCTTACCATTTCCTTTTAAACTTAAAATTGGCGGGGGAGGAATATTACTTGAGTATTATAAAGACCTTGCTAGAGAACTAGGTATTGATAAATCATGTGTATTTTGTGGGAATGTAAATCAGAATGAGGTAGTTGCCTTTTATAACGATTTAAATACCTTCGTGTTAGCATCGAAGTATGAAACCTTTGGAATTGTCTTAGTAGAAGCCTTATCTTGTGGGATACCGGTTATTGCTACTAATTGTGGAGGTCCTTTAGATGTTGTAAATCAGTTTAATGGGGTAATTATTGATGTAGATAACCCAGCGCAATTAAATAATGCACTTGTAAACGTTTTCAATAACTACCATGAATATTCTAGAATTGAAATAAGAAAGTACGTCAACAATAACTTTTCTCCTAAATCATTTCTTGAAAAGATTAATCATTTATATAACGAATGCATTAATCATCAGCCGTTTAATAACTAATTATCAGTTGTTATGGATTTTGTAAAATTTTATGATGAACAGCATGACTATGCAGCATTTCGTTCAAACCCTCAAAAATTAGAAGAATATAAAAAAGCAATTCAGTGGAAAGTTGAAAATTTGGTCAAGACAATTCCTGCTGAAATGCATTTTAATAATGCATTAGAAGTAGGTTGCGCTTTAGGAATATTACTTAATAATTTAGCCGATAAGCTACAAATTAAGAATCGTTTCGGAATAGATATTTCAGCAGAGAATATTCAGTTTGCAAAAAAGACATATCCCAACAGTACTTTTGTATGTGGAACTATTGATGAGATTAAGGAAAACTGGAACAAATACTTTTCTATTGATAAGTTTGACATTGTGTTTTTATCAGATATTATTGAACACATACCAAATGATGAAGAGTTTCTAAAAGAAATTTCTACCATAACAGATTATGTACTTCTCAACCTACCTTTAGAGAAATGCTTTAACACAAGAAATCGTAATTATGGAGAATTGGATCCATCAGGACATTTACGATGCTACAATTTAAGTGATGCTAGGAAGCTAATTAAAAATAATGGGTTTATTATCATTTCCGAGATAAATGAAAATGCGCATTTTAGCAAAGAGTTTTTCAAATATTACAAAGAGATTAGACAGAATAGAGTTAAAAGAAAACCACTTTTAACGCGATTATTTTGGTCATCCTATTATTCAATAGAAGAATTGGTTAAAAATATTTTTCCTACGATCTATATGAAAAAGTATGGATCAAACTATTTTGCTTTACTGAAAGCAGATAATAAATAGATTGAATGTTTTAAAGCTTTACTTATCCTTTACTTATATTTTGTTTCCATTTTAATGGATTTCTCCATTTTACGTAGGCTTCTTTTAACCTTTCTATCTCAATTGGTTCGTAAAAGTTAAATAGGGCAAGAACAAAGGGGAATGAAAAGAACATTAAAAACTTAGCTGCTAATCTAATGGTTAATGAAAATTCATTGATGAAGTAAGGAACTATCGAAAAAACCACAATTATTGCTGTGATAATAAAAACCTTATTCAACTCATACGGAATTTTATAGTGCTTTTGAGAATATTTATAGGTAAGATAAAAGTAAAGGATTTCAGAGATTAGCGTTGCAACGGCAGCTCCGTAGTAGTGCCATTTAGGGATAAGTAAAAAGCTAAGGCCAAGGTTAAGTAATGAAACAAATATTACAATTCTACTGATAATTCGAGTCTTCTTCATTATTTGCAAACCGGTAATTGAGGCTTCTTTTAGCATGTCGAAGTATAATGAGAAGCAAATTATGGGAATTACAGTTGCTGCACTCCAATAATTTGTGTTATGCCCCATTACTTTAACAATTTCGTAGCTAAATAGGTTAAGAAAAAGTGTTAAAACAGCTACAATAAAGGCAAAGTAGGTCATGTATTTAGAGTAGAATCGCAGGCTATTCTTTTCACCCATCATTTGGAATAGCATAGGCGTTACAGCCATCTGTACTGAGCTTACAAGTATAAACTTGATTGAGTTTGCAATCCTGTATGCGAAGGTATATATACCAACCTTATTTAAATCGGCATAGTGGTTAAGGATATACCTGTCTTGAAACGATAATAGTACATTTGATATTGAGGCAAGAATTAAAGGTGCAGAGTAAAAGACCATCTCTCTTAGAATGCTTTTCTCAAAGCGGACTTGAGTAATATTCTTTATGTATTTGAAACAGAAGATTAGAAAGACAATATTTCCAATAATTTGAGCGGTATAAATCCCTTGGACTGACTGCTTTTTGTAAACAACAAAATATATTGTTAATACAAGTGTAAAAGCTAGTCGTAGAATATTTGTAACAGTAAAAAGAGCGGGCTTTTGCTGAAGCTTCATTGTAGTTTGAAGCATCGTTAGAATAATTTGTAATACCGAAGCAATTATTACTGAGTAAACAACTCCAGCATAAGCACTCGTGGAGAATAGAAGTTTAGAAAGGGGACCCGATAAAAAGTATGAAATAGTAAGAAAAGCTGCACCAATCACACTTAAGAAAATAAGAATAGAGAAAACTATCGATTTTTGTTTGTCACGGTATTGAGAATCCCAGTACCATCGAGTTAACCCTTGTGCTAATGATAGCCCTAAAATAGCCGTAATGAGAACTGATGTAACATCAAGCAATCCCAAAACGCCGAAATCTTCAAAAGAAAGGTATTTAACATTTGTGTAAATAGGGATAAGAATCAACCCTACGAGTTTTATCGACAGGTTGCCAAAACCGTAAATAATTGAGTCTCGAGTTGCCGTTTTAATATTTTTAAGCACTTCTTTTGAACGATAATGTTTCGGTAAAGATATTAAGTGTTTATCCGCTAATACAAACGTGAATAACTGAACCTTCAATTTTAAAGTATTTTAATAAACTTTCAAGGTTCTTTCTCCTGCCGTTTCTACAAAATAATGTTTTATTACTTGGAAAAATGCTAGAAAACTTGAAGAGAATGATTATTTCACACTAGCAAAAGTATAAAAACTTAGCTAATGGAAATATCTGAGTAAAGGCGAATAAGTTCACGCGAACTATAATTCCAGTTATATTTTGTTAAAATGAACCTCTTCCCATTTTCACCACAAGCTGTTTGGACTTCTCTATTGTTAATAATTTTCAGAAGTTGTTCTTTAAAATCAGCAGGTGAATCGTGGATATAGGAGAAGCCAACCCCCGTTTCTTTTACAACCCTTTCAACAGAGGTACAATTACTTACCATTACAGGAAGCCCCACGCTCATGTATTCATATAGCTTATTTGGCGATGAATTATCACTCTGTTCTGACCGAACATGGGGTATAAGCGCAATATCAGTTTGTGCAAGGAATGCGACAGTTTCAGAACTTTTTACTTTACCAAAAAAGGTAACAAGGTTATCAACGCCTAAATTGCTCGATAGGATTTTCAAATCTTTTAAATACTTTCCATCGCCTACAATCCATAGTCTAACGTTTTTATGGGATTCAGACAATAGAGCCATTCCTTTAATAATATACTGTAGCCCCCTGGCTTCGGTAATTCCACCAATATACGTTAAGGTAAGGAAATCACTATTAACATTTTTTTCAATGGTTTTATTGTCGACTATGGGAGTATTCTCAAGCACATATATTTTATTCGCATCAATTTTTAGGTTACAAAGCCTTTCCTTCATCTCTTGTACAACGGCAATTAAAGCGTCAGCTTTATTCGCCATCTCAACTTCATAATTTCTCCATTGTTTTTTTGAAGAAAGTAGTTTTCCTATGAAAGTATTGGTATGCTGTGATATTTCTAATAGTGCAGGGTAATTCTCGTGAAGATCAATTACAAGTTTTACTCCTAGTTTATGCTTAAACTCAAACCCAACCCTTGCGAGGGGCAAATCATGAACATGAATAGCATCAAATTTCTCGGTAATGGCAATTTCATTGATAAACGATCGCCAAAAGTTGAAATAGAATGGGAACTTGAGGGCTCCTACGCTAGACTTAAGTATAAAAGGGGAGATTTTTTTCCTGTAAATGGTGCAATTTGTCGCCTTTTCAACACGAGGTAGGTCCTTACTGGTCGAAGATGCAACAATTATCCTATGCCCAGCTTCAAAAAGGCTTTGAACTTCCTTGTCAACTCTAACATCTCCTGGGAAGTCGTGTTCTAGTAGCATTAGAATTACCATAAGGTCAACTATTATTATTTAGTGTTGAAATATAATTAGTATAAAAGTTATTGAACTATTGTTAGTCTTTAATTAAAACATGGATTTTAAAGATTTAGCAGCAACGTAATATTTTAGAATTAATAATTGATACCATTTCTTTTGCCACTTCAGTACCAAATACTTGTTTTGGGGAACCTGAAGGTGAGAATGATTCAATTGTTTCAACCAAATTTGGGGTAGATATGTCGAGTAGTATATTCCATCCTTCGTTAACGGTCTCTACCCATTCTGTTTCAGGGCGTAGAGTAATACAAGGTTTTCGTAGTAAAAATGCTTCTTTTTGAATTCCCCCTGAATCAGTAATAATTCTTACAGAAGCCGTTTGAAGTTTGATGAAATCTAAATAGCCAACGGGTTTTGTTATAATAAAGTTAGAGGGTATGTCAATACTATATTTTTCAATTATTGATTTAGTTCTCGGATGAATCGGGAAAACAATATTTGTATTAAGGTGGCCTAATTTATTAATAATTAAAGACAATTTACTGGAGTCGTCAACATTGTAAGGACGATGAAGGGTAAGAAGAGAGAACGCCTTGTTTTCTAAATTCAATGACTCAATTATAGTTGATCCTTTGGCTTTTTCTGATCCCCAGGCTATGGAGTCAACCATTATATCACCAGTGCAAAACGATTTTGATAATAGACCCTCCTTTTCGAGGTTAACCATTGCCGTTTGGGTTGGAGCAAATAAGAAATCCGATGTATGATCTGCTACAATCCTATTAATCTCTTCTGGCATTGTTCGGTTAAAGCTACGTAACCCGGCTTCAATGTGTAGGCAAGGAATGCAAAGTTTTGATGCAGCTAGAGAACCAGCCAATGTTGAGTTTGTATCTCCAAATATGACAACGAGATTGGGTGATTCTTTTATTAAAACACTCTCAATGGAGGACAACATTTGGCTAGTTTGCTGCCCATGGGAACCACCACTTACATTTAAGTTATAATTAGGTTCAGGAATTTCAAGATCACGAAAGAATAAATCGGACATTTCCGTATCAAAATGCTGTCCTGTATGAATTATTAATTCGTTATGAAATTTCCGTAATTCCCTAGAAAGAGGTCCTAACTTAATGAACTGTGGCCTTGCACCAACTATAGAGATAATTTTCACCGGGCTAATATTTGTTTATGATGTAAAAGTATAAATAATCTTTGAGTAGATGAAGTGTACATAAATCTGAAAGGCCAAAGGAAAATAATTCCAACCTTTTCAATGATATTAAGGATTAATTAAGCAATGAGATGCGTTACAATATATATAAGTTAAAACGCAAGCAGTGTAAAATGCTATTTAGTAAATAAAAAAGAGCAATAGAATTACTATTGCTCTTTTTATGTTTTTTGTTATAAACTAACTAGTTACTATTGTATAGTGCAGTTACCTCGCTTTGTGATAAAACCTTATTGTAAATAGCCACATCATCGATAGAACCTAAGAAGTATAAATCAGCTTTTCTGCCAATGCTTCCTCCATTATCTACATATCCTAAAGATGTTGCACCTCCAGAATATACTCCAACATCCTTAACTCCATCTACATAGATCTCCATTTCTGTTGAACTTTTGTAAACACCAACAACATGCGTCCATTGATTTAGTTGAACCTGTTGTGTTGTTCCTATCATGGATTTTCTTGTTGAAGAAGAGATACCCCCACCATCACCATAGTGTAATATAATATAACCATCGGAAGAAACCTGAATCCAAGCTCCCGCATTTAGTGTTAATGAGTAATCTGTTGATAGTAAAACATTATTTACATTAAATTCTTCGAGTTTAAACCACATAGAAATAGAGAATGGGAATTGAGGTCTTAGTAAGGAGTTATTTGGTAAATCAATATATTGGTTTGTTTCATTAAAATGGTATGCGCTATTTGCATTTCCAAATCTATCACTCGAGAGTGTTGCATAGCAAGTACCATCTAAATTATTTTCTGTTGAATCATTTGTATTACCGGAAAATGGGTAATAAGCTAAGAGGCCATATTGAGGAACTTCATAGACATTTATTAAGTTAATTGTAACCATTGCACTCGATGACAAACTATTTTTGTAATTGTCTCTCACTTTAACACCGATTTCAAAAACAGGTCGAGTTTCATAATCTAAAGCATTTTTATTATTTACGGTAATTATTCCTGTTAGAGAATCAATTACAAAAGCATCATCAAAATTGCCGGATATTATAGAAAAAATAAGTACTTGTCCGTTGTCAATATCTGAAGCAACCACAGTATCAACCACAGTCCCATTTGGGGAATTTTCGTTGATTGAGAATTGCTGATCCTCAATAGAAGGAGGTGTGTTAACAAAAGGGTCGTCTTTCTTACAAGAAAACACTATAGAGCCGATTGCAGTGATTGCAATAGCGATAAAAGCTATTTGGAACTTTTTCATTTTTTAAAGTTATTTTTACTTGACGATAATGATAAAGAACGTATTTTATTAAACGCTTAGTTTTGAGATAGTATCCCAGAACTAAGCGTTGTAACAGTTGATTCAAGATTATTGGGATCTAATAAATGCTGTTAATGATTGTACAACAAAGTTATTTCACTCTGACTTAATGCCTTATTGTAAATAGCCACATCATCAATTGACCCTAAGAAATAGTAAGGAGCTTGAGTGCTATTACCACAATCCTTGCGTCCAATTGAACCTGGGTTGTTAGAGTATACAAGGCTTTCAGCATAACCAGTATAAACACCACCATCATTTACACCATTTAAATATATCTCCATCTCGGAAGCGCTTTTAAATACCCCTACAACATGATACCATTGATTTAGGTTGAGAATGGTTTCTCCAACCATTGATTTTCTTGAATCAACAGAAACATATTCACCATTCCCGTAGTTGAGAATAATTCGTCCATTATTCGATATACAGAACCAAACTCCAGTATAATTATCGAGTTGATAATCTGTTGTAAGCATTTGGTTTGAATAGTCATATTGTTCAAGTTTTACCCAGTAAGAAATTGTAAAAGGGAATTGTGGTTTTAACCTTGAGTCGTTTGGAAAATCTATATACTGATTGGTTCCGTTGAAGTGGTATGCATTATTTAAATTTCCATTTCTATCGGTTGTTAAAGTTGCATTGCTGTTACAATCTAAGTGATTTGAAGTTAAATCATTTGCATTTCCATTGAAAGGGTAGTAGGCTACTAACCCATCGGTTGGAAAATCGCTTTTGGAAAGGATAACAACAAGAGGGGTGGTAACAGTATGATTTTGAAGATCGCTAAGGGTTAAACTGGTTGTGTAGTTTTTATAGCCACTTTTACTAACTACAATTGAATAGTCTCCTGCTTCATTTCTGAGTTGGATGTTATTGATAGTTGCAGATAGAGTTCCTTCGTAGATTTTACTATTATCCTTGAAGATTTGAATCTCAGAATTTGTTAGTTCAAAATTATGGTTTAAATCACTATAGGTGAATACGCTAACATAAAAGTTAATAACATCTATTACGTTGAATGAAAAGGTAGTATATCCATATTCTTCAGGGGTTTCGCCGGTGTTCTCGAGTACTTCTACAGGGACATTTGTTACTTGATCTTTTACCACGTTGAACTCAATAGGCAATGGATCGTTAACAAGATAAGCCTTTGGTGAACCCTCTTTTGGGGTTATATACAATACATTTCCATCTTTATCAACAACAAGGAAATCGGATAGTTTATAGTCCCCCTGCTCTAAAGAGATGGGGCGACTAATATAATATCCATTCATGTTATAGAGGGGGACCTCCTCCATATTGGTTACTACATTCCCTGAATTATCGGTAATGCTAATAATAATTGCAGCAGGAGTTCCTGAGTTTGATGAACTATCTGTTAGATTTTGACTAGAAGCTTTTTTTAAACCATTTACTATTGATGTATAGTTGAATGTTATTTTCCCAGATGCTTTTGGAGTATTGTTATCGTCCTTTTGGCATGATGTAACAATGAATAAAAAAGAAATTAACAGAGGGATAAAGAATAGTTTTTTCATTTTTGTTAAAAATTTGATTTCTATATTAAAGGTATTAATAATATTTATTATTGCAAGTGGAATATTTTTACTCATTCCTTAACGCGTTCCACCCCTGTGCCCGAAGTTCAATTTCGTTTCCATCGGGAGTGATAAGGAATGCACCAGAGTTTTCGGGGGTAATATGACCTATAATTGAAATCCCTTCAATTTCTGAAATTTTATCATGATTTTCGATTGGGACAGTGAATAGTAATTCGTAATCCTCGCCACCATTGAGCGCAGCAACGATTGCATCAATGCCCATTTCTTCAGCAATTTTAAAGGTTTGCTGGTCAATTGGGAGTTTCTCGAGGTAGATGTGGCAGCCTACCTTAGAGTTTTTACATATATGTAAGGCTTCGGATGATAATCCATCCGAGATATCTATCATTGCGCTAGGTTTTACCTTTATTTCATGTAGTTTTTCAAGAATAGATTTTCTTGCTTCAGGTTTTAGGTATCGTTCTAAAACATAATCCCAACCAGCAAATTGAGGTTTAACATTAGGATTCCCGTTGAATACTTTTTTTTCACGCTCAAGAAGTTGTAACCCCATGTAGGCTGCACCAAGATTACCGGTAACGCAGATTAGGTCGTTCTCTTTTGCTCCACTACGGTAGCATAATTCTTTTTCATCAGCTTCTCCAATAGCAGTAATGCTTATGGTTAAGCCGGTGTATGAGGAAGAAGTATCGCCTCCAACCAAATCAACTCCGTAACGTTCGCAGGCTAGATATATTCCGTTGTAAATTTCATCTAAATCTTCTAAATAGAATCGCTTTGAAACCCCAATTGAAACCGTGATCTGCTTTGGGGTTGCGTTCATTGCGTATACATCGCTTAAATTCACAACCACAGCCTTATAGCCTAAGTGTCTTAAGGGGAAGTAGGTCAAGTCGAAATGAATCCCTTCAAGAAGTAAGTCTGTGGTAACAACCATTCTTTTTCCTTCTGGATTTATCACAGCGGCATCATCACCAACCCCTTTGATTGTTGATTTGTTTAAGCATTTTGCGTTTTGAGTTAAATGATCAATTACGCGAAATTCGCCTAATTCGTGAAGTTCCGTTCGTTTTGGGTTAGCAGTCATTGTTGGGATGTTTTTTATTGCGCAAATATATAAAGTTTCAGTGGTAACCTATGAGGCGAAAAGTTATCATGTCGAAATTTAAAAACTACATTACCAGTAGCTTTAAACCAACAGTCATAAACTATTTTATTAAAACACCCTCTTTCTCCAGTGAATTAAAGAAATACTGTCTGTCGGGAAGTGTTGATTTCTCGAGTTGATCGTACCAGAATTTTGCTGTCATCTTATCCCCTTTATCATGATAAATTCTAATTAGGTTGTAATAAGAATAACCGTAAACATGGGTTGGGAATAATGGAA
>Ga0116171_10004764_pt1 | contig 12091 bp, 10 predicted proteins | sample AD_JPNHW2_MetaG_FD_89798 | JGI IMG/M metagenome (GOLD analysis project Ga0116171, IMG submission 89798) | Active sludge microbial communities of municipal wastewater-treating anaerobic digesters from Japan - AD_JPNHW2_MetaG | ecosystem: Engineered > Bioreactor > Anaerobic > Digestate | place...
AGAAGCAAGATTGTCTGCAATACCATGGACAAGACATTGCGTTGCATGTGCTACCATCCTGGAAAAGGGCCTTACTCTATCAGGGGAAAAAAGGTCGGAATATAGTAACTATAACTACGACGACAACGATGAAGACGTCTCCAATGATGATGATTATTATTCAGAAAAGGCTATTAAATAAAACAGAGCTGCATTAAAGTTGCATTTGTTAAATTAGTATTATTTTTTGAATAACAAAATAGTATTAAAAAAGCCGTCAGTAAAACAGTTCCTGACGGCTTTTTTTAATTTTTTACCAATTGCATTGTAAATAATAATTACCTGCAGATTCTTTGAGGCAAAGCTTTTTCTGGTATAAAGAAAAGTCCTGGGCCCAGAAATCCATTATAGTAAGGCTGACTGCCGTCTGTAGAACCGGCAACATTCATTCGAACGGTCTCAGATGGCGAGTAACTTTCCACATGCCCATCTACATAACCGCCATGAAGGCGTATATTCAGTGAATTTACATCCATCGACATATCGGGATCACCACGTGTCCATAAATCTGAAGAAACCTCGGTCCCCGGCGAAATCTCAGCACCATCAAATTTTTCACAGCTGACAAAAGTATCCGGGCTTCGGTAGTAATCATACCCAAGATAACAGCTAACCAACAATGTGCTTTCAGTTCCGTTATCATAAACACCACGAGGGCCGCGGAAAGGTGGTTTCCCGTTCCCTAAATAACCAATATAATTCCAGTAATAACAATACACACCGGAAAACTGATCACAAGAAAAACCTGTCAGCGGATTATTCCAGTCCTCACCAGCCTCCCAGGCCTGTTGAAGAAATTCATTCTTATGGGGGGCATCAGGACAGAATAGAACATCCGCATTATCAATATAATCATACAGATAGCTGCTCATCGCTCTATTTTGTTTGCCGGGACGAACCTCAGCCGCTGTCATCATTGTCGGTGCCTGCCATGACCATCTCCTGCTGCCAAAATTTATTGTCGCAGTGGAATCGGGATAACTATTATCATTGTTACAGGCAAATGCGTTAAGCGAGGCAACAATTTCACGCTGATTATTCATGGTAATTATCCAGCGGGCATTTTGCCTTACCTTGCTGAATACTGGCACTGAAATTGACATCAATAAGGTAATAATAGATATAACAACAATCAGTTCAACTAAAGTAAATGCGCGCAAACTTCCCCTGCAGCTGCTCTCACTCTCTAACAGAACGCAGCCTTGAGCAAAAGCGGATTTTTCCTTCATATTTAGCCGCATTTTTAATCTCAGGTTTACATGTCGTTACTTCCACTATTATACTGTTTCAGGAACGGCAATCCAAAGTAATTATATTTTAAAAATCCCTGTCTAAAAGACCAGATATCTAAAAACAATTAACATCACTACTGAAAACTCGATTTTCTGCTCTATTTGTCCTATTGTGCCCAATCTGTAGACTTTTGCCAAATCTGTCCAAAAAGAGCAAAATCACACATATTTATCACTCCATTTCGATCAAGATCACTGGGGTTTCTTGCCTTACCAATGAGCCAGTCCTCTGCTATTAATGAAATATCCTCAAAATCTACAACACCATCATTATTCAAATCTGCCTGCAATGACCAGTCATAAGGGGCCAGGCTCGCTTGATTAGTACCACCATAAGCACCCATATTGATTCGTACGTTAATAGCGTAGTCAGAATATGGGTCATTAGGTGCTGACATAAGTTCGTTATTCAGGCTGTAACCTGGATTACCTGCATCAATGCATCTGCTGGTAACCCTGTCAAAAATCCAGATTAACGGGTTCGCCTCGTCTATTCGCCAACCAAAGCTTTTCAAATGATAATCGCCTTCGGAAAGTTGAGCACTATTTGCATCCCATTGCCCCAGACTTACAAAACATGGATCAGCGTCAATGTTGCCAAGTCCCCAGATAACCCCATCAGGAGCAGAAATCCCCTGTAAACCACCTTGAATGTCACAATAAGAAATCTCAATAGTCTCACCATAAGCAACACCAATTTGTATGCCATCCTTATCATTGTGGTAAATAATAGAGTTTTCTATAACAGCAGAATTTACAGCGATACCTGAAATATTATTAGCAATTGTGCAGTTTCTGATGATTCCATTACATCCCCAGATAACAGGATAAATATCACAGCGGCAATTGTTATCAGCTATCAGGCAATTATTTATAAGGCCGTCAAACTCCATCATGACAGGCGCATTACACGGAGCGTTGCCGCTGATATTACAATTACTTATCGTGGCGTGGGTGTTCCACCCATCAATAATACAATGTTTATAATTATAAATCTTAAAACCGATAAGTTTACAATTGGGATCTTCTGAACCACCAAAATACACCGATCCGTTGATTATGGTACTGTTAACAACGTTCCAGTCATTCGGATCAGTACTTCGCAGTACAAAGTTTTTGTTTTTAAAATCAATTTCATGCCGGCTTTCCGGTTCGGCATCGGGATATGAGCCTGGTAAAACTTCAATCGTAGAGCCCTCTTCAACTGCATCAATTGCTTCCTGGATAGTATCAAAAGGATGGGCCTGACTTCCGCATTCATTAGGGTCACTGCCGCTGGCGCTATGGGGGAATGGATCATTTAGAGCATCATCATCGACATATATTATGCCGCCTGCGCAAACAGAGCATACAAAAAGTACACAAAGCGCAGCTAAAAAACAGCTTATACAGTACCTTCTTCTCATCGCCTCGTTTTTCAGAAAAAAACGCCTACCATCTCTAAAATCTATTTTAGAAGTTCGACCAGCCACAGCATAGATTGCTGGTTATAATTAAGCCACTTCAAACTCTTTGCCGGAGGTGTGAAATCCTCTGCATCTTCAATACCCTGAAGATAATTAAATCTAAGCTCGCCTTGTTTTTCAAGGTCAGATGTCAAAAAGACTACCTTTTCCACAAGGTCAGCTTCCATATCAATCGTGTATTCAATTTTACCCTTGGGATGATCCAGTGTTACTACTGCGTACGTCCCGCCAGACAGCAATTTTGTCTCAAACCATATCTGTTCTTTAGCAGCGTCTCTTCTTACTGTATCGATAGTATGCAGTCCCATCCAGGGTCTGGATAAACCACCAAAACTTTCAGATTCGGGAATCAGCTTAGAACCAACGTATAGTTTAATCCACGGGTAATTACTCCTGCAAACATCATATACAAATGCGGTTCTGCCTTTGCCTTTAACTAATTCGTCACCAATTTTACCTTCAACCGTAAAAAAGGCCCAGCCTCTCTTGTGCATCGCATCACGATTGTCTATTCTTCTGATTCCTGCCGGCACATTACATCTGAAAAATTCTTCGTTTGAAATGTCCTTACCGGATACGACTTGCTGATAACTGCCTTCTGCTGCTTGTTTTAAGATTATCATGAGACCATCCTCCTTGTAAGGAACATAATCAAGGTTTTTATTATTTTTCTGAGCACGGTTGATGAAACTGGTTAAACGCTCTGAGTCGGTAGGAAGCAATTTAACAGAAAGATCAGGATTCCAGTTACGATAGTTATTAACATACAATTCGTCATTAATTCTGTAAAAATTGGCCTGCTCATCTTGGAACCACTGATAATAGCTAGCCCCTTTACCACTGTCTGATTCAGTTTGCATTAATACAGCACCATTCATCCCCGGCGGATAATAATACCAGTGCTGCTGATTTTTGTTTTGATCTTGCCCAAGCTGTAATATCGGTTCAGCCACATATTGATAATAGTTGGCTTTGTCACTTGAAAACATATTATCGAGCGATGGTGCAACAACAGCGGTCCCTACTACCATCGCGCCTGCCGTCATCATCGTGACTATCGCTGACTTAGATGCTGCAATACCCAGCAAAGAACCTGCTAATCCAACATGCAAAGTAGCAGGACTAATCGCTACACTCGCTGCAGAGGCCTCGGAGGTAGCGGTAAACTTACCGAAAAACACTAAAGCTGATATAATCGCACCTTTGCCCAAACCATAATGCGACAATTTTTTCGCCAGAGATTTCTTGGCACGATAAAACAGAGCCCGGACTCCAATTTCACTGCTTTCCATAAAATCAGCGATCTCGGAATAACTCATCTGGTCATAACATCGCATCGTCAAAACCGCCCGATGCCTCGGCTCAAGCTGTGCCATCGACTCAAAGACAATCTGCTTCCATTCCGCCGAAATCATATCAGCTAAACCCTCAGAAGCACCTTCCTTAGTAATCTGAGAATTCAGTTCCGAAAGGGAAGTTGTCTTGTGCCTCCACTGACGACCATAATGGCTGCGAACCTTGTTGAAAGCAATCCGGTAAATCCAGCCCCAGAACCGGTCTGCCCTTTTTAATTTTCCAAATACTTTATACATCTCTAAAATTGTCTCCTGGACTATATCCTGCGCCAAATCTTGATTCAGCGTTAATCTAACCGCATACTGTGACAAACGCGCATGAACCTTCTCAGCTAACAAGTTAAGACTATCCCTGTCGCCTTTCTGAGCTTTCTTTACAAGTTCAATGTATTCCGCGTCATTTTCCATGCCGTGTTTTCTTTAATATAAGTGCCACAAAAAGACAAAACGTGACGCCCTTTTAATAAGTTTTCTTATTTTTTAAAGTAGCCTTATTGATTATACCAAAAAACAGCTCCAAAATGCACTTTGACATAAAAATTGCCTAAAAAAAACCTGAAACCAGTCTGCCGCAAATTACGCAATAACCCCTGAATCTGCCAAATAACCCATATTAAAACAACCTGACACATCCAGTCTCTGGCAGGTCCTATAATAAGTAAATTAGTAATCTTAGTATGTGCCTAAAAATCAAAATAACAATTGGGGCAATTTGTCCCATATATTTCAAAATTTTTCATTATCCACTATAAAAATATTGGTTCCTGTAATATTTTTCTGCCAACCTTAAGAATATTTTCTCTATTTTTTATTGACCAGAAATGAACTTTTACTTACTATGTGAGTATATAATCATATAGTTATCAAGATACAGGATTTGAAAATTATGAATTCAGAAGAACAAATGCTATTTGAGAAGCAGGCAGAAATTATCAAGGCAATCGGACATCCGCTGCGGATTGCTGTAATAAACTTTTTACAGACCGGGCCGCAGTGTGTTTGCGATATTGCTGAATATGTCAATTCGGAAAGGTCAAATGTCTCGAAGCATCTATCAATAATGGTCAAAGTCGGAATCCTGTCCTACACGAAACAAGGATTGAAGGTAATTTATACCTTAAAGCGGCCTTGCATTTGTAAATTTCTGGGGTGCATTACCGACTGTCTGGTTCAGCAGCACAAGGAAGATGGGAAAATACTCAACGCGTTATAAGTAACAGAAAGATGTTATGGACTGGAAAAAAGAATACAAAGCACTTGGAATCATACTGGCAGTATTTCTGGGTTGTTACTTTTTGCCCATAGGCTATGAGCGTTTTAATAATGCGATGATTGAATCGCTTGCATTAGTAAAATGGTACGCAAGAGAGCATGTCGTGCTTTGCCTGGTGCCCGCGTTTTTTATTGCCGGCGCAATTTCTGTTTTTGTCAGCCAGGAATCGGTCATGAAATATCTGGGAGCCAAAGCCAATAAGGTCATAGCTTATAGTGTTGCCAGCATTTCAGGAACAATACTTGCGGTTTGCAGCTGTACGGTACTGCCTTTGTTTGCAGGGATATATAAGATGGGTGCTGGGCTTGGACCGGCAACAACATTTCTTTATTCTGGTCCAGCCATCAATGTCCTTGCGATAGTGCTTACCGCCAGAATACTTGGATTGGAAATGGGAATCGCACGAGCTGTCGGGGCGATTGCTTTCAGTATTATTATCGGTTTGCTGATGAATTTTATTTATCGCAAAGAAGAAATCACAAAAGCCAATAATTTCCCTGCAATGCCGGAGGAAAAATCACAAAGAAACCTTTTACAAAACAGTATTTATTTTGCGTCAATGGTCGGCATACTTGTTTTTGCCAACTGGGGCAAACCTCAACTAAGCACCGGAATATGGGCGTCTATTTATTCAGTAAAGTGGATAGTGACATCTGTGTTTGGTTTGGCATTGGGGCTAATTCTTACCAGCTGGTTCAAAATAAAATGGTATAAGATTTTGATAGCAGCAATACCGACTGTTGGCCTTGCATTTATATTTCCTGACAATCCAATGATAGCTTTTATCGCAGCAATCATTGGGCTATCAGCGATAACCTCTACTGAAAAAAACGAAACAAAGGACTGGTTCGCAGCTTCGTGGGGATTTGCAAAACAGATACTCCCATTGCTTCTTTTCGGTGTAATAGTAGCAGGCGCCCTTTTGGGCAGACCTGGTAAAGAAGGATTGATACCTTCGCAATGGGTTGTAACAGCAGTCGGCGGTAATTCTTTATGGGCGAATCTTTTCGCATCGGTAGCAGGCGCGTTCATGTATTTTGCAACTCTTACGGAAGTTCCTATTTTACAGGGTTTAATAGGCTCTGGTATGGGCAAAGGCCCAGCATTGGCACTGCTCCTTGCGGGGCCGGCGTTGAGCCTGCCAAGTATGCTGGTGCTTCGCTCAATAATGGGTATGCAAAAAACTATCGTATTTGTCTCGCTGGTAATAGTAATGGCAACAATATCAGGAATAATATTCGGCAGTATATTTTGAAAGGTCTGTTAATGAAAAAGATTCAAATATTAGGGACGGGATGCCCCAAGTGTAAGAAACTCGCAGAGGCAGCTGAAGCTGCAGCAAGTGAGCTTGGGATTGAATTTGAAATTGAGAAAGTGACCAATATCAATGAGATCATGGGATTCGGAGTAATGATAACCCCTGCTATCGCAATTGATGGACAGGTTAAATCAACAGGTAAAGTTTTAAGCGTAAATGAAATTAAGCAGATGTTGAGCTAAGAATATCTTAAGGAAAAATTTATGAAACTAAGATGGCAGAAAATAGTAATCCCCGCGATACTAGTTGCAGCTGTGGGATTGGTAGTTGTCGCAAAGCATATAAAGTACACTTGTGATTGGAAAGCTGTTGACACTGCCGGCAGCAAGACAACTGCAGTGGATAATGTAGTAAACAATGAAAATGCTGAACAGCTTCCTTTACTTCTTGAACTTGGTTCGCATAGTTGCATTCCATGCAAACAGATGATGCCTATACTCAAAGAACTAACCGAGAGTTATCAGGGGCAGTTGAGAGTTCAGTTTATAGATGTCATGCAGGACAACGAATCCGCACAGAAGTATAATGTTCAGTTGATCCCGCTTCAGATATTTTTTGATAAACAAGGCAACGAGCTTTTCAGACATGAAGGGTTTTTCGCCAAGGAAGATATACTGGCAAAATGGAAAGAACTTGGTATCGAATTGACAGATAAAAAATGATAAACGAACTATTTACAAATTTAACTCATGCAATTGAGAAATCTGGCGGAGTTGCAATATCAGCTTCATTCGTATGGGGTCTGCTAAGCATTTTACTTAGCCCCTGTCATTTAGCCAGTATTCCATTAGTCGTTGGTTTCATTAGCCAACAAAAGGAAAAATCCATTAAAAAAGCTTTCGCGATATCACTGGTGTTTTCAACTGGAATATTAATTACTATCGCAGTAGTTGGTATAATTACCGCTATGGCTGGCAGAATACTCGGGGCTGTTGGCAATTGGAGTAATTATTTTGTAGCCGGGGTGTTTTTTGTTATTGCTCTTGTTTTGCTTGATATTATTTCGCTTAACTGGTCAGGCCCTAATATGAGCAGATTCAAAGGCAAAGGTTTTTGGGGAGCATTCATAATAGGTCTTGTATTCGGCATCGCAATTGGGCCTTGCACATTTGCTTATATGGCTCCAATGCTCGCGGTTGTCTTTAAGATTGCTGCGGAAAGAACGGTTTACTCTTTGGCTTTGCTGCTGGCCTACGGAATAGGCCATTGCGGCTTCATTGTTCTGGCGGGAAGCTGCACGGAAATTGTGAACAAATATATGCAATGGAATGAAAAGTCAAAAGCTACAACTATAATAAAGAGAATTTGTGCTATTTTAATAATCATCGCAGGTCTCAATATGATTTACACTGCCAGATAGACAAATCAATCCCGATGCTATGTTATAGCTAAACAAAAATTACTGCTCCCACGTTTTTTAGTCGATCATACTAAGATGCAATATTTAATCTTTCCCTGACTGGAATATGAAAATCCAGCATTTCTATGCAAATTCGATAGCGTTTTTTTGAAAAAAAAAACGGGGTACGCGATTAATATTCCGTAAAAAAGATTTATCGTGCGATTACTCTTGCTAATTAAAGCGTTTAGGAGTATTTTGCCGCAATTCAAAAAAAGTTTTTTGCAGGAATTAAGAATTGGAAATGCAGTATAAATTTAGAAATTTTACAACTGAACACGGCGATGTGTTCGGCCTTTATCTGGCCATATTCTTCCAGGCTATTTTCGGAGGAATCTGGACGGTAAGTATGCCCTATGTAATTAAAGCACTTGGTGGTTCAGATTCACAAGTCGGTATCTATATGGGGCTTTCATTTTGCGGCTATTTTGTTTCCCTTGTTCTCAGTTATATTTACAGGGACAAAATTGAGATGCTGAATCTCAAACCAATCGTGCAGCTTGGTGCAAGTTTTATGGCTATATTGAATTGTTTTTACTTGCTGATAGTTGTCTTGGCACAAAAGGGGATATGCAGGAACCCTATCCCATTTTTATTTTTTCTCGTAGTTCTACAGGGAGTAAGCACCTGTTTTTTATGGCCGAGGTTTGTTGGGTGGATTTCTGCCTGCCATGAAGGAAAAACGCTTAATCATCGCCTTGGAGCATACAATCTCTGCTGGTCAACTGCTGGTATGATCGGACCATTCATAGGCGGACATCTTGTTCAGCACAGTTTGAGAACGCCTTTAATAACCAGCGCGCTGGTATCAGCAATAAGCTTTGTATGTGTTTGTTTTGCAAAAAGCCCTGTCACTAAAACCAGCAATCACATCACGGAGCCTTTGAAGACTGAGCATAATACCGATAGGCTGAAAGTAAAATTTATGCTTTGCGCCAGATTGTTAATTTTTGTTACCATGGTATGTATAGGCATTATAAGATCACAAGTTCCGCTTCTGTTTAAATTTTCGCTTGGTTTTACTGAGTCCGACTACGGAACAGCTTTTACAATAATGAGCATCAGTACTTTTGTATTATTTGTAATTACCGGCAGAACCAACAAATGGCACTATAAACTATTACCGATGTTCCTCATAAGTCTGATGATAGGCCTTTGTATGCTTTTTATTATTATCAGCAAAGTGCTCTGGTTGGACTGGATAGCAATGTCGTTCGCCGGAGCAATTTATGCTTTCCTTTACGCATCTCACCTGTATTACATAATTTCAGGTGCAAAACAGCGAGCAACAAAAATGGCAATCCATGAGATTACTCTTTGTTTAGGAACCATAGTCGGTTCTTTTTCTGGTGGATTCCTAAGCGACAATTTCGGAAGGTACAGCCCATACTACTTGGGTTTAACAGCCCTGGCTATCGGCATGATTGGAGTTGTGGTAATACTGATAAAATACAGAAAACCACAAAGGATAGGAATATAGCTGAAAAAAATAGCGGGCATTTTTTAATGTAGATTTTTCAAGGCTATTAATGTAGACTGCCTGTGCTTATTTTTTGTAACGTTATTTAAGGCAAAGTCTTATGGAAGTAATAGTAGCGAAGAAATGCGGTTTTTGCCCCGGAGTTACCAATGCTATCTCGATCGCCGAGGAGCTTTTAGAAACCAAGGGTAATATTTATAGCTTAGGGCCCATCATACACAATCCTGACGTAGTCGAAAGCTTTGCCCATAAAGGACTTAAAACTGTCAATTCCATTGATGAAATCAAACCAGGTTCAACGGTTTTAATACGCTCACATGGTGCGGCACCGACGGAAATAGAACAGTTGGAAGCCAAAGGTGTTAAAATTGTCGACGCAACTTGTGTGCTTGTGAAAAGACTCCAGCAAAAAGCTATTGACCTTGAAAACGAAGGTTATAGTGTCGTCGTAATCGGCGACAAAAACCATCCGGAGGTCAAGGGAGTAGTGGGTTGCGTAAAAAATGTGGTGATAATAAGCGTGAAAGAAGACCTCGATAAGTTACCAAATAATAACAAGTTAGGTGTAGTTTGCCAGACAACTAAAGGCCCTGAATGGTTTGGGGAAGTAGTTGGTGAAATTGCCAAACGTGGGTTTAAAGAACTCAGAGTAATAAATACCCTCTGCAAAGAAACGGTCAACAGGCAGGAATCGGCAGTAGAGCTTTGCAAGCATGTTGATATAATGTTCGTTCTGGGCGGTATTGAAAGCGCAAATACCCGCAGATTAGTCGAATTGTGTAAAAAACATAATAATCAAACGTTTCATTTGCAAAACTGGAAAGAATTTGATAAAAGTATTCTTTTGGGCAAAGCTGTTGCTGGTGTGACTGCCGGCGCTTCTACGCCTCAGTGGGTTATCAGTGAATTTGTTGATAACCTCAAGGCTTTTAAAAAGTAAGTCGAGTTTGTGACAAAAATATAGCAGATACGCATCGGCTATTGTGGTCAGTGCTTGTATTTGTGAATTATTAACAGGAAATGGAAAAGTGCGAAAGCACGAAGTTGGTATGCGTAAGTGTGGGCGTTTGCCAATTGATTGTATATTCCACAAGTGAAAGTTATTAGTAATGGTAGACAAAAATTTAATCAATCAGTTAGGCCTTTCCGAAGAAAAAATCAACCAGCAAATCGAGGATATGTTCTCTGATGAGGACAGACAATACTTCGAGACTGTGCTGGAGAAAAAAGTTGATTCACATCTTCCAGGAAATATTCTGAAAGGCAAGATCGTCACTCAGATCGGTAACGATGTTATCGTTGAGATCGGCCTTAAGAGCGAAGGCGTTGTAGATGCTAGTGAGTTCGACAACCCTGATGAAATCGAAGTCGGCGCCGAGATTGAAGTTCTGCTTGAAGACAGTGACTCAAATGAGGGTCTGATTCTTCTCAGCAAACGTAAAGCTGACCGAATCAAGGGGTGGGAAACTATCGTCACTACCAAAAAGGAAGGCGATGTTGTTGTTGGTAAAGTTATCAGGCGTATCAAGGGCGGGTTGCTTGTTGATATCGGAGTTCCTGTATTCTTGCCGGCATCTCAGGTTGATATTCGTAAACCTGGTGACATCAGCAGATTCATCGGTAAGGATGTTGAGTGCAAGATACTCAAGATCGATGTCGAAGGCAGAAACATTGTTATCTCAAGACGTAAACTTATCGAAGAAGAACGTCAGAGCAGCAAAGAAACTCTCCTTGATGATATTCAGGTTGGTCAGATCCGTAAGGGTATTGTTAAGAATATCGCTGACTTCGGAGTATTCGTCGACCTCGGCGGTCTTGACGGCCTTCTGCATATTTCAGACCTCAGTTGGGGAAGAATATCTCACCCATCAGAAGTTGTTGAGCTGGATCAGGAAATTGAGTGCATAGTTATCGGTGTTGATAAACAAAACGAAAAAATATCACTCGGTCTCAAGCAGAAAACTGAAAGCCCATGGGAAAATGTTGAGAACAGGTATCCAATTGGTTCAAGAGTTACCGGCACAGTTGTCAATGTTATGAACTATGGTGTGTTTATTCGTCTTGAAGACGGCATTGAAGGTTTGATACATATCAGCGAGATGAGCTGGACCAAGAGACTTAACCATCCGAATGAAATTCTGTCACTTGGTGATAAGATCGAAGTCGTAGTATTGAATGTTAATAAAGAGAAACAGGAAATTTCACTCGGTCTCAAGCAGACAGAAACAAATCCATGGGCAATCGCATCACAGAAATATCCAGTTGGTACAATTGTAACCGCTAAGGTACAAAGCCTTACCAACTTTGGAGCTTTCCTCGAGATTGAACCTGGTGTTGACGGTATGGTTCACATATCTGATCTTAGCTGGACAAGAAAATTCAGCCATCCAAGTGAGGCCCTCGCAAAAGACGATGCAGTACAGTGTGTTGTTCTTGAAGTTAATGATGAAAAACGCAGAATATCTCTTG
>Ga0116171_10004765_pt1 | contig 12090 bp, 9 predicted proteins | sample AD_JPNHW2_MetaG_FD_89798 | JGI IMG/M metagenome (GOLD analysis project Ga0116171, IMG submission 89798) | Active sludge microbial communities of municipal wastewater-treating anaerobic digesters from Japan - AD_JPNHW2_MetaG | ecosystem: Engineered > Bioreactor > Anaerobic > Digestate | place...
ATGAAACAAGATTATTTCTCATCAAATAATATAAAGCATATAGACTATAAGGACGTTGAACTTCTAAAAAGATTTTTAACTCCTAATGCTCGTATTCTTTCAAGAAGAAGAACTGATGTAACTGCAAAGAACCAAAGAAAACTTGCAGAAGCTATCAAGAGAGCAAGATTTATGGGTCTATTACCCTACATTGCCAAATAGCAATCGGGCAAGCCTTATATTGCTAAATAAAATCTAATATAACAAAAGACAAAATCCTATATAGGATTTTGTCTTTTGTTATGGGTCTATACTGAAAATTGTGGTATAATAATATCTATATAAACTAATAACTAAAATCATAAAAAATGATTTTAAAAAATAATGAAAAAATTTTTAATAATCAGTTTTGTTTTCAGCTTTCTTATTATTGGGATTCAAACATCTGCTTCAGAAGAGACTAGATGGAAAAATACAACTTGTGGTGACACAGATGGCGGAAGCAATCCTTATGTATTTGGAAAAGTAACTTTAACCAACCCTCCCAGTGATGGTACAATACCAAACTTATCGGATATGTGTTATTCAAGCTTAGTTAATATCCACGGCGACTCATGTACTGGAGAAGGCTGTCAGGTCATGGAAAATTATTGTGTAGATATTAATGATGATAATATAGATGATACATATAACTCAGCATATTTCAATTGCCCAAATGGATGTAATAAGGGTGCTTGCATTACTACAAAGAACACTATCCCGACCATTAAAGTGCTTTCTCCTAAGGGTGGAGAAAAATACGAAACAGGCCAACAAATTTTTGTCAAATGGGAAACTGAAAATATTTCAGAAGATAATAAAAATTTTTCGATAACACTACAAGGGTATGATAAAGACGGAATAGTTGCTTCAAGCTATAAACTTGCTACCAATACAATTAATGATGGAGAGGAAGTAGTAACACTACCTAAAAAATTTACTAGTCCTGTTTCTTTGGGACAGAATTTTACTATATTCATAGAAACACAAAGTTATACTAGCTATGGCTATGTTTATGCTCAATCAAAAAATAAGTTCACGATTAAATCACCGGAATCAATAAACGAAAATTATTATTGTAAGGACACAGACAGGGGGTATAACATATACAAAAAAGGTGTCGTAACTTGGGGTGCAACAGGTATAACGGAAAAGTTGACTAATGTAGACTCCTGCGTAAAAGAAACAATTAAGTCGACACAAATAAATGAATACGGTTGCATAAATGATAAGTCTTACTCAGAAGTGTTCACTTGTCCCAATGGTTGTAGTAACGGTGCATGTATTTCAAACAATAAAATGGAGTTAAAAGATTTGACTCCGCGGATATCGTATTGGCAAGGTAAAGTTAATCAACATGTGGATGTTGATTCGAAAGAGTGGCAAACAGATCCAGATGGAGTTTCTGGTGCTGAAATAGATAAGCTTGATTACTGTAAAAAATGGTATCCACTTACAGAAAGTGTGCGTGATTATAAAATTGAAACTATAAAGACATGGAGAAAAGTTTTCAATGAAGGTGAATTTAAGAGCGAGAAGATGTCCTATGAATGTGTTCAATCCAAATTAATAACTACTCGCCCTGATTTTTCAATTATAGGTGATTGTTATGATTTACCAAAGCTTATAACTAAAACTCTAAAAATAGGTGTTTCTGGTGAAGAAGTTAAGATACTCCAGCACTTTTTAGGAATAACAGAAGATGGGGTTTTTGGAAGGGCAACTTTCGCAAAGGTTAAAGAATGGCAAAAATTAAAAGGGCTTACCTCGGATGGAATTTTTGGATCAAAGAGTCTCCAAAAGTCAGAATTGGTTTATCCTAGTATTAGTTGTATATAATTAGCTAAAATAAAAACACCCCGACCGAAGTCGGGGTGTTTTTATTTTAGGTTCAATGATTTTAAGAAAATGTCTAATTCTTGCCCTTCTATTTTTTTGTATTCTCCTTCTTTAATTTTTCCTAATTCTATATTCATTACTCGAATCCTTTTTAGGTCGATCACTTCGTGGTGTAGGGCCTCACACATTCTTCTGATTTGTCTCTTTTTACCCTCAGTTAAGATAATATGAAAAGTATTGGTTGATTTACCTTTTGCCCAGATTTCGCATTTTTTACTAGTATATCCATCGAATCTAACCCCTTTTGACATTAGTTCAATAAACTTTGGGCTAAAATCTGGTTCGACTTTCACAATGTATTCTTTTTCGTGAACATAACGAGGTGATAATAATCGGTCCGTAATCCTTCCATCATTGGTCAAAATAATTAATCCATGAGAGTCTTTGTCTAGCCTACCTACAGGGAAAACTCTTTCTGGAAATTTGGTTACAGATAATATATCTTTAGCGCCGGGTTCTTTATTGGTAGAAACATTTGTTTTTTTATTATAGGCATAGTAAACCAATTGCTTTTGATTTTTGGTTGTGTTTACGGTCACAGTGTCGTTTTCAAAAACCTTGTCTCCCAATATGGCCTTTTTGCCATTTATAAAAACTAATCCCTTTTTGATCAGATCATCTCCTCCAGTTCTAGTAGAGTAGTTATTTAAAGCCAGATATTTATTAATCCTAATAGGATATTCTGTTTTAAGCATTTTTTATTTTTTTAAGTTTAGGAATAATATAAAAACCAACAGATAGGATTAGTCCGAGGATAATAAAAAGGTATTTAAATGGAAGTACAAGGAATATAAGTGTGGCTATCGTAGGAGCTATGATATAAGCGATAGGGTACATATCTCGATAAATACTCAATAGGTTAGCGTCTTGATCATCAATATGATCAAAGAAATATATTTCTCCAGCTGTTTCTATCATACTAGCTCCGACTCTTGTCATAAACAAAACCAATGCCCACAAAAGAACGTTCATCGAAGTAATGAAGAATATTGAAACGGTTGAAATTATTGCAATTGCAAAACCTAACTTCAAGATATTTCTTCTCTTAACATGATATTTATCAACCAAGATTCCTAATGGATATCCTAATATAACAAACGGAGCTAACATTGCCGTGAAGGCAATACCTATTTGGTCCCAAGTAAAGCCCAGGTGGTCATAAAGGTAGATAGGAGTATAAACAACCATCCAAGCATAGAAGAATTGTAAGAGGAAATTAATTGAAACAATAGCCAACATGTGCCTATTGGTCAAAAGGTATTTAAACGTTTCAATAAAAGGTGTTTTGATATAAACCTTATCCTTAAATGTTTTAACAGAGAAGACTAAACCTAGTGTCATTAGAGCAACCATTACAAAAGCTAGGACATAAATAGCTGTATATCCACCTGTTTTAGTAATCAGCATGGCTGAAATTAAAGGGGATAACATCCAGGCTATATTTACGATTGTTAAATACAAACCTCTTGTTTTACCAGTCTTTGTAGGGTCACTGAAATGTTCTATAAAGATATCTATGCAAAATAGAACTAGAGTGTTGGTCGCAGAAAAAACAATAAAGGAAACACTAGTCAGAATTGGGCTTGAGGAAGAAATAATTCCAACCAAGGCCAACATGTTTAAAAGCAAAAATGATAAAGTTAGTTTTTTATTTCCAAAATATTTTAAGATATTAACACTTCTAGAAAGGAGAGCTAAAGCTAAAAGGGAAGATAGGGTATAAAGCATACCGACATATTTCTCTGATATGACGTTTGTTAAAAACGTAGGGTTGATATATGAAGATAATGCAATGTGAAAAGTAAATAGGAATGAGAGTAAATACATTCTTCTAATTTTTAGTTTATGACTATCCATTTTTAAGATTTAGTTAAATACTTAATAATACAGGGATAACAATTGGCCTCTTTGCAGTTTTTTGGAATAAAAACTTTGAGATGTTATCTCCTAGGGCTGTTTTTATGCTATCGAAGTTAATAGGATTTCTTCCAAGAGCTTCGTCTTCAATCGTTTTCTTGATTATTAGACGGACTTGGTGTAGTAACTCCTGGTTCTCTTTAAGATATATAAAACCTCGAGAAATGATGTCGGGAGATTTTCTAAGTTTGCCAGAAGATTGATCAATCGTAGCAATTAAAACGAACATTCCATCTTTTGCTAACATAACTCGATCTCGGATAACCACGTCTTGCTCGTCTCCGATTGAAAAACCATCAACTAGCATTGGTCCTGAAGGAGCTTTCTCTTTTCTTAATATAATTTTTTGTCCTTTGTCTGCTATTTCAATAATAGAGCCATTGTCTGGGACTATGATGTTCTCTTCTGACATTCCCAAAGATGTAGCAATCTCTTTGTGTGCAACAAGCATTGAGTGGTGTCCGTGAATTGGTACAAAAAACTTAGGTTTTAACTTTCTGTGTAACCACTTAATATCTTCTTTGTTGCCGTGTCCTGTCGCGTGAACATACTCTTCGCTTGTTCTGTAACTAATTATACGAACTCCATGTCTAGTTAGATTATCTTTTAGGTGCTGAACTGATATTTCATTACCAGGGACAATAGAAGCCGAAAGAATTATAGTGTCTCCTTTCTTGATATTAAATTTCCTATGTGTTTTATTTGCAGCACGACCTAGAGCGGCGAATTCTTCTCCTTGAGCTCCAGTCATAAGAACGATAACTTTGTTAGGGGGGTAGCTGTCTGCGTCTTCAATCGGTATTATTGTTCCTTTCTTGGGCTTAAATAATCCAGCTAATTCACAAACTTCCATGTTTGTTTTAAGAGAGCGACCATCCAATGCAACTTTTTTGTTTAACGATTCAGCTATTTCAATTATTTTAACAAGTCTTGTTATATGAGAAGCAAAAGCAGCAATAATTATACGTCCTGAAATTTGTTTGATTAGATGAGCTAAGCCTTCATGCACTTTTACTTCAGGAAGAGCAAACCCATCATTTTCTACGTTGGTCGAGTCTGCCATTAAAAGAAGAACTTTTTCTTTATCAAAAAAGGCATATTCTTTTTCTTCGCTTTCGGTGGTTTTGCCATCTACTTGATCTAGTTTGTAGTCTCCAGGGTTAACAATTAATCCATAAGGTGTTTCTATGATGATACCCATTGAATCAGGCACAGTGTGAGTCACACCAAAGAATCTAATTTTCATTTCTCCAGCATAAATTACACTGTCTTTTTCAACGACATTTAATTTTAAAGCAGGTAAGTGAGAAAAATCTTCCTGTCTTTTTTTCATCATCAAGACTGTTAGATTCCTCGAATAAATAGGTGGGTTACCAATACGACTCATTACCAAAGGCACACCTCCTATGTGGTCTAGGTGGGCATGAGTGATAAAAACTCCTCGTATCTTATCTTTCCTTTCTTCTAAGTAAGTAGTGTTTGGAATAATATAGTCAATTCCTGGAGTATCTTCTGTCTTAAATTGCATTCCGGCATCAATGACTATGATGTCGTCATTGATTTCAATAGCGGTCATGTTCTTGCCGATTTCTTCAACACCCCCAAGAGGTATTATTCTGATCACATCTCTTTCAGGAGCAGGAATGGGGCTAGATTTTCTAGCACCAAAAGTTTTAGGTTGTGCCACGGAAGCTTCCATTTTTGGCTTTTTAGGCATTTTTTTACTACCGTACTGATAACTTCCTCGGCTAATTTTCTTCACTCTATTATCTGAGCTTTTATTAGTAGTATTTGCTATTGGATTTTTTTGAGTCGTTTTCTTTGTAGCTGATGGGGATTGTGGTTTGTGTAAAACACGAATGCTCCCATGCTTCTCATAAGAAAATCTATTAGAAACTCTTGTTTTAGAGTTTTGATTTTTTTTGTTTATTTCTGTCATATTTTTATTTTTTTATAAAGATTTTGTAGACCTTGTCTGTATCTGCAGACCACAAATACGAAGATAAGAATCTATCAGATGGGGTTGTAATATTTGAAAGATTTAAATTAACTAAATTGTTAGAAGTTGCATAAAGGTATAGAGGGGAATAAACCATAATTGCTGGGATATCATTTTTAAATTCATTACTTAGGTCCTCATACTTTTGCAATCGGTCTTCTCGAGACATCATCTTCTGAGCAGACTCTAGTATAGAGTCTGCTTTTTTATTGTCATAAAGTCCAATGTTTAAACCAGGGCCCATCTTTTGGGAAGAGTGCCAGTAAGAATATAAATCAGATTCATGATAAATAATTTGTCCAAAGAATAAAGCTTCATATTCTCTAGCGTGAATCAGTTGGTTTACTTGTCCAGTCTCATAAACCTTTTTAATATCTACCTCTACTCCTATTTTTAACAACTGCTCTTTTATTATTGAAACAGCCTGTTTTAATTCAGGTGCGTCTCCTGTGGTCAAAGAAAAAGATAATCTAGTTTCTGGAGAGCTTGTCGTAACGTTTTGTTTAACAGTCTTTCCGTTAACTTTCTTGGTCACTGTTTTAGTTGACTTTCCACCTTTTACCCTAATCCCGTCGTCTCCAAGTCTCCATCCAGCTTTATCCAAAGATGCGTTTATCTCTTCTATGGTTGTGGCTGTGAATTTCTCGCTGATTTCTTTGTCGAGAATCTTCTTTGGAATAGGGGAGTCTATGATTTCTCCGTAACCACTCAAGACCTTGTCGACTATTTCTTGTCTGTCGATAGCCTTATTCAAAAGCTTCACAAGTTCTTCATCTGAAAAAAGTTTATTTTTTGAGCTATTGAAGAAGATTCCGAAAACTCTAGGTAGGTTCACAGAGTTTATTTTATTTCCACCTTTTAAAATAGACGAAGCATTTTCTGGGCTAATTCCTCCAGCTTGGTCTATCGATCCACCTTGAAAAGATTTAATTAATTCTTTTTCACTGGCAAAAGAAACAATGTTTAATTTCTTGATTAATGGTTTTCCAAGAGCAAAACCATTAAATCTGACAAGCTCATATCTTTCAGACAAGCCATCACTGTTTTTTATTACCTTTCTAACTTTAAAAGGACCAGAACCGACAGCTTTAGAATTTAGGGTAGAAAGATTAAATTCTTTTGTGCTAACGTTTTTCCACAATTGAGAAGGTAAAATTCCTAAAGTGGTGTTGTCCATAAATGAAATATATGGTTGTGGAAGTCTAAACTCTATTGTCTTTTCGTCTATTTTGTTAACGATAACTCCATCCCAGCTAGACTTTTTGGGACTCTTGGTTAGAGGGTCCTTGATCTTGTCTATTGTAAAAATAATATCATCTACGGTAATATCTTTTCCATTATGAAATTCAATGCCATCTTTTAGGGTAAAAGTGTAAACTGTTCCATTTCCTGAGACATCCATTGTTTTTGCTAAATCGGGGATATAATCACCATCTGGAGTTTTTCTCATTAGTCCAGAATAAATCAAAGAAGTTAAATCTTTGTCTGCGTCTGAAAAAGCAATAACTGGGTTAACCAATGTTGGAAAACCGACAATCCCTTCGGTAATTTCTCCTCCATTCGAAGGAACATCTACTAAAAACATGCTATTAATTTTACCGATGATTCCAACAAGTGAAATAATGGCTATTAAAAGTAATCCTACAAACAATAAAAATTGTTTACTGGAAAGGGAAGATGCAGCTAATGTTAGCTCTCTTTTTTTATAAAAACGAAATTCTTTTAAAAACTTTAATATATTTTTGGTTTTACGCATAGAAAACTGTTGCCGTATCGGGAAAAGAAGCCTATTTTACAAAAATAGCAATAAAAGCAAAAACAGCAAAGAGTATCGCTATTACTATAGTAAAAATAAAGAGAAACTTTTCAAAACCACGACGTGTGTTATAAAGACCACCACCTTCGCCTCCACCAAAAGCGCCTCCGACTCCAGCTGAAGATTGTTGTAGTAAAATAGTAACTATTAAAATTATGGACAGAATTATCTGTAAATAAGGTAACATATTAGTGAAAATCGTCATATAAAAAGAGTATACTATATTTTGAGAGAATAAGCAATAAGGTGTTTGGTTAACTATATTACACTAAAGAGTGAAAAAATATCTTTTTACTAACTTAAACTCCAGGTTTGAGCGGGCTAAGATACTCTACAAAAACTGTGGATAACAGCCGAGGTCGGACCTTGTACAAGGAAAGACCTCGTACTAGGAAAGACCTCGGCTTATTAAGCAGTCTTCTTTCCCCTATGTCGGACCTAGGGGAAAACGGTTTAATTTTGAAACTACTATGGTATAATAAAAAAGTGAAAAAGGAATTCATAAAATCTAATAAAATTACAAAAGGCTTCACCCCCCACACCTACTTTTACAAAGCACGAAACGTGCGTGATGAAATCACATTGTAAAAGTGGGTGTGGAGGTTTTACCCTTATTGAACTTCTTGTAGTTATCGCTATCATCGGAATATTATCTGCTGTAGTTGTTGCTTCACTAAATAGTGCTCGGGAGAAAGGAAAGATTGCTACTATCAAATCAACTTTGAAACAATTATATAATCAAGCAGCATTGAATCAGGTAGAAAATGGTAGTTTTATAGGATCAAATGATGGAAGTCTTAACTGTACAGGAACAAATAACAACTTGGCTAAAATTGTTCAACCTCTTATTGATCAAGGTGTTGTAGCTAAATGTTTTAGTTTATACGGAACGGGGATAGACAGCCAATATGCAGGAGATGATTATCTTCGATTTGGGGCCACTGCTCTCATATACGATGCAGGAGAATTAAAAGCATGGTCAGTTGATGAAAACGGAGTAGTTAAATGGGATACTCACGGGGTTGATTTAAACGGTGCATCTGTTACTCCAGATACTAATTCTAGTATGTCTTGGACAGTGTCTAAAACTGCTTGTGCAAAAAATGGTGGACGACTCCCATCTATTGAACAATTAAGAACATTATCATATGCCTGGTATTCTGCTTCTTTAACTTATACTGGTACTGGTTCTCGTAATCCAAATCCAACATTGGGAACTTTTATAATCCCGGCAAATTATTATTGGTCTTCTACACCTGTTTTATCAAATCCAACTAATCTCTCTAACCTTCAATCTATGGTTAGTGGTAATTTGACTAATACTAATCAGTCTAATGGATACTATGCTCGTTGTGTTCGGTAAGTTTTTTAGATTTATCCTTTTGTAAGGAGGAGAGGACTTGGTCACAGATATTTTTTTGTTGAAAAATTCCGCGACCCGGCTCCTCCGACCCAGGTCGGGGTCCGCTGTTCAAGTCCTTAGTGGAGAGGACCGTGAGTACACTTCTTGACCTCGACTAAAACTTTTTCGTCAAAAAGTTTTGTCTGTGTCTAGAGCTCATCTAAAGTCAACAGTATAGGACTTGGTCACAAGTATTTTTCTGCTGAAAAATCTTGCGAATCTTACAGATTCTGTACACCTTTCGCATTTTGATTACAAAACGCTCAAGGTCTTGCGAAAGCTCCAGGTGTTCGCTTTCTCACCCGCCTCGGCCTGTCGGCCTCCGGCTTTCAAGTCCTCTCCTTAAAAAAGAGATAATAACATTATCTCTTTTTTGTACACCTTTTTGGTCACAAATAATTTCTCGCCGTCGCTCGAAATTTTCGCGACCCCGGCTCGTGGTTTCGCCTGTTGGCGAAACTATCACTCCGCCTCACAAAAGCAAAAAAGAGCAAAGAAGTTTGCTCTTTTTAAAACCATGCTTTTGTGCCCAGGAGAGGACTTGAACCTCCAAGGATTGCTCCACTAGTTCCTAAGACTAGCGCGTATACCAATTCCGCCACCTGGGCATATTACTTTGTAGAACCACTTTACTATATTAGCAGAAAATTTTTAATTTTTCCACTGAGGCCTAGGGCGGAATCGAACCGCCGTATAAGAGTTTTGCAGACTCTTGCCTTACCACTTGGCGACTAGGCCTAACGAATTAATAATTTTTGTATATGGGATATTTTTCCCGCTTTACCCCAAAGGGGCCCTACACGGATAAAAATATCTCATATACAAAAATCAATCAAGTGTTTTTATCAAAGGCTATTTTGATTGTTTGATTAATCAAATAGCTTCTTCTATACTAACCATTTATTAAAAGTTCGTCAATTTTTTGTCTGTTTTTTTCTCCTTCGTCAATTTTAACATCTAAAAATGGAACTGGGTTTATTTTTAGATTTTTCATAATTTCTTTTCGAAGTTCTCCTAGATTTCTTTTGATAAAACCATAAGCTGCTTTTTCTTTATCCTTAGGTAAAACACTAATCATGATAGTTGCTCTCTTACCATCCTCAGATATTAACACCCTAGTAACTGTAATCAGGGAAGTGTTTCCAGATTCTTTCTCAATGAAAAGAGCAGAATGCTCTTTAATCATATTTTTTATTTTTTCATTTCTAAATTCTGACATAAAATTCTTGATTACTTGTTAATACGATTTTTTATTTAATAACTAATTCAAACGCTTCTAAAACATCGCCAGAAGCAACGTCCACCCTGGTTTCAATTTGAATTCCACATTCATCTCCCTCAAATACATCCTTGGCTTTTATCTTATTGGTCTGAAGTTCTGTTATTTTTCCTGTGCCGATCTCAAAATCTCTTCGCATTATTTTAACATTACCGTGTAAGCTTATTTTACCACTTATAACCTTACCCCCAACGACGTGCCTGTCTTTTGTAGTACCAAAAGTTTTAAGGATTTTTAAGCTACCGATGACTTCTTTTACCTCTTGTCTAGGTCTTCTTTCCTCAATCAAATCTCTCAACCAGTCTATCAGTTTGTAAATGATATCAAAGGTTTCCACATTTACTTTCAAAGATTCATTTAAGTCTCTAGCGGTAGAATCTATTTTTGTATTAAACCCAACAATTATGCTGTCTTTATCAATACAAGCCATTTTTAAATCAGATTCATTAATAGCGCCAACTCCTTTACCTATAATTTTGAAAGCAATTTCTTCTTTATTTAATTTTTCAATTTCTTTTTCGATAGCATCGATAGTTCCAACAACATCTGTTTTAATAACGATTGGAATAGTTTTTATATTTTGGTCTTTTTGGCAATTAGTTGTTTTGTTATTACTGTTTTCTTCTTTAACAATTTTAATATAAGCCTCAGCTTCTTTTTTGGTATCAAAAGATTCAAAAACATTTCCTACTTCTGGCATGCTTTCGAAGCCTACAAGATGGATAGGTGATGAGAAGGTTGCTTCTTTGATTGGTTTTCCTAAGAAATTTTCTAGCATTCTTGTGCTCACTAAAGATTCTCCACAGGCTACAAACATTCCTGATCTGATAGTTCCGTCTTTTATAATACAAGTGGCACTAATTCCTCTTTTTGGATCTCTTTTTGCTTCGATAATAACACCGCTTGCGTTCAAAGATGAATTTCCTTCTAGATTTTCCATATCAGACAAAAGGATAATTAATTCCATGAGTTCATTTATTCCAGTTCCTTCTTTTGCAGATATTAAAGCAAATGGTATATTTCCACCTAATCCTTCCAAGTAGATACCTTTCTCGACTAAATCCATTTTGGTTCTATCTATATTTGCATTTGGTCTATCTATTTTATTGATTGCTACAACATAAGGAATTTTATTTTCTATGATAGTATTGTAGGCTTCCATTGTTTGAGCTTTTACTCCGTCTTCTGCAGAAACAACCAATATAGCAATATCAGCAGCTTGAGCTCCGCGACACCTCATTTTTGTAAAGGCTTCGTGACCCGGAGTATCCAAAAATGTTATTAATCTGTCGTTGTTATTTTCATCTTTGGTGCATACTTCATAAGCACTAATATGCTGAGTGATTCCTCCAGCTTCTCCGTCAACAATTTTGGTTTTCCTGATATAGTCTAAAAGCGTTGATTTACCATGATCAACGTGTCCCATCACTACCACGACAGGTGGTCTCTTTTTAATGTTATCTTTAGAAGCAGTCATAATTTTTTTTTATTATTTACTCAGAAAATAAAATTTTATCTAAGATGATTTCATCTAAGATAAATAAAATCTTATTTTCTGCTCAAATAATCTATTTTTTAGTTTTATTTAAAACGGCCTTTTCTTCTTCTGTTAATTCAAAAGTAGATTTTCCTCCAGAGATAGGTTTTGCAAAAACACTCATTCTGTCTCTCGCATAAAGGCTGGAGAGTATAACCCCATTTCCTTCATCGTTTAGAAATGCTATAGCGAAGCTTTGATTTCCACCAGCTTCTACAAAAGG
>Ga0116171_10004768_pt1 | contig 12085 bp, 9 predicted proteins | sample AD_JPNHW2_MetaG_FD_89798 | JGI IMG/M metagenome (GOLD analysis project Ga0116171, IMG submission 89798) | Active sludge microbial communities of municipal wastewater-treating anaerobic digesters from Japan - AD_JPNHW2_MetaG | ecosystem: Engineered > Bioreactor > Anaerobic > Digestate | place...
AACGTCCAGCACGACAGAGTCCGGAAGCAGGGGCACTATGCGCAGGATTGCCTGAACCTGAGCACGGGTGCGCGCCTCCGTCACAGTGTCCAGAAACAGGCGTCTGTATGTGTCGTCAAAGTAGCTGACCGTCCAGTCGTCACTCGTCATGTCGGATTCATAGTATGGCATGATGCTCAAAATGCAACGAACGGGGACCGGGTCGAAGCCGCTGTTACAGTTGTTCGCTCGGCTCTGTCCCTTCTGCAGCATTCCAATCAGACGCAGCTCCCATGGAACCTGAAGGCTTTCATCATGGTCCTGAAGGCCGCACGCGCTTTCAGACAACGTGAATGATGGTATAATCTGAGTTCGAACCGCAGACATTGAGCCTCCCACGTGCGGTGGCCGGCTCAGCCGAGGAGTAGTACATGGGAAAAGAAAGCAGAATACGACAGGAACGTAAGCTTGGACTTATCGAGAAGCCAGCTCCTCAGAAGAGGGACCGGACTTCCACAGTTCTTCGCGTCATTGCCATCATACTTATCGTTGTTCTCCTGACAGGGGGTACGATCCTCGGGATCAGGGGAGCGTCCGGCGAGATTGCCTATCAGGTGGGCTCTGGGACCGTGCTTCAGTCAGATATTGACGCGCGCGTTCAGAACTACATTGATATGTACAAGCAGTATGGCATGGACCTTACGAGTTCAGAGTATGCGAGTACGCTGAATTCGATCAGGAAGAGCGTCATCGACGCATCCATCGAACAGGAGCTCTTCTTGCAGTATGCGAAGTCCAAGAACATGACTCCTGACCCGGCCAAGCTCAAGACCTCACTTGACACCGAGGTCGACAATGCGGTAAAGCAGTCCCAGGAGCAGTTTGGAACTGACACGCAGGCCTTCAATGACGCCGTCGTGGCGCAGTTCGGTTCGATGGACAAATACAAGGAAAAGCTGCGCGAACAGCTTCAGCCATACGTGGAAAAGCAGCTGCTGGTTGACGCGGTTACCGCGGAAGTCGAGGGCAAGGTCAGCGTCACCGACGCTGATGTCAAGTCGTACTTCACCTCCGTCGGGCGAGTCAATGCTGACCATCTCTTGATTATCATTGACAGTGAGAATGACTCAGCATCGACCATCGCCGCAAAAAAGAAGGAAGCCCAGTCGATCTATGACGATATCATTGCAGAGAAGCAGAAGAGCTCGAGCTTTGACTTTGCCAAGTATGCCCAGGAAAAAGCCGCAGAACTCAACAAGGAAACCCCCGATTCGGCAAGATACGAAGCCCTGGGTTTCTTCACCAAGGGACAGATGGTAAAGGAGTTCGAGACTGCAGCGTTTGCGGCGAAAGTAGGCGACATCGTCGGACCGGTTCAGACAGAATTCGGATTTCACATCATTCACAAGATCGCTGAGGAACCAGTGAGCTCCATCTACGACACCCCGGAGACCGTGAAAGCCCTGCATATTGTGTTTGGTTTCGGCACGGGAGACCAGACTGCGGGGGCCAAGGCCGCCGAGGCATTGGCCAACAAGGTATACGCCGAGCTCCAGAAAGGGCTATCATTCAAGACTGCTATTACCAAGTACTCTACGGACTCTGATGCCAAAACGGGCGGCGTCCTCGACTACTTCTCGGAAACGGGCGACGACATCCGCTTCAATGCACTTAAGGGACTCAAGGTCGGACAGTACTCAAAACCAATTGTCTATGGTTCTTCCTACGAGATCCTGCAACTTGTCGACCGCAAGCCGTTTGTCAAGGCCAGCCTTACTGATAAGACAGTATACGACAAGGTCAAGACAGCACTTGAGGATGAACGTAAGGCAGACGCCAAGGCTGCATTCATTGCGCAGCTCAAAGAGCAGTTCCCTGTGCGCCAGGGTACGTGGTCGAGGCTTGCCGGATGGTTCAACCGTGGGCCTGGAAAGGTCTTTTCTGCTATAGGACAGTGGATTGTCAAGGCAACCGGCAAGGGCGAAACCACTTCAGGTTCATCGGACACGGTGACCCCGTCCGCTCAGTAGGCATGGCAGGTGTTTCCAAAAGGAAGAAATCGGACATGACCGCGACGCCGCGTGTGCACTCACACGCCCGCGTGGTCATGGCATGCCTTGTACTGCTTGCAGTTCTAGCGGCAGGAGTGATCACGGGGACGCGTGTTGTGGGCGCCTCACGGGACGTTGCGTTCTACGTTGGCAAGGAAGCTGTTCTCAACGACCATGTGACAGCTATGATGGCAGACCTGCCCTTTGATGCGACAAGTACATACTATAAGTCGCGTCTGGAACTAGCCGACCCAACTGACCCCAAGACTCAGTATCTCATGACAGGTCTTCGGCAGGAGGCAATCGAGCGTCTCATCATCATGCATGCCCAAGCGGCAAAGGCGGCAAGTCTTGGCATAGCGCTGGGCCCATCAGCAGTCGATGCTGCAGTGAATGTCTATGTCAGCGAACATGTGGTGTCCGGAGACACACAGGAAGAGGCACGGCTGAGGTCGAGTCCCATGCGGTCGTACATCGAGCTGTGTGCCAACGCCAAGGCATATGAGCAGTTCCTTACCAGCAAGACGACAGTTTCGCCAAGCGAAGTGCAGCAGTACTACGCGACATGGAACTGGAATTACACCGATACCCATGGACGAGTGCTGACACTTGAGCAAGCCGGACAAAAACTCGTTGATGACGCACTTGCCAACAAGAAGTTCCAAATGGTGCTCAAGGACCGCGCTCAGTTGCTGGATCAGACGCTCCCCACAGTCAACGGCGATACTACCTACAAGAAGTTCATGCGCAGGTGGGATTCTCTGTTCGGCATTGCCATTCCGGATTCACTCCAACCTCTGGAGATAGGAACGATCTCATGACAGGTCAACCAAGACAGAGTCCTGCGGGCGCTGACAAGAGAACAGCTCCAAGAAGTGGAGGACAGAAACCGGGGCACGGTTCTCATGCCAGGCATGGGCATGCAGAACGACGTTCAGCCCCAACCCGGTCGGAACCGGTCCTGTCCAAGTATGGCGAACTGCTTCAGGATATCCAGGACGAGGCCAGCTACTTTCTTCCTGTCGACGCGCTGAGCGCTGGTACCCAGAGGTATCTCTATCACCTGGGAGACTATTCGGACACAAGTTCAAGTCAGATGCAGCAGTTCCTGCGCGACATGCAGGAAGAACTCACGAGATTGCAGCAGGGGAAGCTGAACAACGCCGAGCAACGCTCGTCAGTTATTGTCAGTTCATACATGAGCAGTCTTGCTGCGCTCCTGGAAGGCCATTTCTTCTCAGACACCTTGTGGCAGTTGCACAATGCGCGCAAAGGTCTCTATCAGGCTCTCTACCTTACAGAGCTTCCTATGTACGTTCGGGGCAAAGCACTGGTACACAGGCTGGAGGAACTCTCACTGCCACCAACAGCTCCAGTTGAACGGGTCCAGTTGCGCTCAGCTTCTCACCGTGAGCTTGCCCTCAAAGAATGTGAAATCATCGACCATTATCTCGACTATGTTGGAGAAAAGGCAAGCGGTTTTGAAGACAAGCAAGCCATCGCAGAATACTGCATCAAGGCGCAGCAGTATATGGACGGAGTGAAGTCAAGAGTGCTTCGATCAACCACCACCGGTGACTCGACCCGGGACGCCCTCGTGGACATGCTCGTCCCTGAGCTCGACGACACCATGCTCAACGAAGCTCAGGATTCAATAGCCCACGAGGTCGATGCCCTGCGCCGCCAACTCCATGACCTCGCTCTCCGCATAGACGCAGTGCGTGACCCCACTGAGACGATTGCCGCCGTGCTCGATGCTTCTCTTGCGCGGCCCCTGGACCAGCAGGCAATTGATACCTGGCTCGCAAACGACTTTGCCCGCCTGCACTCGTTCTTCCCTGGCTTCAGGCTTGCGTCGGTTCCGGTCCCGGGAAACACACTCAGCGTATTCCAGCCGTACGATGATTCTGAGGTGGTTGCACTCAAGGGTACAGCCACCCACCGCAGACAGGTTGTATGTCCCGTCCTTCCGTCGCGGCGGTGGCTCTCCAATGAGATCAATCTGATGATGACATACTTCCCTGGCAAGGCCTATATTCAGGCTGCCATGAGCGCTTGGGACCCATGTCTGCCATTTCACGCTCAACGTGATATGTTCATCGCGGCGCTGGCATTCTTCGAGTTGCAGAATATCGCAGGCGTCGACGGAGCTCTGCAGGCGGAAACGAGCCTGCTTGCCACTCTTCAGATCATGGTCGAGGACGTTTCGGCAGCGCTTGACATTGAGATCATCCAGCACCGGTTGACCCATGACGATACCACAACATTCCTGAGGGCCCAGCTCGCCCTGCCGCCGGAGACGCTCGCAGGCGTGGCATCTATCGCAACCTATGACTATGGTCACTCCCTTGTGCGCTTTCTGTACCGGTCCAGATTCAGAGAACTGCGACGACTTTCCCGGCTTAGCAACAAGAAAATGTCCTGGACGGCCTTCTATCAGAACATCTTTGAGCAGGGTACGTTTGACCCCGCTCAACTGAAGAACCCATGAACGTTCCAACGGCTCGCCCGGAACCGGGACAATCCGATCATACGCTGTTTCTAGCCATTGCTGGCAACATTGGTGTCGGCAAGTCGACGCTCACCCGTCATCTTGCTCAGACGTGGAACCTTACACTGCTTCCAGAACCCGTCAAGCAGAACCCCTTTCTGAAGCTCTACTACGAGGACCCCAAGAGATGGGGTCTCCAGTCACAGTTGTTCTTTCTTGCGCAGCGGGTGAAACTGTTCAAAGAGGCAGGAGAACTTCAACAGGCAAAGATTGTAGACCGCACGCTCTACGAAGACGCCGAGATCTTCGCTCGCATCGCGCTGCCACGCACGGAGTACGACGTGTACAGGCAGCTGTATGAGGTCCTTCTCGAGAACCTTCCTGCACCAGACCTGGTTGTGTATCTCCGTGCTTCAACACACACGCTTGCGCGACGTATTCAGTCACGAGGTCGCCCGTACGAAAAGTCTCTGCCTGCTTCTTATCTGCGTAAGCTCAATAATCGATACGATGCCTGGGCGACGACGTTTTCCCGCGCTCCCCTTATCACACTGGACACGGACGAACTTGACCTTTTCAGCTTGTTCGGAGAGTATGAACAGGTGACAGATACCATTGCACTCGCACTGCAGGAGAGGGGACTATCATGGCAGTCCACGACTACGACACCCAAGCGTTTCTAGCCATACTCCCGGAACCCATTCAGGAGACGCTGGAGCACCTCAACCGTTTTGATGAACTGGTTGAGGTCGTCCTTGACCTGGGGCGTGTTCCGGAGGCACGATTCGAGTTCGACTTTGTGGCGCTCAGCGATGCGCCAGTGACTCGGGCAGACATCGAGTACGTCGTGTCAAAGGTGGGCGAATTCGACCGTGATAACCGTGCAGGAATCGAACAGACGCTCCATCGTATCTCTGCGATCAGAAACAGACACAATGAGGTCGTTGGGCTCACGTGCAGAGTTGGCCGCGCGTTGTTTGGGAAGATCGAGATCATCGAAGACCTCGTCAAACAGGGCTCGAGCATTCTCATCCTCGGCAGGCCTGGCATCGGGAAAACCACACTCCTGCGCGAGGCATCCCGCTACATCAGCGACACGCTGAACAAGAGAGTTATCATCGTGGACACGAGCAACGAAATCGGGGGAGACGGTGACGTGCCTCATCCCGGCGTTGGTTCTTCTCGGCGCATGCAGGTTCCCTTCAACAAGGAGCAACACGACATCATGATCGAGGCAGTCGAAAACCACAACCCTGAGGTCATCGTCATTGACGAGATAGGACGTATCGAGGAGGCCCAGGCGTGCCGGACAATTGCAGAACGAGGAGTACAACTCATCGGCACGGCTCATGGCAATGACCTTGGAAACCTGATTACGAATCCCACGCTCGTTGACCTCCTCGGAGGAATACAGACAGTCACGCTGAGTGACGAGGAGGCTGAGCGCAGAGGTACTCAGAAGAGCGTCCTCGAACGAAAGGCAGCCCCCACCTTTGACGTCCTCATCGAGATGCGTGAACGAGATGTCCTTGCAGTCTACAGAGATCTGGCTGAAGTCGTTGACAGGGTGCTCCGAGGCTTCGAGGTTCACCCGGAAATCCGCAGAAGGACTTCTGGCAAAGATTTTGTTGTCGAGTCTTCCGTCAGTCGCCCTGCCGTGTCTTCCGAGGAAGGGGCAGCTCAACTCTGGGCCGAAGACTCAGTCACCCGCGTCTACATTCAGGGTGTCAGTCAGAGTTACATCGAACGTGCAGCACACAGCCTCCGCACGAACGTTGACATCGCTCGAACAATCGAAGACGCCGATATTGTTCTGCTCAGTGACACGGTGGCTTCCAAAAAGCCGTTTCTGGTGGAGCGAGCCGAGGCACTGGGGCTTCCCCTCTATACGACCAGCAAGAACAACCTGGCCGCGGTGAAGGATTTACTGCGACGTGTTCATTCAGTATCGGTGAACCGGGATCAGTACAGCGAATGGGTCAGTATCATGCGCGAAGCGGCGGTGTCATGCTCTTCGCGCGAGCTGCCCTATTCAAATGCACTCGAGCGGCGCGTTCAGCACAGGCTCGCGGAGAGGCTCGGCTTGTTCAGTGAAAGCGAGGGAATTGAGCCGTTCCGCCGAGTTGTCGTCTACTCGCCTCAGATGAAGCCCAGGCCTGGCACGCCACCAGAAGAGAAGTCATGAGCAACCGTCCTCTGTTCATTACATTCGAGGGGATTGACGGCTGTGGCAAGAGCACGCAGGCTGACCGCCTTGAGAAGGCGCTGACCGAACGGTCGTGGCGTGTAACCCACACGTTCGAGCCCGGTGGAACAGCGCTGGGGAAGCGCCTCCGAGAAATTCTCGTGCGTGACGGGCTCACGTTTTCTGCGTTTTCAGAGGTCCTCGTGTTCGCGGCGGACCGCAGACAGGACATCGAAGAGATTATCGCACCTGCGCTGGCTCGCGGGGATATTGTCGTCGCCGAGCGCTTCGCCGATTCGTCCGTGGCCTACCAGGGCGTCGCAGGAGGGGTCGGGGAGGAACGCGTGCGTTCCCTCATGAACCTGGTGACGGAAGGGCTGACGCCTGACCTTACGCTGCTTCTCGACATCGACCCTGACGTTTCGCTGCCGAGGAAACCTCATCTCGACCGGATCGAGCAGCGAGGCTCGTATCTCAGGGACGTACGTCAAGCATATCTCCGAATGGCCGCAGACGAACCCGAGCGATGGGTCGTTATCGACGCAGCGCGTCCAGCCTCAGAAGTTTTCGAGGATGTCCTCAGCGCCGTGATGCGGCGACTGCACTAGTGGAGGCTCAACATGCCGGAAGAACACTCTGGAGCATCTGACCGGATTGACCAACTGCTGGGGAGTCTGCAGGAATCCCGCACTTCACAGATTCCCCCCGGCAACAACTCAAATCCACCTCCAGCGTCGCGACGGCGAAACAAACTTTGGATAGTGGTTGTCGTGGCCGCACTTGTGGTTGTTGGCGGGCTCCTTGTGCTGCAGGGACGCAAGGCTTCCCTCAATGTACGCTCATTTCCCTCGGGTGCGACCGTCTACGTGGACGGCGTTGAGGTCGGCACTACGCCTCTGGTTGTCAGTGGTACGACTCCTGGTTCCCACGCCATTGAGATCCGGATGGAAGGGTGGGAACCGTGGACCGAGACAGTTGTCGCCGTACGCGGTTCTACGACCCAGGTTATTGCAAACATGACGCATGCGGCGTATTCCCTTACGATTACTTCTACTCCCGCAGGCGCCACGGTTACCATCGACGGCACAGTCAAAGGAGTGACGCCGCTTACTGTAGCCGGACTCAAGCCACGCAATTATGCGCTGACGGTTGCGCTCAAGGGCTTCGCACCGGTGACTCGCACGGTGGACCTGTCGGATCCGACTGAAACAGTTCAAGACTTTTCTCTGGTGGCGGCCTATGGTAAGCTCGACATTTCTTCCACGCCGCCTGGGGCTGAGGTCATCATTGACGGGACATCAACGGGCGTGACACCACTCAAGGTCGATCAGTTTCCGGTTGGCGATTACAGCCTTGTGCTGAAGTTCGAAGGAAGCAAGGACGTTACCGACACCATCACCGTAAAGCAGGGCGCCACCTGCACAAAACGGTACACGCTTGACCTTGGCCTCGGGGGCCTGAGCGTCGTGACGGATCCTCCAGGAGCAACCATCAGTATTGACGGACAGTCCACGGGTCAGATTACGCCATACACATTCACAGCCCTGAAGGAAGGAACGCACGAGATCTACCTTGAACTCCCGGGCTACCTGCCATGGTCAACCGAGGTTACCATTTCCGCCGCTCAGACACAACAGCTGTCCATTGCTCTTACGAAGCTTGAATAGTGCCAGACCCTCCCGAGGTTGACGACAGCAGAACCGTCGGATATACTCTTGCTGCCGTACAGGATGGGGAGACAGCGGTGCCCTGCAGCCCGGAATCCGCTTACCGGGATCCATGCTGAGAGTACGGGGTTGGTGTTTCCGAAACGGCTTCTGTTGAACGCGTTGAAAGCTGCACACCATGCAATGGGAACCTCTGAACTCTGCCAGGTCCGGAAGGAAGCAACAGTACTGAGCGGAACATGTGCCGTGGCCCGATGCAACCGGAGCAGGATGCAGACAGCAATGCCGGGGGTGCCGGCCACAAACTCTCAGCGTACGGCTTTTGACTCCTGGTAGGAACGCAGCGCTGTCACGACACACAGCGCAGCAATGCCTTCGCCGTGGCCGATCCACCCGATCGTGTCGTTGCCGGTGACTTTGACGTTCACTCGGGATACTCCCACGTGGAGAAGTGACGCTATGCGTTTGCGCATCGACGCCTGGTAAGCACCCAGCCTCGGGCGTTCGGCAACGATCGTCACGTCAGCTGAAACAATTCCAATTCTCTGGACACGCGGGTCGCTCAGGACCCGCGAAAGCAGAACCGCGCTGTCCGCGCCTGCATACTGTGTGTCTGAGGCCGGGAACATGGTTCCAATGTCACCTGCGCCGGCACAGCCCAGAATAGCATCCATAAGTGCATGCAGAACGGCATCGGCATCCGATGTCCCATCAAGCCCGGGACCATCCGGAATGCCAACTCCTCCCAGGACGAGAGAACGACCAGACGCAAACCGATGGACGTCGTACCCGAATCCGACTACGGTAGCCCTGCTGCCCTGATAGACTTCCTCGAGAAAACGGGCGTCGCCGGGCAGCGTCACCTTGCTGGCGCGTACATCGCCTTCAACGGTCACCACCTGACCACCGGCGGCTTCAATGACTGAAGCCTCGTCTGTGAATGCGACGCTGTTCGTCCCCTGGGCACCAAGCGCGCGCAGGAGCGTCTCGATACGGCACAGCTGCGGCGTCTGAACTGCTGCAAGGTCTCGCCGGTCGACCGCCTCACTTGAAGCAGGCCCGATATGCCTGAGCGAGTCTGCAACAGGAATCACCGGAATCACTGCATCCACGCCGGGATGCCTGGCACTGAGGAGCCTTGCTACAAGCGATGAGTCCGCCAGCGGTCTCGCCGCGTCGTGCACAAGCACCCAGTCGCCTATATCCGTGCCCTTTCCCAACAGAGCATTGAGCCCGCGCGCAACGCTTTGAGAGCGTGTTGGTCCCCCGGAAACAACTGTAATATCAAGACGTGCAGGCAACACGCAACGCTTCAGCGCCCGTGCCATTCTGTCCATGTCTTCGGGCCGGCACACAAGCGCAAGGTGACGTACGTAGCGGCCACAGGACGACTCGAGAGTTGTGCATATGAGGGGCCTTCCAGCAAACGAAGCGAAAACCTTGCTTCTGTGGAATCGACTGCTGCTCCCCGCGGCAACAATGATAGCAGCTACGTCCCTGCGAGGCATGGTTCCTCGGTCAGTGTTCGTCCGCTGCAGGCTCTGGCCCGTGTGGGAAGCCAATGGCGATCGCCTCTGCAATGTAGCGCTTGCGGTGCAGCGTGATTCCCTTGAGGTCACTCAAATCATCACGTGCCTTATCGCTGATCACGAACTCCCTGAACCCCAAACGCGCGCCAAGCTCGATCCTCCGATGAAGGTTGAAGACCGGCCGCAGGTCACCCGCCAGCCCTACTTCTGCAACAGGCATGACAGCATCCCGGACCGGCGTGTTGCGGAGTGCGCCGTACACAGACCATCCCAGCCCCAGGTCGATGCCGCGGTCTTCGACTGAGAAGTCTCCTGAGATGTTCACATAGATGTCCTTTCCACCCGCGCTGGTTCCTGCTCGCCGCTCCAGAATGGCAAGGGCAATCATGAGCCTGCCATAGTCCAGCCCGGTAGCGATGCGGCGAGGAGATGGAAGGTAGCTGGTAGCCGCAAGTGCCTGCACCTCCACGAGCACTGCGAAGCTGCCTTGTGCGGCGGGCACAACGACAGAGCCGGGCTGCAGGTTGTGAACGTCACTCACAAACGCGCTCGATGGGTCTGCTATGGGTACGAGTCCGTTGGACGTCACTTCGAAGAAACCTGTTTCCCCGCTTCTCCCGTAGCGATTCTTGCCTGCACGGAGCAACCGGTACGCTCCAAACCGATCGCCCTCCATGTAGAACACTCCATCTACCAGATGTTCGACGTACTTGGGACCGGCGATGGTTCCGTCCTTGGTGACATGCCCAATGATAAGCGCTGAAACTCCGGTCTTCTTCGAGAACCCGGAGATTGCCGCAGCAGTAGCTTTGAGCTGAGCGGGCGTCCCGGAACCGAACACGTCGTCATCCGGTGAAAACGACTGAAGCGAGTCCATGATGAGGGCCACGGGTCGCACTTGCTCAGCCATTGCAAGGGCGTCGGCAAGAGAGTTGGTGGTGGCCAGCAAGAGATTACCGGGATTCAGACCAAGACGGCGCAAGCGGCCAAGGATCTGCGAACGGGACTCCTCGCCACTAACATACAGAACCTTGCCAACCTGTCCCAGCGCACCAGATACCTGAAGCACGAGCGTGGACTTGCCGATCCCCGGCTCGCCACCAACCAGGATAGTGGACCCTACTACCAACCCGCCTCCGAGCACCTCGTCCCAAGGAGCGATTCCCGTCACCAGCCGCTGCTCGGGTTGGATGCTGTCCAATTCCACGCGCAGTTCTGATTCAGCTGGGACAGACCTTGCCATATCCTGTGTAGCGCCTGTCCGCGGTTCGGCCTCGGAGGCTTCCTCAACAAAGGTTCCCCACGAGCCGCACTCCGGGCACCTGCCAAGCCGGGACACACTGATGTAGCCGCACTCACTGCACCTGTATTGAATCTGTGGTCGGGCCATGGACACTCCAGTGAAGCGGCAGAATCGTCAGTCCTGCTGTTCCCTTCGCTTCAAGACAGGGAACAGGATGACATCGCGTATGGACTCCTGCCCCAACAGTAACATAACCAGCCTGTCAATACCAATCCCAAGGCCACCTGCAGGCGGCATGCCATACTGCAGGGCACGGACATAGTCCAGATCCATGGACTGGCTTTCGTCGTCGCCACTTGCCTTCGCCGCGGCCTGTTCAGCAAACCGCTCCTCCTGGTCCATGGGGTCATTAAGCTCCGTGAACGCATTGGCCACTTCCATGCCGCCCGCAAACAGCTCAAACCGCTGCACGAGATGTGGCTGATCAGGTATGCGCTTGGCCAGCGGGGATATCTCGACTGGATAATCGTGAACAAACGTGGGATCGACAAAGTTCGGTTCTACCATCTTATCGAATACTTCATTGACCACATTGGCATACTCGAATGATTTGTCCATGTGAATCCCAAACTGTTCAATCGCGTGGTGTGCCGTGACAGGATCGCGGAGGTCTTCCAGACTCAACCCAGTGTACTGTCGCAGGGCGTTGTCAAACGTCGTGCGAGCAAACGGACCGGCGAAGCGGATGGTCTGCTCGCCAAACTGGACAACCTTACTTTTTGTCACCTCATTCGCCAAATTCAGGATCAGGTCTTCCGTGAGGCTCATCATGCCATCCAGGTCCGAGTAGGCTTCGTACAGTTCCATCATGGTGAATTCTGGATTGTGTACAGTATCGATACCCTCGTTCCTGAAGCTGCGGTTGATTTCAAACACCTTC
>Ga0116171_10004769_pt1 | contig 12084 bp, 13 predicted proteins | sample AD_JPNHW2_MetaG_FD_89798 | JGI IMG/M metagenome (GOLD analysis project Ga0116171, IMG submission 89798) | Active sludge microbial communities of municipal wastewater-treating anaerobic digesters from Japan - AD_JPNHW2_MetaG | ecosystem: Engineered > Bioreactor > Anaerobic > Digestate | place...
AGAGACTCCCTGGCACTTCATCGAGGTCATGGCCTGCCGCGGCGGCTGCATCGGCGGCGGCGGACAGCCCTACGGCGCCACGGACGAAATCCGCACCAAGCGCATCAGGGCGATCTACGACCACGACGAGAACAAGGAATACCGCTGCTCGCACCAGAACCCCTTCATCAAGCAGGTATACGCCGAGTTCCTGGAGGCGCCGGGCAGCCACAAGGCCCACCAGCTCCTGCACACGCACTACGTGGAGAAGCCGCTGTTCATGAAATGATGACTGGATTCGCCGAGCGCAAACGCGCAGAGCAGTTCAAAGGGGTGGCCAAAAAGGCCACCCCTTTTTTTTCCGTGCCTCAGATCATCGATAATCCCGCCATTCAGGAGCTTGTGTCGGCCACGGGCGTCGTGAGTGTGATCACCGCCGTTGTTGCACTCTCCATGCCATTCGCATACTCATACGGCAATGCTTGATTAGAGTAGTAATATCTTCTTGACAGATATATCTGCGGTACATATACTATCTATATGATCCAGTCTTTCGGAGATGCCGAAAGTGAGAAGATCTTTCGCCAGTTGCGATCGAAAAAGCTGCCGCCTGGCATACAGAAACGCGCTCTGGTGAAGCTTCTCTTCATCGATGCCGCGACGTCTGGAGGATTCAGTTCCTTTTCAGAAACGGAGAAGCATTCGAGGTATCGATCGTCGACTATCATTGAGGAGAAGGAATTATGGCAACGAACTCTATTGAGACCCCTACGATAGGAGAAATCCTGCGGGAGGAATTCCTCGAACCTCTCGAGATCACTCCCTACCGGTTGTCAAAAGAACTCAAAGTCTCCACGAGCACCATCTTGGATATCCTCCACGATAGAAGGAAGATCACCGTCGAGATGGCGCTGCGTCTTTCGAAGTTCTTCGGCAACTCGTATACATTCTGGTTGAACTTGCAGAACGAACTGGACGTCCGGGAAGCAAGGAATAAGCTGGAAACCGTCCTCGAGACGATACAGCCCTACGGCTGAGGCCTTGTTGTATCCATTGCGGGTGCAGCGAAGAGCCGCATCATGCCGTGCCGGCTGTCGACGATCCGGCATTAGCTCCCGGCCTTGTGAGCGTGATGGTCACCGTCCCGGCGCTCTCCGCGCCCTTGAGGCTGCCCGCCATGGCCTCGAGGGTGTTGTAGAAAAGCGTGGCTACAAAGGGCGCCAGGGGCAGTTCGACGCCGTCGCAATAAATGCGGATATCCTTTGCTTTTTCATCCATGACGAACCTCCTCAGGCCATCAGCCTGTCGATGATGAGCCTGATCTCCTCCGGGGCGAAAGAGGGAATGCCGCGGGCGGCGGCGAGTGCCCGCAGGCTCGGCGCGCGCGCCGCGAGCAGGGCGATCTCATCCAGGGGGCGCTTGAGCGCGGTTTCATTTTCCGCGTCGCCCGCGATGAGCAGGATGGCGGCTTCCGGCACGGCGAGCCCTTCGCAGAAGACGATTTCGGCGCCGGGGCATAGCGCGGCGATCGTCTCGGCGTCCATAGCGGCGGGGGGCGCCGACAGCGCGACCATTTCGGTGTCGCTCAGGTAGATCGAGGGGAGGGCGCCCGCCGCCCGGAACCGCGAGGAATCCTTGGCGTCGGGGGGCAGGTCGGCGGCGTGGCGCGATTTCTTGATCGCCGCCGCGGCGATGCCCCGGCGCGCGCAATCGCCTATCGCGCCTTCAATGAACGTTGTCTTGCCCGAGCCGGACCAGCCGATCACCGACACGATGCGGGGAATGCGGTTCATGGCGCCCTCCTGCCGCCGCGCGCGCTCTGCGGCTGGGGCAGTTCGCGGGAGGCATCGGGCGCCCGGAAGGTATAGGCGAGCGTGGTCCCCGGCGCTATGCCGAAATTGTTCTCCCCCTCGCGGCGCTCGAGCCCCGAAGCCCGCAGGCAGTCGCCGCGCCGGAGATCCAGGAAGCCCGATTCCCGGGCGGCGGGGGCGTCGCGCTTGGCCGAGAGCGTCGCCAGGCCTTCGGCGGCGCAGATGATGTAGCGTACCCGCCCGGCCTTGTTCAGCATGGGTTCCGAGACGACGCGTCCGGCGAGGGCGGGGGAGCCCGGGCCATCTCCCTGCGCGGCTCCGATTGCCGCCGCCGCCGGCTCCTTTTTCAGCGCGAACCAGGTCGCCTTGGCCGAGTCGCGATCAAGCCCCGCCGCGCGGGCGAGGTCGGCCACCATGGGCGCCGGCGTCCATGGCCAGGTGGAATGGCAGCTGCGCTCGCCGCCGGCCGCCGCGATGGGGCAGGGGTAGGAGCCGGGGCAGGGCCCCGCGCAGCGCAGGCCGCCGCCTGAAACGCCCTCGCCGCCTGAGGCGGCCGCTGCTTTTGCGAGGAGCCTGTCCCGCAGGGCGAGAGCGGGGCGGCTCGTCACCGTGGCCGAGGGCTCGACCACGAGCAGGATGCCCCCCTCCGCCAGGAGCCCGCAGGCCTGGCTGAAAAGCGCTGTCCTCCGCTCCAGGGCGTCGTCGCGCCCCTTCCATAACTCGTTCACGCTGTGGCATGCCACGATGAGGTCGTAGGGGCCGCCCTCGAGCCGGGGATCGGCTTCAAGGTCCCTCTTTATCATTTCAAGGGCGATCGAGCCCCGCGCCTCGATCGCGGCGAGCCGCCGCGCCGCATCGAGGGCTTCGGCGTTCCAGTCGACCAGAGTGACGTTCGCCACATTAGTGGCGTTCGCAGCGGCGGTATCGATCGCCGCGAAGCTGGCCGGCCCAGGCCCCGCCCCGATGTCGAGGATGCGCCTGATCCGCGGCAATTCGCCCCGGCAGCGCAGCTCCTCGAGCGCCATCGTCACCTGGACAAAGGAGACCGGCCAATAATAGAGGAGATACGCCTTGAGGTAATCGGCCTCGGAAAAGTAGCGCGCTCCGGCGAGGATCCGGCCGCCGGTCAAGCCGCGCTGTAGGCTTTTCAGCGCCGCGCCAGCATTGGCGATAGCAGCCTGCCTCCCTTCCGCGGGAACGCCCAAGGCGAGCTTTTCGAGCGCGGCGAGATGGCTTTGGAGGCGCGCGCCTGCATCGAAACCCGAGGTTTCCGGCGCCGCGCGCGGCTCAATGCTTGTTTTCCCCATAGTCCTCATTTATACTCCAACCCATGCCCGAAAAGCTATCGCCGCTCATAAACGCGCTCCTGACAAGCCGGAAGGCGGATGAAATCTTCACCTCGAACGGCTTCTCCATAGTCGATTTCGCGGGCGGGGAAGTCCTTTTGAGCGATGGCCTGAAAAAGCTGCGCGTGAGGGCCGTGGATTTCTGGGACCGCACCATCTCGGATAAAATATTCCCCGAGGATCGGCCGAACTTCCAGGCGATCTATGAAAAGCTCCGCACGGGCAAGGCCGATCGCGCCCAAACCGAATTGCGCGCCCTCGACGAGAATGGAGCCCCGCGCTGGCTCGCGCTCTCCTTCCAGGTGGTGGCGCGCGACGAATGGGGAGCGGTCAAGCTGCTGGCGATCCGGGACCACGACACTACCGACCTTATCGCCGCCCAGCAGGAAATCCGCGAGCGCCTCGTCGAGATCGAATCCCTCAAGGACCTGCTTTTTTCAATCAACAAGAGCCTCGACCTCAACGAAACCATCAACCGGATCATCGAGCACCTGCACCGCATCATTCCCTTCGACCGCGCGAGCGTCCAAACGCTCGAGAGCGGCTTCCTCACGGTGATCGGCAGCTTCGGCTACGCCGAGGCGCTCATGCAGGAGCTCCGGTTCCCCATCGCGGGCATCGACAACCCCTCCGCGAGGGCGATAGCCTCGCGGCGTCCCATCATCTGCAACGACGTCGAGCATGATTTCGAGGGTTTCGTGAAAGTGGAGAGCGGCATCGACGTAAAATCTTGGCTTGGAATTCCCCTGGTCTACGAGGGCAAGGTGATTGGGCTTTTCGCCCTGGATTCGGGCGCCCCGAATTTCTACACTGACCAGCACGTCAGAATAGCTTCGAACGTCGCCGAGCACATCGCCATGGCTGTCGAGCACGCGCGCCAGCATACCCTCGTCAAGGAAGAAGCCCGGACCGACAAGCTCACCGGCGTGGCGAACCGCTACGGGCTCGAGACGCGAGGCCAGGAGCTCTTCGCCAGGGCCTCAAAGGACGACCAGCCCCTGGGCGTCCTCATGCTCGATATCGACCATTTCAAGGAAGTCAACGACCGCTTCGGCCACGCCTACGGTGACCAGGTCCTCATCGCGCTCGCCGGCGGCGTGGCGGACAGCTTGCGGAACAACGATTACCTCGTCCGTTACGGCGGGGAGGAGTTCGTCATCCTCCTTCCGGGGACGATGACGCGCGAAGCCCTGGTGGTGGCCGAGCGCCTCCGCGAGATGGTGGCGCGCCTCAAGGTCGACGAGGAGCGCACCTGCCCCACGATCAGCATCGGCGTCTTCTCCGGCGTGCCCGGCGCGGGCGACATGCTCCACGAGTTCATCCGGCGCGCCGACCTGGCGCTCTACGACGCCAAGCAGGCGGGGCGGAACCGCTGCCGGGTCTGGAATCCCCAGCCCGAGTATTTCGACCGCGCGGGCGCCGCTACCTGAAGAGGCTGAGCAGTTCCTTGTAGCCGCGCGCCTCCATATCCTCCCGCGGAATGAAATCGAGCGAGGCCGAATTGATGCAGTAGCGCATTCCGCCGGGTTTCGGCCCATCGTCGAAGAGATGTCCCAGATGGCCGCCCGACTTCCTCGCCCTCACTTCGATCCGGATCATTCCATAGGATGTGTCGTTCACAAGGACGATGTTCGAGGGGTCGATGGGCGCCCAGAAGCTCGGCCAGCCAGTGCCGGAGTCGAACTTGGCCGACGAGGCGAAGAGGGGGCTTCCGTCGATTCTGTCCACGTAGATGCCCGCGCGGTGGTTGTCCCAGAAGGCGTTCTGGAAGGGCGGCTCCGTGGCCGCCTCGACCAGTACCGCGAATTCCTCCGCGCTCAGCTTCTGCCGCAGCTCCTCGGTGGGTTCGATATAGCAGACCGTCGCGGCCTGTTCTTTCGTGTAGATCATGGGAAGACCTCCTGTGGATGGCGACCCCGCGGCGGCGGGGGCGGGGGCAACGGTGGCCGGGGCTGGGGCTGAGGCTGAGGCTGAGGCTGAGGCTGAGGCTGAGGCTGAGGCCGCCGCGCTTCGTGCAGTGCAGGAAAGCAGCGTAGTGGAAACCAGAAAAAGCGATCCCATCGCCGCGATTTTTCGGGCGATGGCGCTCCATGGGCGATGATTTCTTAACATAGTAGACTTAATATACTGATAAACTTGAATATAGTGCGGCATGAAAGCAGTCGGGGGGGGGCTAAGGGGCAAAGGCCGTCCTGTCCCATCCTGCCAAATCCTGTGATCCTGTCGCTTATGCAGAAGGCCGCGAGGCGGCGAGGCCGTCCTGTCCCATCCTGCCAAACCCTGTGATCCTGTCCTGCCCGTTTCCCGCAGGCGCCTTTCTAAGGTATACTCAAGTCAGTTCCGGATCACGAGGAGCCTACTATGATATCGCTGGAAGAATTGTCCCGCCTTGACAACGAAGGCGCCATGCAGTTGCTATTCGCCTATACGACCGATATCAAGCGCTACGAAAAAGACATCGAGGCGCTCGAAAAGGATATTGCCCTCTGGACCTCGCGAGTGACCCTCGCAGAGTCCAAGGGCATGGCCGCGCTCGCTGAGGGCGCGAAGGGGCAGGTCGCGCAGCTTCAAGCCAAGCTCGCCGATCTGCGCGGCTCCAAGTCCGAGCTCGAAGGCGACGCGTCGCGGATCAGGGAGGCCCTGCCCTCGATCAAGGCGAAGCAGCGCAGCATCGATCCCGACCAGCTCCAGGCCGAGCTGTCCATGATGACCGGCGAGGCGCTCGATCCCGGAAAGGCCTCGCTCGAAAAGGAACTGGGCGCCCTCGAGGCGGCGCAGGCCGAGGATCCCCTCGCGGCGCTCAAGCGCAAGCACGGGCTATGAACCTTCCCTTCCTCCCCGACGCGCCCCGTCCCCTCGCCTTCGCCCACAGGGGGCTCTCCTCGCTCTATCCCGAGAACACCATGGCCGCCTACCGCGCCGCGAGGGAAGCCGGAATCCCGGGCATCGAGCTCGACGTGCACCTCACGGCGGACAAAAAGCTCGCCGTCTTCCACGACGACACCACCGCCCGAATCGCGCCCGCCGTACCGCCCTTGCGCCTCGAGGAAAACGACTACGCGACCCTCGCTGCGCTCGACATCGGCTCGTGGAAAGGCGTGGAGTTTTCGGGCGAGCGCATGCCCCTCCTCGACGAGGTATTCGCCGAGTTCGGAGCCGCGCAGTATTTCGATGTGGAGATTAAAAGCAGGACGACGTCGGACGCCGGACTGGAGAGGCTACTCGCCGAAACCATCGCGCGCCACCACATGGAGCGGCGCTGCATCGTATCGTCCTTCAACCCCTTCGCGATCCGCCGATTCAAGGCCGCGATGCCGGGCACCCCGACGGCAATCATCTGGTGCAGGTCGAAAGACCTCTATTTTTTCCTGCGCAGGGGCGAGGGCCGCTGGATCGGCGGCGCCGACATCCTCAAGCCCGAGCACGTGCTGCTGAAGCGCCGCCGCTTGTTCGCGTCGCTGCGGCGGCCGGTCCTGCCCTGGACGGTCGACACGGAGGCCGACGCAGCGAGGGTGCTGGCGTTCGGCGCCGAGGGCATCATATCGAATTGTCCCCAGGCCATCGGCGCCTGGCGCGGCTAAAGATCCGTCTCGTGGCAGCGGCGCGCCAAAGGCAGCCGCCTGCCGACGCCGAAAGCGCGCTTCGACACCTTTATCACGGGCGCCGCCTGCCTGCGCTTGTACTCGGCCCGCGCCGTCAGCCCCAGCACCTTCTTCACGACGTCCCTGTCGAAACCTTCCGCCGCAATCTCCGCGTACGAGGCGTTGTCCTCGATGTAGCGCCTTAGTATGGCGTCCAAAAGGTCGTATTCGGGCAAGCTGTCCTGGTCCTTCTGCCCGAGGCGCAGCTCGGCGCTCGGTGCCTTCTCGATGATCGGGAGGGGAATCGGTTCGGGATCGCCCGCGGCGGCGGCCAGCGCGTTGAGATGCCGCGCCAGCGCGTAGACTTCGGTCTTGAAAAGGTCGCCGATCGGGGCGAGCGCGCCGCACATGTCGCCATAGAGCGTGCAGTAGCCGGCCGCGATCTCGCTCTTGTTGCCCGTGGTGAGCAGGAGGGAATCGAACTTGTTCGACCAGGCCATCAGGAGGGCGCCCCTGATCCTCGCCTGGAGGTTTTCCTCGGCGAGGCTGAAGGGCTTGCCCGCGAAGGGCACGGCCAGGAGGTTCAGGTAGGCGGTGAAGGGACCTTCGATGGAGAGCCGCTCGAGCCTCAAGTTGCCGCGACGGCACAGCTCCACCGAGTCGTCTATCGAGCCATCGCTGGAGAAGCGGCTGGGCATTGCGATGCAGGTGACGTTGGCCGATCCCAGCGCCTCCGCGGCTAGCGCCGCGACTATGGCGGAATCGATGCCTCCCGAGAGGCCGAGGCAGGCGGCGGAGAATCCCGATTTCCTCATGTAGTCGCGGATGCCCACGACCAGGGCCTGGTGGATCTCCTCGATGGCCGCGCCGCCCGCGGCCGCGGCGGCTGTCGCGTTGTGCGATTTCTGAGCCGGGCCTCCGTTCGCCGACGGGTCGCCTGTCACGTTGGCCGATATCGTTCGCGCCGCCAGGGTGCCGGCGTCGATCGTCAAAAGGGCTTCGTCCCAGCCGCACATAGCGACCGTCTCGCCCTCGGGCGACATGGCGAAGGACCTGCCGTCGAACACGAGGGAGTCGTTGGCGCCCACCGCGTTGCAGTAGAGCACGGGAATGTGCCCCTCGCGCGCCGTCTTCCTCGCCAGGCCGAGCCTCGTCTTGAGCTTGCCCGACACGAAGGGCGAGGCCGAGGGCACGATCAGCATGTCGATATCGGAATCGAGCAGTTCCTTGACCGGGTCCAGCGGATACTTGAACGAGGGCGAGGGCGGCGCCTCCCACCAGAAATCCTCGCAGATCGCGAAGCCGATCCTGCCCGAGGGGGGCGTGAATACCTTCCTCGCCTTGGCCGGCTCAAAGTAGCGGGCCTCGTCGAAGACGTCGTAGGTCGGCAGCAGGGTTTTCTCCTGCGTGAACACGACCTTGCCGCCGGCGATCACCGAGTAGGCGTTGACAAGGGAGCGTCCCGAGCCCGACCGGTTGCGGTCGACATAGCCGACGCCCACCGCGAGATCGGGAGGCAGCTCCTTCTGGAGCCGGCGCAGCGCCGAGAGATTGCCGTCCACGAACGCGTCCTGGTCGAGGAGATCCATCGGCGGGTAGCCGCAGAGCGCCATCTCGGGAAACACGACGAGATCCGGCCTGCCCGGGGCGGCAGACGCCTCGCCATCAGAGAGCTCCGCCCCCGCGGCCTTGGCCGCCAGCTCGGAAATGCGGCGCGCGTTGCCGTCGAAATCGCCTATCGTCGAATTCATCTGGACTATGGTAACGACCATCGGAGCCTCCCTCAGCCCTGCCTGATCCGCTTGCGCAGCTTGCGCGGCGTGACCTTCGACGCCTCGCGGCGCGCCGATTCCTCGTCCTCCTCGCTCCGCCTGCGCCGCACCGCGATGAAGGCGAGGCCCCCGGCGACCATCAGGAAGCAGAGGATCTGGCCCATCGAAAAGTTGAGCGCCGTCGTGAGCGTGTAGGTCGGGGCGTTGGGATCGCCCAACTTTATGATGTAGCCCAGGCCCGAGTCGGGCTCGCGAAAATATTCGATCACGAAGCGGACGAGGCCGTAGCCGACGATGTAGCAGCCCGAGGCGAAGCCTTCGAAAGCCCTGCGCCTGCGCACGGCGAGCCACATGAAGAGCCAGAGGACGAGTCCTTCGAATATGGCCTCGTAGAGCTGGGAAGGGTGCCTCGGCAGGTTGACGACGTCGTTCATCGAGTTGACGGCGATGCCCGCCTTGGCGGCGAGTTCCTGGACCCAGGTCTCCTTGGCCGAGAATTTCTCCGCGTAGGGGAAGACCATGCCCCAGGCCGCGCCGGTCACCTTGCCCCAGAGCTCGCCGTTGATGAAGTTGCCCAGGCGGCCGAAGGTGTAGCCCAGCGGCGCCGACTCCGCGATGATGTCAGCCCAGGCGAGCCATCGCTCGCCGTGCGCCTTGCACCACAGGAAGGTGGCGACGATGACGCCCACGAGCCCGCCATGGAAGGACATGCCCTGGTAGCCGACAAAGCGTCCCGTCTCGTCAAAGGGCCAGAGGATGAACCACGGGCGCCGCCAGTAGTAATCGGTCGGCTCGTAGATCAGGGTTCCCGCCAGCCTGCCGCCGATGAGCACGCCCACGATAGCCCAGATGAAGAAATTCGCCGCCAGGTCCTCGCTCCATTCCTTTCCGAGGCGCTTGGACTCCGAGCGGAAGAGGAGCCAGGAGACGCCGAAGGCGAGAACGTACATGAGGCCGTACCAGCGGAAGGGAAGTCCGGGAATGATCTCCGGCTTGAGCCAAGCCGGAAAATCGAGCATTGCTGCCATCATTGCTCCTTGTTCGGGAGTGGGATTTGCCGCGAAGCGCTCACTGCGCGCTTCCGGGAATCGGGAAGCAGGGCGAAGCCGCAGAGCAGGTCGGCGGCGAAGGCTGCGAGAAAGGCCGCCACGGTTCTCGCGAGCGTCTGGGCATCCCCGGCCGCGAGCACGAGCTTCTGCGAATCGCGCAGTCCGGGAAGCACCGACGCGGCCAGGAAGATAGCGGAGCCGGCGGCCATCAGACCCGCGAGCGGCCGATAGGCGCGGTAACGTTCCTCGTCGGCGTAGAGGAGGAACATGCACACGGCCGGCGCGACGCTCGGGAAGATCAGGCAGCGGAGGAAGGCCGAGGCGATGCCGCCCGAGTCGCCGAGCCCTATGCCCACCGCAACCGTGCCGAGAAGGAACGGCTTCGCAAGCGCCGCGGCGCCCGCGACGAGGTACCTGACTTTCCTCATATCCCGCCCAGTCTAGTGATCAGGGCGCGGTCGGGTCAATAGACGCGGTGTGTTCACTTGCGGCGCACTTCCATATTATACTGGCCGCAGGATTGACACTCGGGCCTTTGAATAAGGATATTTCAGCCATGAAACTCTTCAGGGGGAACCTCCAGCGTTCCTCGGTCGCCTGGGGCCTCGTAAGCCTCCTCGCTTTCTCGGTCAGCTTCTTCGCGGTCTCAGCCCCCGAGGCCGTCGCCCAGGCGGCCAAGCAGCCCGCCGACGACGCCAAGCGCTATTCCCAGCTCATCCAGAATATCTATCAGTTCATCATCCAGAACTACGTCGACGAGGTGGACCCCTCCAAGCTCTACGAGGGCGCCATGAAAGGCATGTTCGACGCCATCGGCGATCCCCATTCGACGTTCCTGGACGAGGCGATGCTCTCCGATTTCATGCGCGAGACCGACGGCACCTACGCGGGCGTAGGCCTCTACATATCAAAGCCGGCGAAAGCGCCCGCCGAAGGCGAAGCCTCCTATGTCGAAGTCGTCTCCCCGATCGAGGACACCCCCGCCTGGAAGGAAGGCATCCTCCCCGGCGACCTCATCGTCTCCATCGACGGCGAGTCCACCGCCGGCCTCACGGTCGACCAGGCCTCGGCCAAGATCCGCGGCCCCGAAGGCTCCAAGGTCAAGCTCTCCTTCAAGCGGGGCGCCGCCTACGAGTACACCGTCGAGTTCACGCGGGCGACGATCGAGATTCCCGCGATCAAGACCGGCGTCATCAAGCAAGGCGGGGCGACGATCGGCTACCTGCGCATCATCGAGTGGATGCCGCAGACCTCGGAGCGCATCAAGGCCGCCCTCGACCAGATGGCCGCCGAGGGTATCACCCACCTCGTCGTGGACGTGCGCTCCAATCCCGGCGGGCTCCTGAGCTCGGTCGTGGATGTCAGCGACCAGTTCCTCGCCTCGGGCATGATCGTATCGACGCGCGGACGCAACAGCCAGGAGAACGCCGAGTACAAGGCGGACGCTTCCCTCACCATCCCCGCGTCCATAAAAATGGTCGTCCTCATCAACAGGGGATCGGCCTCGGCCTCGGAAATCTTCTCCGGCGCGATGAAGGACCAGAAGCGCGGCCTCCTCATCGGCGAAAAATCCTACGGCAAGGGTTCGGTGCAGCAGATATTCCCGCTCGACACGACGGGCTTCAAGCTGACGATGGCCCGCTACTACACCCCCTCGGGAGTCAATATCGACAAGACGGGCATCGAGCCCGACATCGCGGTGCCCGACTGGGTGTTCTCCGACGCTCAGCTCAAGGAGCTCGAGCGCCTCTTCGGCTCGGGGCTCGTCGCCGATTTCGCCAAGGCGAGCCCTGAAGCCGGCGCCGAGGCGCGGGCCGCCAAGGCTAAGGAGATTGTGGCTTCGGGCTTCGACCTGCCCGCGCGCTATGTCGAGATGCTCCTGCGCGACGAGCTCGAGCGGACCAAGCCGGCCCGCGTCTTCGATCTCGACTACGATGCCCAGCTTCAAAGGGCTATCGACACGCTGCTGAGCCCTGACTTCGACGCGACGCTGCGCGACAGCAAGACGCTGAGCCAGGCCAAGGAGCTCAGCTCCGCAGCGCAGGCCCCCGCGACGGCGACGGCCCAGGCCGCCCAACCCGGCGCCCCGGCTGCCGCGACGCCGCGCTAAGGGGGAGGGGTGCGCCAGCTCGTCCTGCCCGGCGACAGATCCGGCGACGCGCGTTTCGCGCTCGACGCCAAGACTTCGCGCTATCTGCTCAAGGTGCTCAGGCTCGCGCGCGGCGACGGCTTTCCCGCCATCGACGGCGAAGGCAGCGCCTATTCGTGTACGATCGTGGATGATGCCCCGGGCGCCGCGGTGATTGCCCTCGCGCCCGCCGGTGACTCCGCATCTTCCGCCCCGGCGGCGCCGGAGGCGGCTGCCGCCATGCCGCGCATCGCCCTGATCCAGTGCCTCCCCAAGGGCCCCAAGCTCGATCTTATCATCAGGCAGGCCGTCGAGGCGGGCGTGGAAGCCGTCTTTCCCCTCCAGACGCGGTACTGCGTGGTCCGCGAGAAGGGCGGCAAGGAGATCGCCGACAAGCTCGAGCGAAGGCGCGCCATCG
>Ga0116171_10004770_pt1 | contig 12083 bp, 17 predicted proteins | sample AD_JPNHW2_MetaG_FD_89798 | JGI IMG/M metagenome (GOLD analysis project Ga0116171, IMG submission 89798) | Active sludge microbial communities of municipal wastewater-treating anaerobic digesters from Japan - AD_JPNHW2_MetaG | ecosystem: Engineered > Bioreactor > Anaerobic > Digestate | place...
ACAAAAAAATTGATTGAAGGTATTAGAGCAGCTTGTAATATACTTGATTTTAAACCTACAATTGGAGATTATATGAAACAATTGAAGCAATATAATAATGTTGATACGAAAATTGCTTCTAAAATTTTAAAGGAGATTTTATAATGTATTATATATTTTTAATTATATTGTTTGCTTTAGTTTATTTTTCATTTAAATTTGATTCTGAACAATTACATCAATCAAATGACAGTCCAGCTGGAGGTGTTGTGTTGATGCTGGTTATTGTATACTTAATGATACCATGCATTAATAGATATAGTTACAAGTCAATGTTGATTGAATATAATAATTATGATGCAAAAATTAAAGTTTTAAAAGAAAAACAACTTGCGGTTGAAAACTTTTTATTATCAATTAAAATGCAACCTGGATATTTATATGCAAATGATAGTCCATATAAATCAGCAATTGATTCTAAATTACAAACTGAAAAAGAACTTGCTGACATCAATATTAAAAAAATTGAATTAAAAACTGATATCGAATATGCTCCAAAAAGTTTCTTTGGTGTGTGGATAAAAGCGGAGAAAATATAAATGAAAAAATTAATTTTAATATTATTATGTTTAGTATCTACACCAATTTACGCTAAATGTATTGATAGTTTCAAATATGGTCAAATTTACAGACAAAATTGTGAGTTTTGTGATTATATGACTATTACTAAAATTGATAGTAAAAAAGATAAAATAACTTATAAACAATTTGCTTATGAAAATGATGTTGAAAAATTAACATCTGAACATGAAAAAGATTGTAAATATGTAAATGAGTACTATAATTTGATATTTGAATTACCATCAAAAGAAAAAGCTTTATATATACTTAAGTTTAGAGATAGTAGAGGGATTTTACTTGTAAATGATTGGGAATATATGTTAAATTTATTTGGTGAACATATAGATTCTAAAGGTAAAATACAAGTTCATGATAAATTATCTGAAGAAGAAATAAAAAGTTATATAGGTTAAAATAAAAAGTTATTATAGGTTAAAATAAAAAGTTTATAAATAATTATATGAGAAGTAAAGAGTCGTTACTTTACTTCTCACCTGTTAACGACTATAATTATCTTATAAGGAAATAAAATGGATATTATCCAAATTATAGAACTATCAATAAAAAATTATTGGAGTTCTAAATATATAATCAAAAATTATCCAAATGAATATCAATATATAATAGATAATACTAAATTTTTACCTGAAGATGCTTCTTTTAGTGAAAGAAAATATTGTATTAAAAATGGTATTGTAGAAAGACCTAAATGTATAATTTGTGGTAATTATGTTAAATATCAAAATTTTACGCTTGGTTTTTGCAAAACATGTTCTGATAAATGTTATAATATAAACCAAGGTATTCATACACATCTAGTTAAATCAAAATATGATAAACATAGAAACAATGAAATTAATAATAAAAGAGTTGTAACATGCTTAGAAAAATATGGTGTTAAAAATAATTTTCAAACATTTAAATCTAAATTAAATAGAGCTGCAACATATAATGATAATGATAAATTAAATATTATTAAAAGAAAGCAGATCAATACTAATTTAGATAGATATGGTGTATCATCATATACTCAAACAGAAGAATATAAAATAAAAACTAGAAAAACTAAATTAGATAAATATGGTAGTGAAACATATCAAAATATGGATAAAGTTAGACAAACTAAATTAGATAGATATGGTGATGAAAACTATACAAATCATGAAAAACAATCTCAAACATATAAAAATAAATCTATAGAAGAAAAACAATTAATAATATTAAAAAAGAAAAATAATTATAAAAAATTACATGGTTGTGAAAGTTCAATGCAACTTCATATGATGAATATAGGTGAATGGTTAGATGATGAATTATGCAAATGTGTAATTATTAAAGAAAACTATATTGTTCCAAATATATGCAAATATTTCAATATAACTTTTTCTAATGTATATAAAAGAATGCATGAATTAGGTTTAGATGAAAATTTAAAATCAACATCTCATTATGAATATGATATTAATAAATTTTTAAATGATAATAATATAACAACACAACAAAGAAATAGAACGTTAATTAAACCAAAAGAAATTGACATCTATTTACCTGATTATAATGTTGGTATTGAGTTTAATGGTAATTATTGGCACTCTAATTTGAATGTAGAAGATGATTACCATACAATAAAATCAATGATGTGTGAAGAAAATAATATTAGATTGATTCATATATTTGAATATGAATATGTAAAAAATCCTGATAAAATATTGAATTGGTTATTAAGTCAGATTAAACAAGATAATATTATATATGCTAGAAAATGTATTATCAAAGAAATTTCATCTAAAGAATCTAATGAATTTTTAAATCTATATCATTTACAAAATGAAGATAAATCTAAAATCAAATTAGGTTTGTATTATGGAGATAATTTAGTTGAAGTTATGACTTTTGGAAAACCTAGATTCAACAAAAACTATCAATATGAACTAATACGTTTATGTACTAAATTTAACTGTAAAGTGACTGGTGGTGCTTCTAAACTATTCAATTATTTTATTAAAAGTTATAATCCAACTTCAATTATTTCATATCAAAACTTTTCTAAATTTAATGGTAATGTTTATTCTAAATTAAAGTTTATATATAAAGAATTGTCAAATCCAAACTATGTATATATTAAAGATGATGAAGTTTTATCTAGATATCAATGTCAAAAACATAAACTGATTTTAAAATATCCAGAATATAAAAATTTAACTGAAAATGAAATAATGAATAATTTAGGTTATTTAAAAATATATGATTCTGGTAATAAAGTGTGGTTATACAATAAAAAAGAGGAGATATAAATCTCCTCTTCTAATTTCAATTAGATGTTATTATTGAGTAATAATAGCTTCTTCAAATTGTGATAAACTTGAAACTGAATTGAAAACCAACTCCACAAAATTTGTTGATGATTGGGGTAGGATTCGGATTAATGCTCTGAATTTTTGTTCAGCAACAACTTGCTCAGTATTATTAGTGCTGTCACAAATTACTTCAAAAGCAGTAAATGCACCTTGTGCACCTAAGTCTCTCAAATAAGCATTAGCTTTAGCTGTAAATGAAGCTCTAGTAGATTTATTGTTGAACTCACCTAAGATATACTTTGCAAAACTTCCAATACCTTTTTCAACAACGATGAACATTTTACGAACACCAACTTGACGGAAATAAGATGGTTTCTTTGTATGTGTTCTATCACCAAGTAAAACTGGACCAATTCCTGTTTTGTTGAATACTGGATTGATTGAAGCTGAATATAAAGTATCTCTTTCAGTTTGATTTGGATTCCATGCTAATTTAACAATATTTTGATACAAACCTCTTGAATAACCCATTGGACTTACCCATGGATTTTGATTGTTATCAGTTGCAGCATTTAAACCGCAAGTTGAAGCATTCATTGGAACCCATAAATAACTATCATTGTATTGGTCATAAGTGTATTTCCAATTTGAATCTAAGAACACTCTGTTCGAAGTTGTTATTGCATTACCCCAAGTTACTACGTCTGTAGCTGCATCTGAATTATTTAATACATCTGCTTTAGCAGGACTTGCAACTAATACAACATCTTTTCTAACTTCAACAACTGTTGAAATAATTGAATTAATAACTGTAGTTGAAGCGTCACCCATAATTAAATAGAATACATCTACTGCATCAGGATCTGCAAATAATTGGTAACCTATGATAATATCTCCATCAGCAACAGCAGCATTATCATCAACACCATTAGCAAGTTCAATATTTGAACCAACATCTAAAGTTGAGTTAAATACAATATCACCAACGTAAATATATTCTGATTTATCATTGATTTGTTTTTTATAATAAGCACTTTCATTATCATCAGTTAAAGCTGCTGAATCTAAACTTACAAAACTATAAGTTTCTAATACATCACCAGCATCAAATCCATAGAATGAACCTAATGTGTCTACAACAACGATATGATATTCAGAAGCACCTGGAGCTGAATCAAATAATGATTTATAAGCCCAATTTGTAAAGGTTGTTGAGCTAGCAATACTTACGATTATACCATTACCTAAATCACCTGCATATTTAGCAGCAAATTTAAAGTTCTTGGTTGCTGTATCAAATATATCTTCATTCTCAATCAATTGACCGGCTGTGTAATAATTATTGATTGCACCAGCTACTGAACAAGTTGCACTGAAAGTTCCTGATGTAATTGTATCTGAAACAATGAAGTTTGCAGCAGTTGTTAAGCTGTATATAATTGTTTTGGCTGTTGTGTCAATTGCAATGATTGTTGCTGATGATGAACTTGATGAACCAACAATTGTATCACCAACTGCTGGAGTTGTTCCTGTTGGAGCTGTATATGTTAATTTAAAGTATGATTTGCTAACTACAGTGATTTTACCTGAACCGGTAGAACCAACTTCTACAATTTCATCAACTTCAAATTGGTCTGATTCTTTATAGAATGTTAAAATTTTAGTTGCTGCATCCCAGCTTATAACTGTTGCAGTTGTTCCTGATACAGAAGCTTCAATTGTTTGACCTACTGCAAATGTTCCAGTAACATCAGTTAATGTCATTGTTAATTCACGATATGTTTTTGAAGTTGCATTTAATGCAGCATCACCTAATACACGAACTAATTTTAAATCATTTGAATATGATAAAAAATCATATGCACTGAAGAATGAAATTGCTGTGTTTGTGGTTGGTTTTCCAAATGTAGATGCTAATGCACCGATATTTGATATTGATGTTATTTTAGAAGCTGGACCCCAATTATATTTACCTACGTATCCTGCAATAGATGCAGTAACACTTTCGATGAAACTTGAACTGTCAACTTCTTTAATCTCAACGCCTGGAGATTTTAATGTCATGATTTATTATCCTTTGTTTATGTTTTAATTATCTTTTATGGTATAAACGTGCGACTTAGCGCATTATCTATAATATTATTTATAATTTTTATAATAATAATTCATAACCTATTGATTTTATTAGATATTTTTATGCATTATTTTGTTTATTTTTATTAAAAGATATATTATAATGAATATATAAACAGAATAAGGTTATTTAAAATGAATAAAATGCTTGAAAAATTTTTAGAAGATAATCAAAAAGCAGTTGATACTTTTAAAGAAAACCTACAAATTGAAAAAGAAAAAGAAAGTAAAACTGAAGAAGCATTAAAATGTTAAATAAAAATAAAATAAAAATGTTATTTATGTGTGGTATAATTGCTTTAACAGCTTCATGTCAAAACATGTATTTAACTGAACCTCAATATAATGGAATTGTTTATTCAGGAACAAATGAAGAAATTTCAAAATTGAAAACATTAGTATCTGAAGTGAGCTCTTCAAATGAATATGGTGAATATATAGTAAATCGTATGGAAGAACATGGTTGTAAATTAATAGTTGATATTGATTGTTTATACAGCTCATATGATTCAAGCAATAATTCAATTACTTTGAAATGTTTGGATAAAAGAACATTAGCTCATGAAGTAACTCATCTAATTCAGGATGATAACGATTACATTAGTAAAAGTTATAAAATGAATAAAGATGAAAATTTATTAATGCTTGTATTATGCGAATTTGATGCTATATATAAGTCAAATTATTTTGTATCGGATAATTTTAATAATGAAGAATTTACAGATATTTTGTTGGATCATTTCAACTATAAGTGGTATAAAGATTATTATAAAGATAATAAAGTTTCACTAGATAAATATGATCCAGAAGACTTAACACCGTTAATAGATAAAAATATGGTTAGCTATGATGTAAATTATGTTTTAAAACAAATACAAGAAAGATTAAAATAACTACTAACAAAGGAGGACACTAAAATGAATAAATTATTTTTAATATTTTGTTTATTTAATATAGCTTGTACTAATGTAGCTACATTGGATATGATGGTAAATTCAAAAAGAGAAAAAACTAAAAGTATGTGTGATTTAGGTGATTATGTTAAACAAACATATACTAATATTAATTATGTTATTTTTTCTTGTTGTCCATCAGCTGATAAAGTTAATGCTTGTATGAAAGCTACATCTGAACTATATAAAGCAAATTACAACGGAACTTTTAATGATTGGTCTACTAAACAAATACCTGAAATACTTAATAAATGTAGCGAATGCTATAATCCATAAATAGAAAGGAGACTAAAATGATCAAACTTGGTTTAAATAAAACGATAGATAATAGAACTGCATTTGTATATAATAAATTAATTGATGATTTATATCAATATGTAATTGAGGGTATTAATCACAATTATGTATGCAATTCAAAAGGTGTGTGTTATGGTGATGAAGCTGGTGAATTTGAACCTGAAAATAATTTAATTGTAAAGGAATAATAAATGACAACAGATAAAGCAAATATTACTTGGGATAAACTTTTACAAAGTGTTGTAGGTAATGGAATATGTAGATATAAATATGGTGAAGATAAGTTTCAAATCAGTTTGAGTGGTCCTAAATTTAATAGTGATATACTTGAAGCACACATTGACGGAACTGTTAAATTATTTCAAATTATGAATAATCAATCTATTGAAATTTCATTTGATGAAGTATATACTTATGAGAAGATTATGAATATAATTGATAAAATCTTATCAGATAATTATGACTATAAAGTTGAAAGTAAATTGAAATTAATCAAATTAAGTTAGAGGAGAATATTAGTGGATGAATGTGTGGATGGACCTGTATCAGATAATTCTTCAGATGGATTTGTTTTTACTGAATTTGAACTTGAGATGACTCTTGCTTGTGTAGAAACATTTATTAAAATATGTGCTTATAATGAATCTAGAGGGAACACTAATATAGGTCTAAAATTACTTAAACATATTATCAAAATTGGTAATTTTAATTATATTAAATATATTAAAGATTCATTGAATATTGATATTAATGAACTCTATAATGAATATATGAAAGTATCATTTGAAGAATTTGATTCAAAACACAATAAAACTATAATTAAAATATTTGAAGTATTTAAAAATGTTATTGTTGATTTCATTAGAGTTGATAATAATGAAGAATATATCTGTAAACTCTTAAAAGTTGATGATGTACCAAATCAATATTTTTATAAAACTATGTATGCTATATCACGAAATGAGACGTTTAAAAACATTTTGAATATCTCGACAAATTTAGTGTATTCTTCTGACAGCTTAAGAATTAAAATGTTTAGAGAAATTTTTAATTTAAATATTAATCCTTTTAAGATTTCACATCCTCTAATAGGTAGTTCTAGTGTAGATAATGATATTGCAATGAAGTTTGAAACTGGTGATGATATATATAATGTTTTGTTTATTGAGTCATACGATACTTACGAACAATTTACAGCAGCATTATTAGGTAGACCATCTAATATTAAGTGTAATTTAAATTTGAATAATTTTTCAAGATATAAAGATGATTTTGATAAAATTTCAAAAATTATATCAACTAAAAATAAAGGTATTAATATTTTAGTTTGTGGTGAACCAGGAACTGGTAAGACTGAATTTGTTAAACTTTGGTGTAAAAAGAATAAATATAATTCATTTTTTATTGATGCAGATACACATGATAGCAGTCGTGCAAGAGATTTGATGTTTAAAGAACAACTTTGTGGTGATAGTAAATCATCAATATTGATATTTGATGAAGCTCAAGATTTTTTTGGTAATAATATATTTGATAGTGCAAAAGAAAATAAAGATATTTTATCAAAATCTAAAGTTAATAAATTCTTAGAATCTAATGAAACACCTATCATTTGGATTACTAATAAAATTTATGGTATTGATCCTGCATACCTAAGTAGATTTCAATACATCATTAAGATGGATGAAAATACAAATCAAGAACGTAAAAAATGTATTGAAAATATTTTAAAATACGAAAATTATGAACCAAATTCAACTCAAGACATAATTGATGTATCAAATAAATATAAACTAGTATATAGAGATATTACAAAATTTATTGATAATATGATTAATATTAAAGGTGATAGCTCTGATTATGTTCAAATGGTTGAAAAATATTGTGATATTCGTGGATTTGATTCAACTGTAAATGATTTAGTTGAAAATTATGATTTATCATTAATCAATACTGATATTGATATTGCAAGTTTAGTTGATGAAATTGTTAATAATGGTGAAAAGAATTTTTCATTGTTGTTATATGGAGTTCCAGGAACTGGTAAAAGTGAATTTGCTAAATACTTAGCATCTCGTTTAAATATGGAATATATTAAGAAACGTTGTTCTGATATTATGTCTATGTGGGTTGGTGAAACTGAACAAAATATTAAGAAAGCTTTTATTGAATCTAAAAATAATGAAGCATTATTATTGTTTGATGAAGCTGATAGTTTTCTACAAGATAGAACTGGAGCTCAAAGAAGTTGGGAAGTTACTAATGTTAATGAGATGTTAACACAGATGGAAAGTTCTCAATATCCATTTGTTGCAACAACTAATTTAATTGATAATATTGACCAAGCTGCATTTAGAAGATTTGATTATAAAATTAAATATAGTTTTATGACACTAAAACAAATAGTCAAAGCTTTAGATATTTTCTTTAAAATTAAATCTAACCAAAAAGATATTAAATTTCTTAATAAAATGACTCCAGGTGATTTTAAATGCGTATCAAAACAACTTAGATTTATTAAAGATAAATCAAAAGAACATATTCTTGAATTGTTAGCTAAAGAACAAGAATATAAGAAAGAAAAAAGGACAATAGGATTATGATAACATTATTTGTTATATTAGATTTGATATTGATATTTTATTGTCTATATAATATATCAACATTAAAAGATACATTTCAAAGTTATATTGGATTGTTGCCTTATGAGACGGTACCTTATATTTTTATATTAATTATCTCATGCACAATGTTAGTAATTATGTTAACCAATATACATTAATTATTTTAAAGGAGTAATAAATATGTTTGAAAATAAATACACATCTCACACTATGGTATATCAATGTATTTCATTAACTGATGGATTAAGTAAAGTCCAAGATTTTATCGATAAACTTATAAGTCAAGATCTTGTTGTTTCTGACATGAGGTTAGATTTTGACGGAAATGAAATGGGATTTTCTAAAATCAACCTTAAAGTTTGGACTATTAAAGGTGTTTAGTATGAATGCAAAAGAATTAATTGATAAAGTAAAATCTCTTAATAATGAATCTGAGTATGTTTCATATTACGATAATAATATTATATGTCTTGAGAGAGATGTTGATTTAAAATTGACACATTATTATAGTTGTATTGCTTTCTCAATAAATGAATCAAATACATCCATAACATTTTATGAGAAAGATGGTAATAATACAGTTCCAGGTTTCAATAAAGATGTCAAGGTGTTCACAGATTTAGATTGTGAAATATCAAATGATGATATATTTTACATTATTGAAAGAATTTTTGAAGGTGAAGCTGAACCATTTTGTTATAAGGATTTGAGATTTAGATGGATACAATAGATAAAGAAAAATTATTGCAACTTACAAATGAGAAGAGTTTATTAAAAATTCAACTTGATGGTTTGTATGCTGATTTACAATTAAATGATTATTGTGATGATTTTCAAACATGGAAATATAATAATGAAAAAATAAAAGATTCAATTGGTGCAATTATTAAACGTATTAATGAAATTGATAAATTACTTGAATAAGCTTAAATTCTGAGTATATATTTGAGGAGTAAAATTATGACATATTCCTGTACAAATGTATTTACCTGATAATGTGCTGTCTAATCTATTCTCAACTTCATTTGATATTATATTCACATTCATCATATCTCCAACTGTTCTTTCAGTAATACCTGGAACACTTGTAAATATTGTATTAGATTTCATTAAATTAATAATTGAATTTCTTTTCATAATCAAATTATAATTGTAATTGTTATCATTATGAATGTTTATCATATTGTTTGAACTATCAGAATCATCATAAGTATATTGATATTTGTTTGAAGTTTTATTTAAAATATCACTGATGTATGTTGTTGCGCCGTAGCTACCTTGCATAATGTTTCCAAGATCATCTATAATATTTGGTATAGCTAAATCAGTTATTGTTTCATAGTTGCTTTGATTATATTTTTGTTTTTCACCGCCAGATTTTTGACTACGTGCAATTGTAATATTTGAATTTATATTATGTTTAGATTTTTCTTTCAACATTAATGATAATGATTTTAATTTGAAACCATACAAGCTTTCCCAGAACATATAATCTGATGTGTTAGAATCAATACTTATAAAATTCAACATATAATTTATACATTTGAATGGATTCCAATTTGGAAAAAACATTGTATAGCTTGTTAACAATGAATCTGTGAAGACTGATTTTTTAGATATTTTTGAAATTATATCTTTAACAATTAATTCTTTTGTTCCAACATATTTTTTACTTATACGATAATTATAATTTGTTATGGCTTCTTCGGATATAAATTGTAGATTATATGTTTTAGCTTTTTGTGCATGATTAACAACATTATCAATCTTATATATTTTAAATGTTAAATCAATAACATCATCTGTAAATGATGTTTTAAATTTTATATTGATATGTTCATTACCTTTAATTGGTACATTATCAATCATATTATTGCTGTCAATTAACGTAACATTACCAGATAACGTGTTACTGTAGAGATTCTCATATATGTTCATTGTAAGGAATGTTGATCTAACATCGTATGCAACTGGTGATGTTGAATTTAAACCTACAACAAGCTTTAATGATAATAGACTATAACTACCGGGATGTACACTATTAGCCATTATAAGTTCTCATAACTAAAAATAAATTCATTCATAAATTTTTCTGTTGGAAGTTTAATTGGACGCTTTGCATCATTTAAACTAGATTCATAATCATAATTTGTAATTGGTGTTGAACCTGTTGTTCCAGTACTTACAACTTTATCATCTAATTCATAGTGATGAACTGAATAAACATATGAACTACCATATTTATTTACACAGTAAGATGTCAATTCATCAGGTAATAGTGGCCAATCATATATAGGATCTATTATGTTATTTATATATAATAATACCCAATCTAAACTTGCATCATCGTATAAACTTTGGCATATTTTATCAGGGGTATCACCATCTTTTATATTATAATTTACAAAATAAATACTATTATTTAACATCTCACGGTTAAAGTTTAATTGAGATGTCAAATCATTTATTGTTTTATTATCATATGTTATTGTTGAATATTTACTAAATTTGTACATCTATAATTGCTCTTGTTCGTTTTGTTTTTCTTTAAGTTTGTTATTAGTTATCATAACATAATAATCTCGTTCATATGGAAATAAATTTTCTATTTCTTGTATGCCATAATTGAGTTCACTTTTTAAAAATTGTAACGACTCATAATAGCTACCATAACTATTATATGACATACTTAAATAAAAAAATCAGTTACGGTGAACTCCTGTTTTTCACCACAAGAACAAACATCATTTACATTATAATAAGGTTGTGGTATATTCTGTGCATATTTAACAATTTCTTGTGCTGTACTTACAGGTAATGAATTAAATAATTCCAATTTGTCATCTTTATTAAATTCAACTTCATTGTTACCAGCTTCATCATACATTCTATATATATGTCTTGATGCAAAAACTATATTTGATTCTTCATTATCAGTGTTGATACCATTAAAATCCTCAACATTTGGAAATGCAACTTCAACAATATATACACCAGAATCTGTATTAACTTTGAATTTTTTTATCTTTTGTTTATCAGCATCATATTTAATATCATCAATATTAATATCATATATAATTTCTTTTCCACATTTTTCACATTTTTTTGAAAATGTTATTGCACCAGATACTGAAATTTTTCTTAAATGTAAAAATAAATATGGTAATTCATAAACATTC
>Ga0116171_10004772_pt1 | contig 12080 bp, 12 predicted proteins | sample AD_JPNHW2_MetaG_FD_89798 | JGI IMG/M metagenome (GOLD analysis project Ga0116171, IMG submission 89798) | Active sludge microbial communities of municipal wastewater-treating anaerobic digesters from Japan - AD_JPNHW2_MetaG | ecosystem: Engineered > Bioreactor > Anaerobic > Digestate | place...
AATAAACAAACCCCATTTCCCTTCCACAATACTTAACCCGGGAGAAGAATATAACCATTGCTGTATATATAAATTCGGTTCAAAATGAATATGGTTCACGATACACATTTTACCATATGCCTTAAACCTTAAACTATTAACATAAACCACTGCAACATGACTGAAAATAAAAACAAATACCTGTTTCCCCTGATCGTGATGGCCTCACTCTTCTTTCTTTTTGGCTTCATCACAACCATGAACAACTCGACTATTGCATTTCTGAAAAACGCCTTTGGCCTTGATGACTTTCAGAAACAGCTGCCAAACACTTTCTTTTATGGTGCCTACATATTATCTGTGCCCGTGGGTTTTATGCTGACCAAAATAGGATATAAGAACGGCGTATTGAGCGGCCTGGCACTTATTACCCTCGGTTTTTTCCTTTGTATACCCGGTGTTTCAATGGGTTACTACGGATTCCTGAGCACGGTATCAGTATTTGCAATAGGTGTGGTAATACTGCAGGTTGCTGCAGCACCCTATGTAAATGCTCTTGGGGCGCCTGAAACTGCCGCCAGCCGTCTGACTCTGACGAATGCATTAAACTCTGTTGCAACAGTTATTGCACCGATCTTTGTTTCTGTATTGCTGGTTACACCGGAAGTTCAGCCTGGTGTTGCAATGGAAAACTCAGCTATCAAGGCTATCGTTAAAGGACCCTTTATGGTAATCGGTGTGATCACTGCAGTAATCCTGGTGATCATGTTCTTCCTTAAGTTACCCGAGATTAAGACCGGAGAATCCGAAACAGCCAATGGAGCCCAGAAAACATATAAATCCAGTGCTTTTAAATATCCGCATGTGTGGCTTGGTTCATTTGCCATATTCCTTTATATGGGCATTGAGATAGGTATATCAAGCTTCTTCCCCGATTATGCTTTAAAGCTTGGTCTCAGGGATGTTAACGCAGTTGATATGCTGAAATTCTACTGGGGAGGGATGATGGTAGGCCGCGTTCTGGGGATCTTTATCCTGCGCAAATTTAAAGCAGCTCATATACTTGCAATCTGCGCAATAGGAGGTGCCGTTCTGCTGGGCTCTTCATTTGCACTGAGCGGAAGCGCTCCGGTAGTTGCAATGTGGCTCTTCCTTGCAACAGGTCTGTTCCACTCAATCATGTGGCCGGTAATATATAATCTCGCTCTTGAGGACCTTGGACCGCACGCTAAAGTGGCATCAGGCGTTATTGCAACATCAGTTATAGGTGCATCAATACTGACCCTGCTCATGGGCAAGATCCAGGTACTGACAGGCTCTGTGATGATTGCAGTTAGTTTGATGTTTGTATACTATCTGTATATGGTCTTCTTCGCTGTAAAAGGCTCGAAGATAAGATAGAAGGTTAAAAGATAATAAGTTAATCCTTTGTGTCCCTTCGTGATAACCTTAGTGTTCCTTTGTGGTAGAAGAGTGTTAACCACAAAGGACACGAAGTTCACACAAGGGGCACGAAGGCTTTTTCCATAGATGAAAATGATAAAAAGAGGTTTTGCCAGCGACAACAATGCCGGGGTGCATCCCGAAATTCTGAGGGAGATTCAGAATGTCAATAAAGGCCATGTAATAGGATATGGTTCAGATGATTATACCGGTCAGGCTAAGGAGCTCTTTAAGGAACACCTGGGCCCTGATACTGAAGTCTTCTTCGTTTTCACCGGAACTGCTGCCAATGTCCTTGGAATCAGTTCAGTAACCAGGTCGTGGAATGCAATTGTTACAGCCGAAACAGCCCATCTTGAGCAGGATGAGTGCGGGGCTCCTGAGAAATTTACCGGATGCAAGGTACTGACGGTTGAGACACCCGATGGCAAGATTACACCGGAACTGGTTACAAAGCATCTCCATGGATTTGATTTTGAGCACCATGCACAACCTGCTGTGATCTCAATAACACAGTCGACAGAAATGGGCACTGTTTACAGTGTTGAAGAAATAAAAAGACTCTCTGCACTTGCTCATTCGCACGGAATGTTTCTCCATATGGATGGTGCCAGGCTTGCGAATGCGGCAGTTGCCCTTGGGCTGCCATTTAAGGCTTTCACTACTGATGCAGGCGTTGATGTCCTTTCTTTCGGAGGCACCAAGAACGGTATGATGATGGGAGAGGCAGTCTGCTTCCTGAAGCCGGGACTTTCGGACGGTTTTAAATATGTCAGGAAACAGGGCATGCAGCTTGCATCTAAGATGCGTTTTATTTCCGCCCAGTATATTGCATACTTCCGTAATGATCTCTGGAAAAAGTGTGCAACGCATGCCAATGATATGGCTGTGATCCTGGCAGATAAATTGAAGAGTGTCAAAGGAATAAGTATAACACAGAAAGTACAGTCGAATGGGGTCTTTTTGATAATTCCAAAATCTGTTGCTGAAAAGCTTATGCAGCATTTCTTCTTTTATTCATGGAATGAAATGACCTCGGAGTACAGGCTTATGACGGCCTGGGACACTGAAGAGGAGGATATAAATGGTTTTGTGGAGTTACTAGAAAAGGAATTGAATCGATAACCCCCCAGGCATCAGCCCCCTGGCTGAAGCCTCTTAAATGCAGATCATTTTTAAATATGTACACAGTAATAGCCCCCCTTTAGGGGGGATGGGGGGTCAGAAGACAAAGAAAGGCCCCGGTTTCCGGGGCCTTTCTTTATGATCAATAAAATGATTTTTACTTAAGCGTGAAGGTAATTGGCACCATGTACCATACGGGAACGGGTTTTCCGCCCTGTTTACCAGGCTTAAACGGAGGAAGTGTGGAAACAACTCTCATTGCTTCCTTGTCGAGTTCAGGATCAACACCTTTCAATACGCTGATCTGACTTACTGAGCCTTTTGCGGTGACACAGAATCTGACGATTACTCTTCCCTGGATGTTGTTTTCCTTAGCTACTTCAGGGTAGTTTGTATGTTCTCCGATGTACTTCAGAAGTTCGGCATCACCTCCGGGGAACATAGGCATTTCCTCGACCACAACAAATGGTTCTGGTTCTGCTTCTACTTCCTGGACTTCTTCCTTAACTTCTTCTACAGCTTCGATAAACTCCTCGTTGACCACTGTTTCAGTTGCCTGATCAGCTGTCATAAGCTGTGCGTTATCCTCTGGTTTAACAGAGTCGACAACCACTGGAGGTACGTACCTGTTTTGCTGAACTGTTTCAGCAGGAGGAGGGGGAGGAGGAGGAGGAGGAGCAACCTGTTCAGTTGGCTGATCAAGGTTTTCCATTACCATCTCTACCTGTCTTTCTTCTCTTGCCTTCTTGCTCTCCATGGCTTTTGCATATAGATGGGGAGTCAGAACAGCTGTAGCAACAATCAGAATACCTACTAAAGATCCGACAAGCACATTGCGGTTATATTTTTTCCGCAACCTGTATGCACCATATTCCTTATTCCTTATCTCAAAAACGATATCGTTAAAGGATGGTGCTCTTTCAATGTTTTTAGCCATCTTGTTTCGGATTTACTGGTTAATTGGCAGAAGCTACAGTAGTCTTGCCTGTGGCAATTTCCACCATTTTTTCTTCATACCATGCTATGTCAACGAACATATAACGGCCAATGCCGCAGATGTTCATTTCATCAAGTATATCCACAAAGTTTCCGTATGTTGCCTCCTTGTATGCCTTGATCTGCACAAAAGGACCTGTGTCATCATCGTTTTTTAGTTTCTTTATGGAACCTGCTACTGAGTCCTGGGACAGAACGATCTCTCCCCTTATTACCTTATCGTTAAATTCAGCAATTTTTCTTGCCAGAGTGGTATTCTTCTCAAGCAGAAGTTTGCGGATACCAGTTGCACTGTAATCGAGTTCCACCAGTGGTGGAAATATATTATTATTATAGTCAGCTGGTTCAACGGCTCCGGGGTACCAGAATATCCTGTTATCGGGGCCCAGTATTATATTAACGTTACGGCTCTTTGCAACTGCAGGTGAATTCTGCTGATCAGGATTTTCGATCTTCTCCGGAAGAACGATATCCATGACCTTAGCTTTGCTGAAAGCGGTTGTGAGCATAAAGAATGTGATAAGCAGACACATAAGGTCCACCATCGGCGTCATATCGATATGCGGTGGGTGTTTCTTCGCTTTCTTCTTCCCGCCTTTTCCTTTTTCCTCTTGAATTATTTCTGCCATATCACTGTTGTATTTCTTCCAGGTTAATTTCTGCAGCTTCCAGACTGGTTACCAGCATAAACCTGTTAATTTTCTTTTCCTGAAGATTATCGAGGACTTTCTTTACTGCGGGGAATGGTGTTCCGGCATCACCCTTGATGCCTGCCTGAATATTAGGATTGACCTGGCGTGCGCACAGGATCCACATTGCAAGCTGGTTATCGAGTGAATCAGTAGGGATGCCTAACTGGAAAGGATCTCTTTCGGCAGCGTTCCTGCCGGCAAGAAACTCTTTCATCTGCATTATCGGCACACCCATTGAAGATGGGAACTTCTCAAATTCTCTCTTCTCCGTTTCTGTGAACTCAAGACCATACCTCTTACCCATCTCCTCAAGAATTCTTGGTCTGAACTTCAGAAGCGTGTCGGGTCCGTTATCCATATTCATGAATACCTTGCCGTCAGCAGCTATAAGAAATGTCATCGTATTAAAATCAGGAACAGGTTTCTCTGATATTGAAAAGGGCGTATCAACATTGGCCGGTTCGTCTTGCCTCATTGTTGCGGTAAGCATGAGGAATGTCAGGATCACCGCAAATGTGTCAACCATCGGCGTCATGTCGATTCTTGGTGACTTTGTTGGTAATTTAATCTTTGGCATTAGGTTTCTCCTTTATTAGTTAGAACCAAAAGATAAATTTCGCACTATGCGTTCTTCAGTGATGCAGCAAAATTCTGCGTCAGGCTGAAACCGGCTTCGTCAATTTTGAATGTATACGAGTCAATCATTGTTGAAAAGAAGTTGAATGCAATGATTGAGAGTGTTGATCCTGTGATACCGAATGCTGTGTTTACAAGGGCTTCCGAAATACCTGTTGCAAGAGCAAGGGCATCAGGAGCACCTGATTGTGCAAGAGCACCGAATGCACGGATCATACCAAGTACTGTACCGATAAGACCGATAAGAACTGATATTGATGCAAGTGTGGAGAACATAACCATATTCTTCGAAAGCATCGGCAGCTCAAGTGCTGTAGCTTCTTCGAATGACTTCTGAATAGAAAGGATCTTCTGGTCTTTTTCAAGTTCCTTGTCTTTCTGAAGGTCACGGTAACGAACAAGCCCTGCTCTCATGACATTTGCAAGAGAACCTCTCTGCTTGTCGCATGATTCAACAGCTTCTTCAATTTTATCTTCTGCAAGAAGACTCTGAAGGTTGTGAACAAATGTATTGATCCTGCCTTTTCCTTTTGCCCTTGATAGTGTAATAGCCCTCTCAATAATGAAGATGATAAGGGTTAATACGCAGGTCATAAGAACCGGCACAATGAAACCACCCTTGTAGATGATACCCAGGTAATCTCCTTCAAGAGGCGACATTTTGTTGTTACCGCCTTCGAAGTGTACCCCATTTCCCATTACATTTTGAAACAGAAAATAAGATACCAAAAATGCTATAACAATAGCACTCACTGCAAAAATGTTTGACAGCGCATCTTTGAACGAACTTCCTTGTTTACTCATTTTTATCGATTTGTTTAGGTTTAAGATTTAACAATCCGCAAATATATGTTTTCAAATGTTTTTTTCCAACATTGTGCTGAATATGGTTTTAATTATTTTTCAAGGACTACAGGGTATACCCTCGACTTCGTTACAGGCACTTCTTTGGTGCTGTACCCTTTGGCGCTGATCACAAGTGTCTCAGAATCCTTGGGAATCTCAAATTTGAACTCGCCCTTGCCATTGGTATATGCCTCAGCAGCAGTGTCTTTTACCTTTACAGAGGCAAAAGCTACAGGCTGTCCTGCCGTATCCTTGACCGTGCCTTTTATCTCATTCGGATTTATACCTTTTTTCACCGATGCGACATACTCCTGAACCCACCTGAGGTTGTTCTTTGCAGAAGTATTATTGGGATCAATGCCAATGATCTTTTCATAGGCGTCAGATGCTTTCGCAAGAATAGCAAGTTTGCCTTCAAGAGTCTTCTCCTCCGATGCAAGCTTGGATTCCAGTGATCCCAGTCCATTATAACCTCTGATTTTGTATTCCTTGTTCTTGTCATCGAGGCTGATCATCCTGTTATAATAGCCTCGCGATGCAGTATAATTGCCTTTTTCAGAGTGAAACCATCCGAGATAACTGAATGCTTCCATCAGTTCAGAGCTGTTTGTAAGAGAGTCTTTTCCTGCAACAAGAATGAACTTCTCGAATTTCGGTTTTGCAAGCCCCATCTTGTAGTCGGGATCCATTTTTGAATAAGTACGTGCTATCCACAGATGTGCATCAAGGTTTTCCGGGGATTTTTTCACAACAATGTTGAATACAGAGTCGGCTGCCTTGAGATTACTCCCGTTATAATATGCTCGTCCAACTTTCATATATGAGGCAATATCGTCTTTCGAGGGATCTATCATCTTACCCCATACCCTGGCTGCATCGTCGTATTTCTTAAACTGGTAATAGTTCGTAGCAAGTTCATTCTTAAGACTTGCATCCTGAGGTTTCATGTCAATGGTTTTGACATATTCGGCAAAACCTCTTTCAAGTTCTTTCTGTGCAGCATCAACAGTTGTTTTGAGGCTGTTGTACTTTGTTGTCAGTTCATCAAGGGCGGGCTTGAGTTTTGTTTTTTCAGCAGCAGATGCTGAATTGTAGCGGGTCCTGCTCTTTTGCAACTGTGTCTCCAGGGCTGTCAGCTCATCAACACTCTTTGGAAGATCCTGGTTCTTCCTCATGATGATCCTGGCAGTATAATGATGGTCCTTCGGAAGTATCCTGTCTTCCTGAACTTTCTCGAAAAGTTTGTCCATATATTCAAGAGCCTTGCCATAATCGTTTCTTTCATAATATGAATAACCTGCCAGTCGGTTCATATACGCCCTTGAATCATCAACTGCAAGGATCTCTTCAACGTTCTTAATAACTTCATCATAATCTCCGGCATAGAAAAGTGAGTTCACATATCTTGTCTTTGCCGGGATGTTGCCTTCTGTCAATTCAAGGTATTTCTTGAAATTGGTCTTTGACTGTTCCAGCCTGTTAGCCCTCCAGTACACCTGCCCAAGTTCGCGGTAGGCAGGTGCATAATTGGGATCAAGCGTTATGGCTTCCTCAAAATAAGGGATTGCCGGCTGCAGACTCTTACCCCTGACATAAATGTTACCGATCTTCATGTTGGCTGTCGGTGATTTGGGATCGAGATATTGCGCGAGATTGTAGTTCTTTATTGCATTCGATCCGTCATTTGCAAGTATGTAAATATCGCCCGCTATAAGGAATATTTCAGGATTCTTGTTGTCGATCTTTAAAGCCTGCCTTATCAAAGGAAGTGCAGAAGCAGTGTCGACTTCGCCATTAACGATATATGACTCAGCTATCTTTGCAAGTGCAAAGGCGTAATCCTTTGCAGGAGGGACAATCTTCTTGATATTTTTGTATGGAAGCAGGAAACTCCTTGCTTTTGTCCTCATTTCAGCTGCCTGATTCAGATCGCCAAGGATGCTTGCTACTTTCGCAAGCCCTACATAATTCAGAGGATCACTGGCATTTGTATCCACACCTTTCTGGAATACCTCCCTGGCCTGTTTTGTTGCCAGCGGCAGTGAATTTGAAATAGTATCTGAATAGTAATCAAGAAGTATATTTTCACCAAGGAAAAAATAATACTTGCTGTTTCCGGGTTCTTTCTGGCTGAGCTCCTTTAACATGGCTTCTGCCTTGTCATACTGCTCACTTTTTGTCAGCAGGAGTGCGGAATTAAGATCCTGGGCATTTAAACCATTGGATATCAGCGCCGTGATTGCTGCCGCCAGAACTAATCCTTTTGTGTACATCAAACGTTTCATAGCTGTTTTTTATTTTTGAAGTCAAACTTACTAATTTTTACTCTTTCTTTTTTATTCCAATTCTGTTAATTGCTAAATTTTATTTTTTTATTCGTCCCGTCATCTCCCCATACTCCCCATTTCTTTTATCTTTTATCTTTTATCTTTTATCTTTTATCTTTTATCTTTTATCTTTTATCTTTTATCTTTCCCATTCCTACTGATTCCTGATCTGTACAATCCTTATCGGCATTGTTGCAGGTACCAGCCCCGATTTCAGTACTATCCTCTGTCCCTGTTCGGCAGTAGCCCACTGGATGAACCCCGATCCCAGTCCCTTGAAGGTTTCCCTTGAAATAAGGTATATCTCCCTGGTGAATGGATATGACTTGTCATAGATAAATCCCTGGTGAGGCCTGTAATAGACTTCCTCATTTGACATCGGCTGCGATATCCCGACTACATTTACTTTTTTGACGAAGCTCATGCTCAGTGAATCATCTTTGTCGCTGATCCAGTTTACGCTTATAATTCCCAGAGCTTCAGGATTCCTCGCAACAAAATCAATTACTTCAGCATTGTTGTTCATTGCATAAAAGTTATATGGAAGTCCTGTCTTAATCTCAAATAGTTCCTTGAAATACCTGATATTGCCCGATTTCGTGTTGTCAAATACAACCTTGATTTCTCCCAGCTTCGATTTCGGATTTATTTCTTTCCATGTGGTTAATTCCCCAAGAAAAATATCCCTCACTGCCCTGTATCTCATTACTGTATCCCTGTTTTCCCTGTTTGTTATGAGCGCCAGGGCATCGTAGGCAAATGTAATTGTACGGGCAACAATCAGAGTGTCCCTCAGATACTGTACCTGGTCCTCTGTCAGTTTCCTGCTGGTAACAATTACTTTTACCGAGTCATTCATGAAGTCGTTAATAACATCCACCTCAGGTTTGTAGATAGTTTTGATTTTTGCACTGGTGTAGAGCTGGGTAAATGTGCTTACCTCTGTTTCTATGAGAGGTCTGAAAGAATCATCTGAAATAATCCTGATATTCCCGCGTGTGGGTGACTCTTCAGGCAGGCGTGGATGGCTCTGGCATGAAACAAGCAATGCAAAAGATGTAATCAGCAGTATCATTGCTGCCGATGGTCTGTAATTTAGGGTCACTGTACCTCTTATTGTGGAACTAAGTCTACGAATTGCAATAATAATCAATTTTCCGGTAAATATAACTATATTCATAGTTTTAAAGTTTAGTTAATGAACTTTTTCAAGGTTATTACTGCAAAGTATATGCCAATTTGTTCTTTGAAGCAAATTATCCTTGCAAATTATTCATCATCCTCATCCTTGCTGAATGCTTTTTTAATCTGACTGACCGAGACAAAGATCCTGTAAACACCGAAAAAGAGGAATGTGGATCCCATTATTACAGAAATAGCCTTGTCAATCACAAACCATTTCCTGGCAAAAAACAGCATGAAAACTCCTATACCTATATAAAATGCCACCATGAAAATTCCAAACATGGCGTGGAATTGCTGAAGTATTTTATTGCTGTTCATTTTCTGACAGGTTTGCGACAAATAAAGTAAAATTCAAACTAATTTCAAAAATTAAAAAATCCCCCGGTATATAAATAGTCAATTATCCGTTCAGAAGGAGGGAAGAGTCGCCAAAGCTGAGAAACCTGAAATCATGTGAAAGAGCATAATCGTAAATTTCCTTCCATGCCCTGCCTGTATATGCCGATACCAGCATCAGCAGTGTGCTTGATGGCTGATGAAAGTTTGTGATCATCCCGTTTATAACCCTGAATCTGTAACCCGGGACGATCATCAGGGTTGTAGATCCATAAAGGATTGGCTGCTTGTTCATTTCGATCAGGCCATTCAACGCCTCAAAAGCTTGTTCAAACGGGACGCTGGAATCAGCTTCATAAGGTTCCCACTGATCTACATGCAGATCATTGCCGATACCTCTTTCCGATGCTGCCCTGGCGCCAAGCCAGTAAAGGCTCTCGAGAGTCCTGACGCTGGTTGTGCCAACTGCAATTATCTTTCCCCTGAATCTGAGAATCTTCCTGATAAGCCCGGCAGTCACGAGGAAATGTTCACAATGCATCTCATGCTTAGAGATATCGCTGGTTTTTACAGGCTTGAAAGTGCCGGCCCCTATGTGCAGGGTGAGGCTGGCGCTGGCAATGCCTCTGATGTCCAGGGCATCAAGTACATCTTTGGTGAAGTGAAGGCCTGCCGTCGGCGCCGCAACCGATCCGCTTACTTCCGAATATACCGTCTGATACCTTATATTATCCTCTTCCGTATCATCCCTTTTAATATAAGGAGGAAGCGGAATATGCCCGGCCGATTCGCAAATCTCTCCAAAGGTCAGCATATTATCGTTCCACGAAAACCTTATCCTCCAGGCTTCACCCTCAGGCCTTATCTTCTCAGCTTCAATGACAATCTTTTTGTTTTTCCGAATAATAGAAGTTGAAAGCTTACCTTCCTTCCATTTCTTCAGGTTGCCTATTATGCATTTCCATTCGACAGGGTTTACCGAGGAGAATGCTCTTTCATATTCCGCCGGAGCCAGCGGCTCAAGGCAGAAGACCTCCACAAGAGCACCAGTTTTCTTTGTGAACAGGAACCTGGCCCTTATTACCTTTGTATTATTAAATACAAGCAGAGAGTCCCGGGGAATATATTGCGGAACATTTTTGAAGATATCTTCAGTAATAATCCCGTTCCTGAAAAGAAGAAGCTTTGACCGGTCCCTTTCAGCCTCAGGATATTGTGCTATCCTTTCCTCAGGGAGTTCATACCTGTAATCCTCTGTATTTACCTCTGGCAACATATTCTGTTTTCTTCAGGGCAAAAATAACCAAGTTTTCTCATTAAGAGCCTTTTTCGTAACTTTACAGCGCAGCAGGCTGTTCCACCGTCCCGATTAATCGGGAAGGAAAGTCCGGGCAACAAAGAGCGCCATGCTTCCTAACGGGAAGATATCCGCGAGGGTATGGCAGTGTAACAGAAAAAAACCGTCACGCCTGTGGCGTGACAAGGGTGAAAAGGCGGGGTAAGAGCCCACCGGTTCCCGTGGCGACACGGGAAGCCGTACACCCCATGGGTTGAAAGACCATGTATACCGGCGCTGAGGACTGCTCGTCCGATGCCGGGGGGTAGGTCGTACGATCGTACCAGCAATGGTGCGGCCAGATAAATGGTGGAACACGACAGAACCCGGCTTACAGGCAGGCTGTAAATAACACAGGGACGCAGAACGCGTCCCTGTTGTTTTTATTAATCCTATAACTTCCCTTCCACTGACCACTGCAGAGGAAAGGAATGAGGAGAAAAGTTATTTCTTTAGTGAGAAAACAGAGTCATCCATCGGAACATTAACTTCAACTTTGGTAAAGGTCTGTACAAACTCCATACCCTGTGCCGATGTTGTAGTCTTTCCGGGAAGGAACAATCCGCTCATTTCCTTGTAATCAGAAGGGTACGAATCTACAACCATTGCCATGCCCTCGGCATTTACGGCAACAGATGATTTCACAAGAAGATATGATGATTTGTCGATGAAAAGATCGACAACCAGACCACCTTCGAGAGTGGCTTTTAGCTTAAATGCCGGAGAGCCGTTAACAGCCTCTTCACCTGCCAGCGCAAGCTGCCCGCCCTTCAGATACGATTCCAGATAATTGTTGAAATAATTATTGCGCTGTAACTGCTTTGCATCGGCTGCACCAATTTCAACAGGATCAGATGAGCCGGTCATCGGATTTATCATATACCCTTTGACACCATCAAATGCCTGAACAATTTCCTGTCCGTTGATATTGGTTACTGATTTGATCTTGTCAGGATTCTTCATCCATATCTCAACAGGCATCTCCATACCCATCATCGACATGTTGCCAGTGACCTTTATGGTCTTGAAGGCACTTATTTTATCCAGTTTGTTGGCCGTGGAATACTTTTTTACAATATCTTCAAGCGATTGAGCACTGACGACTGCAACTGCGAGGAGACATGCTGCCATTAAAAAGAACTTTTTCATAATGAATTGATTAAGGTTTTAATTAAATGA
>Ga0116171_10004775_pt1 | contig 12078 bp, 11 predicted proteins | sample AD_JPNHW2_MetaG_FD_89798 | JGI IMG/M metagenome (GOLD analysis project Ga0116171, IMG submission 89798) | Active sludge microbial communities of municipal wastewater-treating anaerobic digesters from Japan - AD_JPNHW2_MetaG | ecosystem: Engineered > Bioreactor > Anaerobic > Digestate | place...
AAAATAGTATTATGTTTATGTGATAAATCTATTAAAAATTCAATAACCTCAAATGATGAAGGCCCTCTATCTATGTAATCACCTAAAAAAATATAAATATCATCTTTTTTTATGTCAGCACTTACAGACAAAATTAATTTTTTTAATTTTGAAAGGTGCCCGTGAATATCGCCGACGATATAATATCTGTTATTCATTTTTTAATATTTTCACAGATCCCTTTAATATTGTAAAACCGGATTTTACTTATTCTCTTTTTTCTTATAACCTTCAATCCTTGAACTTACTTCATTAAGAATTTTTTTTCCTTCATCAAGATCACCGACTGACCAGCAGCCGAAAATATACCTGCCGTTAACAGATATAAAAGTATACTTTCCATCCTGTTCTTTTTTAAACGCTGTGTAAGTATTGTCCGATGAAATCATTATATAGCTGTTATCAATACTCTTTTTAAAAATTTCATAAGCATCGTAAAAAGAATCATTTTCATTGAAAAAAATATCCACAATATCATTGTTCCATAGCCATTGTGTAAAATGAACCCTGTTTATATAACGGAATTTATGATAAGGTTTTCTGCTGTATAAAACACCATAACCGTCAAATCCCCTGATCACATTTAAACTGTCAGGGAGCTTATCCTGCATATAATTCTGGCCGACATAAAGCCAGGGAATGTTTACAAATGTTTTAAGGTCTTTCTTCAATAACAATTCCGTCTTTTCGGTGACTGCATATGCGGCATATTCACCAATCTGCATTATAGATGCGGCGTTACTGTAATACTCATTTTTCTGTGATGCGTCGAAAATACCCGGTCCTCTTTTTATTGAATAAAAACCGTATGCGTTAACCACTGAACTGAATTTGATTACTTCAAGTTTAATCAGTATTGCGGGATCGTCAATTGACTGATAAACACACGATGCAAGTTTATCAATGCCAAGCCCGCTATATTCCCGGTTGTATTTTTTTATATCCTTGCCTTTATAGTACAGGACAGAATTAATTCTTATCCATCCCGGAACATCCGAATCCCGCGGGAGCAGGTCTGTTACACTGTCAATTTCGCTCTGAAAAAGAGAACATGAAGAAAGTGTAATTACTAGTAAAGATATATAAATTAAAATAATTTTACTTTTCATTTTTTATACCCTGCAAAATGGCATGCGGCCATCTGTTCTGATTCATTTAAACTATAATTTATAAGATCAGGATATTTTTGACGGCATATATCCTGTGCGATTGGACAGCGCGGATGGAAATAACAGCCTGTCGGAGGATTTACCGGTGAAGGCACATTCCCCTGCAGTATGATTCTTTTTATTTCTTTCCCGGCAGAGGGCCTGGGTATTGCTGAAATTAATGCTTTTGTATAGGGATGAAGCGGTGTTTCGTAAATTTCATCGGCTCCTGCAATTTCTACAATCCGTCCCAGGTACATTACCGCGACACGGTCTGAAACATGCCGTACAACCGTAAGGTCGTGTGATATAAAAATATATGTCAGTCCCAGATCGCTCTGCAGATCCATGAGAAGATTTAATATCTGCGACTGAATCGAAACATCAAGTGCAGACACCGGTTCATCACATATTATGAGTTTCGGGTTGAGCGCGATTGCACGGGCAATACCGATCCGCTGCCTCTGGCCTCCTGAAAATTCATGAGGGAACTTATCCAGTGAGTTTTTCTGCAGGCCGACTTTATCGAGCAGTTTTTTCACTTTTTCAGTTCTCTGCTGCTTGTTTTCAAGTTTATGTATAATGAACGGTTCTTCAAGAATATAGCCGACAGTATGCCTTGAATTAAGGGATTCATAAGGGTCCTGAAAAATCATCTGAAAATTTCTCCGGTATGGAAGCAGTTCCCTCTGCGTCATTTGTGATATCAGTTTATCCTCAAAATATACAGCACCTTCCGAAGGTTTATACAGATGAAGTATTGTCCTTCCCAGTGTTGTTTTCCCGCAGCCCGTTTCACCCACTATGCCGAGAGTTTCGCCTTTTACTGCAGAAAAACTGACGTCATCCACGGCATGTACCTTACCGGCAGTAGTCCGGATTATTCCCTTTTTGATAGGAAAAAATTTCTTCAGGTTTTCAACTTTAAGTATAGTTTCCATTTTATCCGCCATACCTGAAACAGTTCACTTTGTGATTTTCAGCAATTTCGACTTCATCGGGATGTTTTATTGAACATGGCTCAAATGCGAATGTGCACCTGTTGCGGAACCTGCATCCTTCGGGATAATCTGTTATTGACGGGACCATTCCTTCAATTGATTTTAATCTGGTTTTCCGTTTATATTCGAATTTAGGGATTGATTCAAGAAGGCCGGAGGTGTATGGATGCATCGGGCTGACGAAGAGTGCATCAGCAGGCGCTTTTTCTGCAACTCTTCCGGCATACATTACCACAACGTCATCACAGAGCTCAGCTATAACTCCGAGATCATGGGTTATAAAAATCACAGACATTCCGGATTCGCGCTGGAGTTCTTTTATAAGATCAAGTATCTGGGCCTGTATTGTAACGTCGAGTGCCGTAGTAGGTTCATCCGCTATGAGTATATCAGGTTTGCACGCGAGAGCTATTGCTATCATAACCCGCTGTCTCATGCCTCCTGAAAGCTGGTGAGGATATTCGCTCATCCTCTGGAGGGGATCCGGAATTCCGACTTTTTCAAGAAGCGATAAAGTCTCCCGTTCCATCTCTGCTTTTTTCAGGTCTTTCCTGTGCAGCTCAAAAACTTCAGTTATCTGCCTGCCGATTTTTTTAACAGGATTGAGAGCTGTCATCGGTTCCTGGAATATCATCGCGATAGAATTTCCTCTAACCTTCCGCATCTCTTCCGGCGTAAATGCCAGAAGATTTTTACCCCTGTACAGAATTTCTCCGCCGATATATTTCCCTGACGGTACAGGGAGGAGCCTCATTATAGATAGGGCAGTTACACTCTTCCCGCATCCCGACTCCCCGACAATACCGAGTGTTTCACCTTTTCTAAGATCAAAACTGATTCTGTCAACAGCGGGATAGACCTCTCCGTCTTTAAGAAAACCTGCAGAAAAATTCCTGACCTTCAGAATTATGTCGATTTCAGAATTCATCTATTTAAGATTTCCCTTATATTTAGTGATGATTTTTGTCACTGGCGGAAAGGTTTTATTTGATTTCATTGCATCAATTGTTTCATTTTTAATGTTTTCGTCGATCCAGAAATAACCGCCGGCAGCCGGTTCATCGAATATTTCAGTAGATGTTTTATATCCGGGTACATCGGGAAGCTGAATCCATCTCCAGTGAAGGGCCCTTGTAAACGGGAGCATATCAAGGGGAATCCAGCCGCCTGATTCACTTATTTTTTCCTGAATTTTAAGAGAGAGCTTAATAAGTTCTTTTTCATCGGTCGAATCCCTATATTGATTTATGAGCTTATCCATTTCGGGATCATCAAGATTGTTTATATTATTTGTCTGCGGTTTGTGTGCATTTTCTGAATGAAATGACTGCCATGGTGAAGGCCTGAAACTTGTAGACCATCCCATATACGCAAGGTCATGTTTCTTCTCCATGATTTTTTTATAAGAAGTTCCCGAATCCAGAAGTTCGAGATTTAATTCTATGCCGGCTTTTTTGGCCTCTTCTTTCATGACAACAACACGCGGAGTAAAGAGCGGCTGGCCATAAGTAAGCGTAACTGAGAACCGTCTCCCGTCCTTCATCCATATTCCGTCACCGCCTCTTTTCCATCCGGATGATTTCATCAGGGTTTCTACTTTATTCAGATTGAACTCTCTGGCTTTAACTTTAGTGTTGGTATACGCACCGTAACCTGTATAAAAAGTCTGTAAACGGGCAGCTTCGTTGCGCAAAATCTGTTTGTTTATTTTATCAAAATTGATTGAATGTGCAAGCGCATATCTCAGATTTTTGTCTTTGAATATATCCTTATCCAGGTTCAGATAAAGTCCCCAGGTAGGCCTTCTCGCCTGGTTGTAGTACCACAGTTTATAGACATAACCGTTATCAAAGATCTCTCCATTTGCTTTCTCGTGCCATATGGCAGCTCTTGTCGCACCATAAGTATCAAGCTTCCCTTTTTTGAAATATTCAAAAGCGACATTGTCATCCCTTATAATTGTGAGCTTAAAGTAGTCTACGTTAAAACGGTTTTTATTATAACGGAGATCCCTTGCCCACCAGTCTTTCTTTCTTTCGAAAAGCAGGTATTTCCCGTTTGAGTAATCTTTCAGTATATAAGGACCGGTGTTCGGTTCTGTTTTCCAGTTATAGTCGCTTACAAATCCGCTGTTTAACCTGTTGTAAAAATGTTTGGGAACCGGAGAGATGCCTACAGTAAGCCAGAGGTCCGGTATTTTTTTTGTGGCGGTAACAGAAATAAGATAGTCTCCATATTTGGTAACTTTTTCAATCTCTTTAGTATAGTAATCATTTGACCAGGGGTCCTGTATATATTTTGATCTCATAAACTCAATTGTATAAATAAAATCGTCAGCAGTAACCGGGACTCCGTCTGACCACCTGGCTTCAGGATTAAGTTTGAAATACATTGTTTTGCCGTCTTTTCCGTAAGCCCAGTGAGTGGCGAGTTCTGGCAGTATTTTGTCGGTATCGCCATGATAATTGATCAGCGACATCTGGTTGTCAAGAAAATACGACCTGGTGAAATTGTTTGAATCAGGGCCGACAGTTCTGAATGTAAGAGGGAATGTTGTAATAAATGAATTAAAAGTTCCCCCTTTCTTTGCATTCGGTGAAGCGATCAGGGGCTCATTGTCGTTTGTTATCCACTTTAAATCCTCTTCAAGCTGATGTACCGAGTAATCAATGTTCAGATTTTCATCTGAAGTTCCCGAACTGTTTGAACTGTCATCTCCTCCGCATGAAATGAGAAGTGCCGTGACAAGGACGGGAATCAGCAGCTTACACTTAATATCTGATATATACATGAGGAAAGCCTCCGTTTTATTCGTAAGTAGTGTAAAGTTTCGGATCAAATGATTCGCGTACAGCCTCTCCAATAAACGTAACCATCATCAGGATAGCTATCATGGAAGCTATTACAGAAATACCGATCCATGGAGCGTTGATATTATATTCTGAAGCTTCAGCGAGCAGCTCACCCCAGCTGGGTGTAGGAGCCGGCAGACCGAAACCGAGATAATCAAGTGCCGTAAGAGAAGTAATCCCTTCCGCAACCGAGAATGGAATGAATGTGATTATTACTGAAAGTGTATTGGGAAGTATATGGCTTATAATAATTCTAGGCGTGCCTGCGCCAAGCGCCCTTGCTGCGAGTACATACTCTCTTTCGCGTTCTTTATAAGTCGCAGTTCTCATATACCAGGTAATGCCGATCCATCCGTAAAAAATCATAATGCCCAGAAGCGAAAAAAAATTAGGAATCAATATAGAGGAAATTATTATGATTGCATAAAGTGCAGGAATATTGTTCCAGATCTCCACTATCCGCTGAGCAAAAAGATCAAATTTCCCGCCGATATATCCCATAAGACAGCCTGCTGTTACACCAATAAGGTAGTTAAAAAACAAAAGTATCAGTGAAAAGAATATTGAAATTCTGAAACCATAAATAAGCCTTGATGCAACATCCCTTCCGGTTTTATCTGTGCCAAGAAAATGCCGGTCAGAGAATGATGGTGAAAGAGGCGGATACTGTCCCTCTTTTAATTCAGTTTCTAAAGGATTGTACGGTATTGGCGGGAGTATGACAAAGTTATCTCCGGGTTCATTCTCAAACTTTTCCTTTAAATCCCTGTAATCAGTTTCATATTCGTACTTCAGCCCGAGTTTTTCTCCCGGGATAATCGCACCGTATGTCGGGAAATAATACCTGCCGTTATATCTGACAACAAGCGCTCTGCTGTTTACAATAAGTTCAGCGGAAAGAGAGATGATTATTAATACAGTCAGCAGGAGAAAAGAATAATACCCTCTCCTGATCCGCTTGAATCTTTTAATCATTTCAACTGTTTGCGGATTAAATCTGATCATGGCGGCCTATTCGAATTTCACTCTTGGATCAACAAGCGCAACACATATATCCGAAAGAATATTTCCTATCATAAACAGAAGTGAAGATATAACCAGTATACCCATAACAACAGGATAATCTCTTTCGGTTACAGACTCGAGTCCAAGGAGGCCCATCCCGTCAATATTGAATATTTTTTCGATGAGATATGACCCTGTAAGAATGAGTGAAATATTGTTTCCAAAATGTGTCGCCATAGGGATGAGGCTGTTACGGAAGGCATGGTTAAAAATCGCCCCCCTGTAGCTTTCACCTTTAGCGATAGCTGTACGGATATAATCTGATGCCATATTATCAAGAAGAGAGTTCTTCATCATGAATGTCATGACTGCGAAACTCCCGGCCATGTATGAAACAAGCGGCAGAACCGAATGGTAGAGTATATCGAAAATTTTCCCTGTACCGGATAATTCGTGAAAGTTATCTCCGGTAAATCCCCCCAGAGGGAATATATCAAGCCATGACGAGAAAACCATGAGCAGTATTATCGCGATAATATAATTCGGGATAGCGTAACCGATGAAAATCAGTACGGATGTGGAATTATCGATCACAGTTCTATGTTTGACGGCCTTTAAAACTCCAAGAGGGATACAGACGGAATATGTGATAATCATAGCCATAATCCCGTAGAACAATGAAACAGGAAGTTTGCTTTTAATGATTGACCAGACCGGTTCATAATACCTTGTAGATTTCCCCAGATCGAAAACAAGGACATTTTTCAGCCAGTTAAAATAGCTCACTATTACAGGTTTGTCAAATCCGTAATACTTTTTTAATTCCTCAAGCTGGGATTCAGACAGCGGAGATGCATTCATCCGGTTGTAGCCTTTACCTACTGATGACTGCTGAGCTTCCGCGACCATTCTTTCGATAGGGCCCCCGGGAACAAATCTGGTTATTACAAAAACCATCAATGTTATCCCGATAAAAGTAGGAATTATTAAGAGTAATCTTCTGATTATATAGGTCGTCATAATATTCAATTTACCGTTTCTAATACGACATAATGTAATTCTTTAAACTTTGTCAAATACAAATAGTTATAGCGGCAAAACGAACCGGTTAACTTGCCCCCTCCGGGGGTGCGGGGGCCGAAAACAATAGTTCTAAAAACTATTCCTTACACTTATACCCGACATTTCGAACTGTTTCTATAATTGAGTTGAAATCGTCACCGATCTTACTTCTAAGCCTTCTTATATGAACATCTACGGTTCTTGTTCCACCGATATACTCCATCCCCCATATTCTGCTTAGAACATCTTTTCTTGAAAAAACAACGCCCCTGTTTTCGAGAAACAATCTCAGAAGTTCAAACTCCTTATAAGTGAGGTCCAGTTTTTCATCGTTCATATAAACCGCGTATTCTTTTGTGTTGATTTTAAGATTTCCTATAGAGATCTCTTCATTATCTTCCGGGGTCCCTGAAAGTATTCTGTTTAACCTTGCTTTAACTTCACCTTTGCGGAACGGATAAAGAATAAAATCATCAAAAAACCATGTCGAGTCAAGTTCAGCGACTGTATTTACTCTCAGGACAAGCAGAACAGGAATATCGAGTATTTTTTTTCTTAAGCGCGAGAGATAAAACTGGGTAGAATCAGAAGACCCCATCTCTTCATAGTCTATGACAAATAAAGAACAGCTCTCCTTTGAAAGCGATTCTATATTCTTATATATAGAAAGCTCAAAATCCGGAATATTTGTTTTTAAATCTTCCGCTATTTCACTGTTTCTTGTTACAAGACCGATATTTAATTTCATAATTTATTTCTTGATCTCATTAAAAATTTTAAGATATTCCGCAGCGACACTTTCGGCATAAAAGTTTTTAACTTTTTTCTTATTGTTTTTTGACATCAGGTTGTACAGGCTGCTGTCCTTGTATATTTTCAGCATGCTTTTTCTGCATGATTCCACATCTCCAACATCAATAAGCAGGGCATTCTCTTTATCTGTCAGGAAGTCAACCTGCCCGCCGTGATTTGTGCATACTATGGGGAGTCCGGTAAACATGGCTTCCATAAAAACAATACCGAATCCTTCATGAAGAGAAGTGAGAATAAACGCATCGGCATTTTTTAAAAAGCTGTATTTTTCTTCATCGGCAATATACCCGGGGAATGTAACTCTTTCTGTTAAATTAAGGCTCGCGGCCATACTCTGAAGAAATTCCATTTCGGGGCCGTCACCAACGACAAGAAGTTTAATTTTTTTATTACTTATTCCGGAGAGCGCCTGAAGTATTGTTTCTATTGATTTCCGTTTGACCAGACGGCCGATAGTGATAAAATAGAACGAGTCTTTATCCAGTCCAAGTTTTTCCCTGCTGCTTTTCACTATAACAGGGGGATGAAATGCCAGAGGAATTATCTCTACTTCCTTTACCGGGTTGTAGTATTTAATTGTATTGTCCCTTGTGTTGCTCGACTGGGCTACTATCCGGTCAGCCCTGTTAAGAATAAATTTTACTACCCTGCTGAAAATTTTACTTTTATGAGGAGACATCTTTTTACTCGGATCATAAATGTCGCCTCCATGAAGGGAAAGAACATTTGGTATTCCAAACATCCTGCCTAGAATGTATCCAAGCGGGCCGGATGGTACAGCAAAATGAGTATTTATAACATCATATCTGTTTTTTCTGCAGAGTTTAAATCCTTCTATAAATCCGGTCAGCAGGAATGAGAGCATCGATAAAAATGTAGCAGCATCGCGGGATTTTCTGAAAAAAATCTTTGTTCTGTACACATTGATACCGTTGACATTATTATAAGCCTCTAATCCGGAGAAATTGGAGGTTAAAACATCTACCTGGCCATGTTTTTCCCATTCAAGTGCAAGATCGTAGGATGCAACACCTCCTCCGCCGCCAAGAGGAGGAAATTCATAATTTATTATAAGTACTTTTAGCTTTTTATTGCTTATTTCCATTTTAATATTTTTCCATTTTTATAAATGATTAAATTATACCATATTAAACACATTATATTGAGTAAAGTATTTTTTATATCCCGGTGAGCCTGTCGGCTATTAAACCATAAAACTGGCCCGACCCGGAGTCATAATGCCACCCCAGATGATTACTGCATGAACGGCAGAATGAAATACTCCACAGGTAACCTGAAAACCAGGTGTCATCGCCGGTATAATCCGAAATATTGATTGAACCCGGCGCTTCAGAGAAGCATACCACTCTGAAAAAAATACCAGCCGGATTTTCAAATATGTGAGTATCTGTGTTATCTATTTTTATTTTATCAGCATACAGGGCAATTTTGTAATTACAGTTTCTGCATCTGACCCATTTTTTGTCAGATTCTTTTTTTGTATCAACTTCCTCATCAGGCAGTGAGTCTATGATTTCACAGCCGGCTTTTGAAGGTTTTAGATATATTTCCTGTACAGTATCCATGATAGAGCTCTCTAATATAATAAATATATACCAGCATCCTGCAATGTCAAAGTCTTTCTGCTTTAAACGTACTGCTATGAAATCTTAACACAGATGATTAAATTTGAATTCCTTAATAATTACAAAATTTTTTATAATAGAAAATGCTCTATTCACCCCGACGCCGGGGCCGGCGGGAAGAAATAATCGTTTATTCTACACCGGAAAATATATTAAGAAATTATCATATTTTAATTGATAAATAAGAAAGATAATTTTAAGTAATAATTTAAATTATCCGATTCTTATAACAAATGAATATAATACTGCTATAAATGAACTCTATAAAAAGCTATAATAAAATAGGATTAAACTTCAAACGAAGCATGAGGCGGGCGAAAAGCTTTTACCGTAAAAACCGTCTCCATGAAGCGCTTTCTATCCTGACCAGACTCAAACATCACGGGTATGAGGAACCTGAACTGATGTTCCTCACTGCAAAAGTATATGACAGGCTTACATTTCTCACCTCTGAGCCCGAGTATGAACATATGGCAATGGAAACATATGATGAAATAATTAAATATTCAAGCAGTAAAAGATATGTTAAAAAAGCCGTTAAGTTTCAGAACCAGTTTGTCAAAAGAATATACGCTATGGATGAAAACGAATATAAGGCTCAGACTAAAGCCGAAGAACTGAAGAACAAAAAAACCCGGTCACCGAAAGCTTGGTATATATTAGGGGCAAATTTTTCCGTACGAAAAGATCCGCTCTTTGTAATTAATGCCTTCAATAACGCGATCCAGCTTAATGACAAATATATCTCAGCTCTTTACAGGCTTGGCTATATCTACCAGTATAATCTCAACGACAGAATTTCTGCATTAAGTTTATACCTCAAGGTTATAAAAATTCCCCCATATGAGGATACCATCGAATCAGAAACAACCAATATAAAAACAATTCTTGAAGCGTGTACTGAAATCAGTGAGATATATTCATCGGAAGAAAAATATGAAAAAGCCATATCGGTGTTTGATCATGCTTTTAAAATTTATACCGCGTATGGGGATATCTGCACGATCCAGAGTATAAAAAAAATTATCAATAACGCGTATACAGCCTCCAAAGAATTGAATAACGTTTCCGCTTTAAAAAAACACGTCAGGGTAAACTACGGGCATGATCTGGATGCAATACTTAATGAATTGCGAATAATTTAAATGTGCGTCACTCCAAGAAAAGCATCAACTGTTTCAATCTTAAAAGATAATTCCGGCGGGATGGAAGTTCTCCTTATGAGGAGACACCAGGACGACAGATTTCTTCCTGACTATTACGTATTCCCCGGCGGAGCGCTTGATAACCAGGATTATGATTATGAATTTCCCCGAAGTAAGAGAATCCTCGAACTGAAAGATTTTAAAGATGACTCAAAAAAATATTACGGATATATTATCTGCGGGATCAGGGAGACATTCGAGGAATCGGGATTTCTTCTTGCTGTTGATGAGAACGGGAATTATCCCTGCATTAACACTAAAGAATCTGTTGAAAAATTTACATTATACCGGAATCTTGTCTTTGAAAAAAAAATATCTCTCAGCGATATGCTGATAAAGGAAAATCTTGCACCTGCTGTTGATAATTTTTTCTACATGAACAGATGGATTACACCTCCGCTCTTTCCGATACGTTATGACGCCAGATTTTTTGCAGTAACCGCACCTTCGGATCAGAAGATTTCCCATGACGGCAATGAGCTTGTGGATTTTCAGTGGATGACACCGGGTGAGGCATTGGAGCAATACCGAAAAAATAAAATAAAACTGGTAATGCCGACAATCAAAACACTTGAGTTTTTAAATAAATTCAGAACTTCAGGCGAAGTAACTGCACATTTTCAGAAGTGAACGGAAATTTCACCGGCGAGATCTTTCTGGAAATATTTTTTAACTTTATCTTTATCTTTATACATGCCGAGCAATATCATCAGCTTGGTAACAGCAGCCTCTGTAGTAATATCATAACCGCTGACAACTCCGATTTTCTTAAGACTGTTTCCCGTACTGTATCTCTCCATCTCGACACTGCCTGAACTGCACTGTGTTACATTAACAATTACAAGGCCGTTTTCTATACCTTCAGCAATAATTTCAATAAATTTACCATCATCCGGCGCATTCCCCGAACCGTAAGTTTCCAGAATGACGGCGCGAAGGCCGGGAATATTTATAACCGCCCGTACTATCTCGGGATGAATTCCCGGGAAGATTTTTAATATTGTAATATTTGTATCAGGAACCAGATTTAATTTTAATTCCTTTCCGGGATTAAATTTTCTTTTTATAACGGAGTGATTGTAGCTGATATGAATTCCCGCCTCGGCAAGAGGAGACAGATTAGGAGATTCAAACGCATTGAAATTTTCCGCGCTTCTTTTTTTAGTACGGTTTCCCCTGTAAAGTTTAAACTCAAAATAGATGCAGACTTCAGGAACTGCCGCTTTACCATTAATTTTTGCTGCCGCAATTTCAATTGATGATATGAGGTTTTCTTTCCCGTCGGTACGAAGCATGTTAATAGGGAG
>Ga0116171_10004777_pt1 | contig 12078 bp, 10 predicted proteins | sample AD_JPNHW2_MetaG_FD_89798 | JGI IMG/M metagenome (GOLD analysis project Ga0116171, IMG submission 89798) | Active sludge microbial communities of municipal wastewater-treating anaerobic digesters from Japan - AD_JPNHW2_MetaG | ecosystem: Engineered > Bioreactor > Anaerobic > Digestate | place...
ATGCTCGTCGGTGAGGATGTTGTTGTTCGTCTCTTTCTTGAAAAGCTCGCTCGCGTCGATAAATTGCGTAGTGTTGACGGTCTTGTGCTTGGACAATACCAGAATGTTTACCGCAATGGTCGTTCCATAGAAAAGATTTGGCGCAAGAGAAATCACCGTTTCGACGAAATTGTTGTCGATAAGGTATTGCCGGATTTTTTGTTCTGCGCCACCCCTGTAGAAGATGCCGGGAAAGCAGACGATCGCCGCGCGTCCCTTGGCGGAAAGATAACTGAGCGCGTGGAGCACAAAGGCAAAGTCAGCTTTCGATTTTGGAGCGAGCACCCCGGCGGGGGCAAAGCGATCATCGTTGATAAGCGTCGGGTCATCGCTACCGATCCAGTTAACCGAGTACGGCGGATTGGAGACGATGGCGTCAAAAGGCTTATCGTTTTTATAATGGGGATCCAGAAGGGTATTCCCCAGGGCGATATTGAACTTGTCGTAGTTGATGTTATGCAAAAACATGTTCATGCGGGCAAGGTTGTAGGTGGTGTGATTGATCTCCTGTCCCCAAAAACCGTCTTCGATGATGTGCGCGTCAAAGTGTTTCTTTGCCTGTAAGAGCAGTGAGCCTGAACCGCACGCGGGGTCATAAATTTTGTTGACCGATTTTTGCTTGTGCATGGCAAGCTGCGCGATCAGCTTGGAAACATGCTGTGGGGTAAAAAACTCGCCGCCTGATTTGCCGGCATTCGCCGCATAGTTGGAAATAAGGAACTCATAGGCGTCGCCGAAAAGATCGATTTGATTGTCATGAAAACTGCCGAACTTGAGCCCTGCCACGCCTTTTAAGACTGCCGCCAACCGAGCGCTTTTCTCCTTGACCGTATTACCGAGGCGGTTACTGGTGGTATCGAAATCGGCAAAGAGGCCCTTGATATCCAGCTCGGACGGATATCCGTTTGCGCTGCTTTCGATCGCGGTAAATATCTTAGTCAGATCGACATTGAGCTTCTCATTGGTATTGGCGCCTTTCGCCACATTGACGAAAAGCTGGCTGGGATAGATGAAATAGCCCTTTGTTTTAATGGCGTCGGCTTTAAGTTCCGAAGTAATGACGGAGTCGGAAAGATCGGCGTATACGATGCTCTCATCGTCCGCTTCGATGTAGGCAGAGAAATTCTCGCTGATAAAGCGGTAAAAAAGCGTACCTAAGACGAATTGCTTGAAATCCCAGCCGTCAACCGATCCCCGGACATCATTGGCGATTTTCCATATCTGGGACTGAAGTTCGGCTCTTTGCTGGATGCTTGACATGTATGCGACTCCTGAATGATTGCTAATTAATAAATATCGCGCTCTTGATGGTTGAGTTAATGCCTTTTATTTCCCCGCACGGAGGTCTGCATAAAACTTGATGTCTACAGAACATCATTATACCCCGACTTTTTGAGGAAGGCCATCACTCTTTCAACCCGCTAGTATTCGGGGTCTGACCCTACGGTAATGGGGTCTGACCCCAAGTCTTCCGAAGTGACTCCGACCCACTCCGTTATGACTCCGAGCCACTCCGTTATAACTCCGAGCCACTCCGTTATGACTCCGACCCACTCCGTTGTGACTCCGAGCCATTCCGTTATGACTCCGAGCCATTCCGTTATGACTCCGAGTCATTCGATTATGACTCCGAGCCATTCCTTACATTTTCCTAACTAGCTTGATAATCGCGAAAACGGATACGAAAAGGCCGATTACGAAACAGATCAGTTTGAGGGTTATGAACGGAATGATGAACGAAAGGAATATATGATTGATTCCCATCAAAAGGATTGCGAAGTTCATCGGCGCGGTCCCTAGCCGCTTGAGGCTGATTAAGAAAAGAAGAAGAATGGTGATTGAGGATAAAGCCAAAATGGTCTCAACAAGGACTAAGCTCATGGTAAACTCCTTTTTTGTTCGCGATGACCGAGGGCATGGGGTAATGGTACCGCTTCGATCATTATAATACCCCTCCTTTATGGATGTCACCCATTCGCGACCGTGCTATAGTGATTCGCATAGTCCATCACCCGATGAGGTTTGCGCCATGAGAAAAATCCAGCTTCTATGCATCGCCCTCCTTTGCGCGTCGTCGGCCTTCGCCGAAACGTCCGCGGCCGCCGTCCAAACGCTGTTTCCCGTCTCGATCGGGGACGGCGTCGGGTTCATCGATAAGACGGGGCGTCTCGTCGTCAATCCCGATTTTATGGGACCATGCCCCTATTCCGAGGGGATGACGGTCATTACCCAAAACGGTAAATACGGCTGCCTCGACGAGAACGGCGCGATCGTCGTCGCGCCCCAGTATGAGGATATGCAGGAATTCCACGAAGGGCTCGCGCGGATCGAGGTGGGGGGAAAGTTCGGGTTCGTCGACCGAACGGGACGGGTCGCGATTGAACCGCTGTATGAGTTCGCCGACGCGTTCGCGAGCGGCCTTTCGCGCGCGATCCTCGACGACAGGATTTACTGGATCGACCATTCGGGCAAACGGGTGATCGACGAAAAGAAGATGGGAATCAAGCCCTACGCCGGCTATCTCGGCGATTTCTCCGAAGGCCTCGCGTACGTCAGGATCGGGGGTAAGTACGGATACCTCGACGCCGCGGGCGCGCTCGCGATCCCGCTCCGATACGACGAAGCCGAGGGCTTTTCCGAGGGTGTCGCGCTCGTGAAGGCGGGCGGTAAGTACGAATACATCGACCGAACCGGCACGGTCGCGTTTGCCGTCGACAACTACCCAGTCCTCGAATCATTTCACGGAGGGTACGCGATCTATCGAAAGGAAATGATGTACGGTTTCATCGGAAAGGACGGCAACGTCGCGATCCCGGCCGCGTATCGGACCGCCTGGGATTTCCGCGGCGGTTTCGCGCGGGTCGAGACGAACGACGGGGTTTTAGGCTTCGTCGACGCCAAGGGAAAGTTCACGCCCGTGAAGGGCGCCACGAACCTTTACGATTTCTCGTGCGGCCGCGCGCGGTACGAGTCAAACGGCCTTTATGGCTTCGTCGATTCCTCGGGCCGCGTCGCGATCAAACCCCGGTACCAAGAAGCGAAGGATTTCGTTTCCGGGGTCGCCGCCGTGCGCAAGGACGGGCGCTGGGGACTTATCAACGCCTCGGGCAAGGCGCTGCTCCCCTGCGCGTACGATTTCGCGGCGGTCTTTGAGGGAGCGCTTGCCGTCTGCGGCAACGACGACGATTCTACGTATGTCGATTTTAAGGGCAAAAAGGTATGGCCCCGCGGCGGTCGCTGATCCGCCCGGCGGTCGCTGATCCGCCAGGCGGTTGTTGATCCGCCAGGCGGTCGCTGATCCCCCCGGCGAGCCATGGCGCGATCTCGCAAAGCGAACGGCCATTTCGTATACTTAAGGAATGACCCAGGGACCGGGAAATACCGTCGCGCTTCTCCTTGATACGCTCTACGAACGCTACACCATCGACGCCTGGCGCGAGTCGATCGCCGCCGCGCGCGCCTTGGGCCTGCGGATAATCGCCTTTCCCGGCGGGTACCTGAAGGCGGCCGATGCCGTGAACTTCCAGCGAAACGACGTGTATTCCCTCGTGTCGTCCGATCGGGTCGGGGCGATCGTGAGCCTTTCCGCTTCGCTGGCTAATACGGTCGGGACGGGCAATTTCGTCGATTTCTGCGAGCGGCTCCACGGTTTGCCGATCATTCACATCGGGATAGATTTCCCCGACCTCGTCTGCTTTCGCGCGGACGGCTTCGATTCCACCGCCGCGCTCGTTCGGCATCTCGCCGAGCGGCACGGTCGCCGGAGGATCGCCTGCATAACCGGCCCGCTCGGCATCACCGACGCCGACGATCGCTATCAGGGCTACCTCAGGGGAATGGCCGACGCGGGGCTCGCCGTGGACCCGGATCTCGTGTATCGGGGAACGTTTCTCGGCGAGGCGGGCACTGAGGCGATTCGGGTGCTGCTCGACGAGCGAAAAAAAACCTTCGACGCGCTCGTGTGCGCGAACGACGTCATGGCGGTTTGGGCGCTCGGCGAATTGGAGCGGCGCGGGTATTCCGTTCCGTCCGACGTATCCATCGTCGGTTACGACGATCTCGAGATCTCGCGGGAACAGGCCCCTCCCCTGACCACGATACGGCAGCCCATCGACGAGCTGATGCTCATGGCATTCACCGCCGCCGGGCAAGCCCTGCGCGGCGAGCGCGTTCCGCCCGGTACCCGGGTCATTCCGACGAATATCGCGTATCGACGCTCCTGCGGCTGCGACCCCGCGGAACTCATGCTCCGGGACACGGTCTCCCGGAGCGAATCGGGGCGCGAACGCCTGCTTCTTGACGCGTTCCTCATGACGCTCTCCTTCGAGGACGCGCGCGCCTTGCTCCTCGAGGCCGATTCCTCGCGCGAATCCGCGGCGGGGATTTTCCTGCGCGTCAGCGCCATGGTCGCCGAGCGGGGAATCGACGGCAAGCGGAGGGTCGATGCGCTTGCCGTCCTCGTGGCCGCCGCTACCGAATTGCGGATTGTCGGGGAACGCAGGGTCAAGGAGGAGGAATTAAACCTACGGCGTATCGTCGGCGAATTGCTCGGTTTTACGGGCGCAGAGCGCCTGGGAGACGGACTCCGGTCCGTGTTCGGCATGGCCGGACTGGAGTGGTGGCTCGTTTCCGAATACGCGCCCGACCGCGCGACGGTACGGGTAGTCGCTTCCAGCGAGGAATCCCTGACGGGCCGCGTCTATCGGACGGAGGCGCTGTTGCCGGACTGCGACGTTCCCGATTCCCTGATCGTGCTGCCGCTCTATCTGGGCGACGAAAGCCTCGGCTTCATGGTCGTTTCGGGCATCGCCGAGCGCACGGCCATCATCGAGCTTTTGCGCGAGCACATGAGCGCGGCGATCCTGCAAATGCGCAACGAGGAACGCGAGCGGCACTATGCCGAGGAACTTTCCCGCCTCGTCGACGAGCGTACCGCCGAGCTCCGCGCGGCCGTGGCTGATCTGTCCGAGGCGCGCCGGCTCCTTGAGGTTCAGTCGATCAGCGACGAGTTGACGGGCTTGCTGAACAGGCGGGGCTTCATGGCCTTTGCCGAGCGCGATTTGCGCGTGAACGGGCGAAAGCGGGGCGACGTGATGCTCGCGTTCGCCGACCTCGACGGGCTCAAGCGGGTCAACGACACCTTTGGCCACGCCGCGGGCGATTGGTTTATTACCTCTTTTGCCGGGATCTTGCGCAAGGCGTTTCGCGATACCGATGTAATCGCCCGCCTCGGCGGCGACGAGTTTTCCGTGCTCGCGTCCGACTGCCCGCCGTCCGAAGTCGACGCGGTCCGCCGGCGTATGGACGCCCTCCTGCGGGAACTAAACGCTTCGTCGGGCAAATCCTGGAAGGTCATGGCTTCAATTGGCTTCGCGCATTCTTCTGAAATGGGGGGGGACTATACCCTGAGCGACCTCATGACGCTCGCTGATCGCCGAATGTACGAAGAAAAACTATCCCATCGTGACTACCGCGAAAACGGCAAGGCTTCCCCCACGCTGGGGTGAGCGCCGTATCGCGTCTTATTTTCCCGACGACGCCATTTTTTTGCGTCCGTTCTTTATCGCGTACAGCAGGTCGATAAGGCCAGCGCGAAGCAGGAGAACCTTGATCTGCGCCATTTGAAAATCCTTCTTGCTGTAATTGCCGACGGGACTTTTATCGACGCGTTCGTTGACAAGCGCCGTTTCGGAGTCGTCGATGATGAACTCGGGGAATTCCGTTCTCGTATCGAGAACCTGATTGGCGAGAAGCTCTTTGAGGATTACGTTTTGTTTGTCTTTTGAATTGCAATGCACGCCCGTGTCGTCGAAGCCCTCGTTTTTTACCAGGGTAACTTTCGGCATGATCGTATAGGCGTTATGCACGGTCTGAAAGATCGAGTTAGTGTAATCCATCGGGCGAATGTCTTGGCGCTTGAGGAGGCGCACCGAGTAGACGAAGTTCTTCCTGCTCTTCGAGCGGAGCGTCCTTCTCATTTGAGGGTCGCGCAGCATGTTCCTGACCCAGGCGTTGTCGAGGTCTGTCTTGATCTTGAGATAGCGGTCCTTCCAGACGCCGAAGCCCCAATCGCTGAAATACCGCTGCATCTTCACGACCGTCGAGCCCGACTCAGGCATCGGCACCGGATAGGAAAATCCGGATATGGACCCGATGGTAGCGTCCTTCTCGTAGCGCTCGAGCCCCCGGTTCACGTAGTCGAGGAAATTCGGCGCGAACACGTTATCGTCCTCGCTGAAAATAAGCCGATCGTTTCTCTCGAACGCGTACGCGAGGAGATCCTTGATGTTCGCGATGGCGCCCATGTTTGCCGTACGGCGCAAGACCGTAACGGCCTTAAACCCGGAAAGTCCGGAGAGGTAGCCGTCTATGCGCCTGAATCCTTCTTCGTACTTCGGCGCGGGCGGGAAATCGAGGCCGACGATAAGCTCGGTCTCTTCGGCATGGGCGTTTCGCCTGAGCGATTCGACGCACGCTACGAAATGGTCATAGCGGTCGAGGGTCGGGATGATGATTGGCGCGTACTTCATTTTTTTGTTCCTTTTTATATAACACCGTAACTATTTGCTTATGACAACGGAAAGAATGCGATCGATGTCCGCCTCCGAAATTTGGTGATGAATGGGAAGGCAAAGTACCTGGGCCGACATCCTCGAGGCGATCGGCAAATGCGCGGGGTCGGCCGACTGAAGGCCGCGATAGGTCGAGAACTCGCTTATGAGCGGATAAAAATACCGCCTGGCGAAGATACCCTTCGCCTTGAGGGCCTCATAGAGCCCGTCGCGCGTCGTGCCGTACGCGTCCCCGTCGACGAATATCGGGAAATACGAGTAATTGTACGTCACGTCCTTCCGCTCGCGAAAGAGCGTGATCCCCGGGACGCCCGAGAGCGCCGCGCGGTATTTTTGCGCGACGCCCTTCCGGTGCGCGATCGCCGCGTCGATGCCCTTCAGGTTGAGGAGGCCATACGCCGCCCTGACCTCGTCGAACTTGCCGTTAATCCCCGGCTCGATCACGGAGGTTTCGCTATCGATGCCGAAGTCCTTTATGCGGTCGATGCGCCGCTTCGTTTCCGCGTCGCGGCAGACGAGCGCGCCGCCCTCGATCGTGTTGTACGTTTTCGTCGCGTGAAAGCTGAGCGTCGCCATGTCTCCCTCGAGCAGCACCGACGAACCGTTTACCCTGACGCCGAAGGCATGAGCGGCGTCGTAGATCACCTTGAGCCCGTGGGCGTCGGCGATTCGCCTGATCCTCTCGGAGTCGCAGGGATTTCCGTACACGTGAACGGGCATGATGGCCGACGTCTTATCGGTAATCGCGGCCTCGATCTTATCGGGATCAAGATCGCCGGTCTCCGGGTCGATATCGACGAACACCGGGGTAAGGCGATTCCACCATATCGCGTGAGAGGTCGCCACGAAACTGAAAGGCGTCGTGATCACCTCGCCCGTGACGTTCAGCGCCTGGAGCGCGGTAATGAGCGGAAGGGTTCCGTTCGTGAAAAGGCTCAGATAGGGAACGCCCAGATACTCGGAAAGGGCCTTCTCCAACTCGGCGTGGTAATGGCCGTTGTTCGTGATCCACTTGCGTTTCCAGATATCCTCAAGATAGGGCTGAAGGTCAGCGATTGAAGGAAGAAGCGGGGTCGTTACGAATATCTGTTCATCGTTATTACCATTTTTCATATGCAACAGGATACACCTAAAATGTCAAAATTTCATAATGTTTAGCGGGTTTGCGTTGCTTCGCGCGTTTTTTACACGGTTACTATTTAACCGCGTTAATCCATGGGCGCGCCGGAATTTCCCGGTCAGCCGCCTACTCGGCGGGAAAAACCCATCGGCCGGCCGGGCTTTCCGCTTGTATGAGAAACGCCCAACGCGTTTCTCATACCGCTTCTATCCCTCGCGCAAGAGAAGAGCGCTCGGGTGCGGAGTGGGATTTTATTGACGTGCGTGTTCTCGCTTCGCTGCGAACACGCTTTGGATCCCTCGCGCAAGAAAAAAAGCCGCTCGGGTGCGGATAAGAAGTTTATTAACGTGCGCGTTCTCGCAAAGCTCCGAACGCGCTACGGAGGCCTTTTATCTGATGCACATGGCTTTCATTTCCTTACATTCTTGTTTAAAACCAAACTTTTCATAGAATTTATCTTTTCCCGGCGCAGCGACTAAGGTCGGCAAAAGATTATTCTCTTTGAACACTTCCATTAGCCTATTCATCAATTCCGTCCCGATTCCTTTTCTTTGATAGTCGGGATGCACGATTAAGCGAAGTATATATGCATGTCGAATCCCATCCGACAGAACCTGAACGAATCCAATAAGTTGCGACCGCTCGTTTCTTGCGGTCAGCCAGCACCAACTCAACGCCAAAGCCTTTTCCAGTTTTGACGTATCCTGAATCCGCCATTTATTCGTTTCGAGCAAATCATTCAGCTCATTCGCATCGATCTCTTCATTCATTTCAATTTTCACGTATTCCTCCGTTTAGGCAGTATGCCTATATATTTTCGGCGTAAATCCCGCTTCCCAGGAGACATGTTCCTGCCGATACCGTAGACATGAAAATATACGAGCTCGAACCAGACGTAAACCACTATCGGAGTTTCGGCTATGTCAATGATGACGATGACGATTTGACAACGTCCGTTAAATTCGGCGAACCGCTGGAATCTTGGCAAAAGATAGACATACGGCCGGACGAGTATCGCCTCTTGCCCGAGCCCGGAGATTATCCGGACTTGCTCGGCACGCCAATGATATCGGATCATGCAAAAAATATTCTCATGAAAGAATGCGCCGATGTCGCTTTTCAGTTTCTCGATGCCGTCGATTCAAGCTCGAAGAAAACATTCTACCTCATGAATGTGCTCACGAAAATCGCGGCGCTTGACCGGGAGAAAACCGTATTCGAATATTATAAGAGCAACCTGCTCGGAGTCGAGAAGTATCATTTCAGATCGGATATTTCCTATCCGCCGGTCTTTAAATGCTATCTTGATGGCAACCAGGCAATCTACCGGGAAGTTTTTGTCACTGACGAGTTTAGGCAGATCGTGGAAGGCAATAAGCTCAAAGGTTTCTTGTTCAAGGAACTTTGGGACAGCGATGAAACCAAGGATAGACGATTCGACTGGACGATTAAGAAAAGAAAAACCGATCACTTCTTGATTTCCGGCACGATATTCGTGAACGGCGTCGGACCCTACCCCACCAAGAAGTGCATACTCTCTTCGGAACAGATCAGTTGGCTGTGTTCGGAATTGCGCAGGCTAAAGCCGGAAGACATTAAGGAAGAGCTCAATAAGCTTCACTTAGGGACCGGTGACTGCGATTTATACGTATCGATCGCCGTCTATGATGGCGGCGCATGCATAGTATTGAATCCACTTTGGCGCGATAAAAAGATGGAATGCAAGGACAACATGCAACTTCCGCTTTCACTTAAAGAGGAAACTCCCGTTACCGGCTCCATCGAGCCGTTCCTCCGTGACCTGGAAAGACAAATTCACGCTGTATAGCGTATTTTTCCGGGTCACCTGGATTACTCGTTTCGTTATGCCGTAATCGCTCGGGATACTGTTGCTTAGGCAAACCTTCCCATCTACCGGATAACGGCGCCAGCGCGTCACCCAGCGCGGCAAAAGGCGGGGTCGCAAACCTAACCCGCGTGGGGGCGAGTACTTCCCGCGCGGGTTACCGCAGTTAGGAATCCTTTCGCCGCGTTGAAATGCCAAACGGGAGGTAAAGCGGGCAAAAACCGACGATTCCCGTCGCGAGCGGGATGATCGCGATTAGGCCGAGCCAATTCCGGAAATAGATACCCGCCGCCGCGATTACGATTCCTACGCCGATGCGAATGATCCTGTCTACCGTACCGACATTTCGTTTCATGATATCCCCTTTTGCGCCCCGGTCGGGGCGCTCTCCTATAAGCATAAGGTATTTCACCGCCACGGGAACGTGACCTTGTCACCGACGAGGCGCGCGATCCGCGATAGGATTGACGTATATGCTAAGGAGGACCGCATGGATACGAACTTACTCTGGATTATCGCGATCGCCGTCGCCGTGGCCTACTTCATCCTGAAACGGCTCGGTTCCCGCAAGGCGCAGCCTTCGCTCGTCAAGGATAAAATCGCACGGGGCGCCGTCGTCGTGGACGTCCGCACCAAGGGCGAGTTTGCCTCGGGCGCCTACCCAAAAGCAAGGAACATTCCCCTTGACGCCCTCCCCGGCCGGCTCGCCGAGCTTCCCAAGGATAAACCGATCGTCGTTTACTGCGCCTCGGGCGCCCGCGCCGCGCAGGCGGCCCGTATCCTTTCGCAGGCGGGTTTTTCCGACGTCGTCAACGCAGGCGGACTCGCCGCGCTCCGCTAGCGGCTGTCGCGCTCCGCCAGCGAAGGGCTTCGAGAACGCGACGCTGAGAAAAAAAAGCCTCCTCGGGATATCCCGAGGAGGCTTCGACAATCGCTAAAAAATCGCTTTGCCTACGACGACTCTTTTCGGAGCCGCAGCCAGGACGGCAAGGCAAGCTTAAACTTCCCGCTGCCGCGCATCCACACGACGACGCTCTGGAGGACGATGAACACGTAGAGCAAGAGCCCGCTCACGATCGCCTGGAAGTTCGAGTTGACGCCCGCGGCGCGGATGAGCTCGTTGATCGTCAGGAGGGTGAGCGCGCCGATCGGGGAGCCGAAGAGGTTTCCCACGCCGCCCGTGAGCATCGTGCCGCCGATGATCGCCGCGGCGATCGCCTTCATCTCGAAGCCCGACGCGTTTCCCACGTTGCCCGCGCCGGTCGTCATGATGTACACGAAGCCCGCGATGCCCGAGAGCACGCCGCAGAGCAGGTACGACATGAACTTAGTCTTCCGCACGTTGATGCCGAGCATCAAGGCGCTTTGGCTGTTGCCGCCGACGGCGTAGAGGTTGCGGCCGAAGCGCGACCACTTCATGAGCGCGAAGAGGAGCAGGATGAGCGCCAGGACGATCACGGTGCCGAGCTTGATCTCGAGCGGGATGAAGTTCCCGAGCCGGTTGCTGTTGCCCAAGAACGGGATGACGATGTTGTAGTCCCGGAGCGCGACGAACGCCTCGTTGGTGACGTTGATCGGGTCCTTGTGGATCGTCGTCAAAAGCCCGTTCGCGAGGAACATGCCCGCGAGGGTGATGATGAACGGCTGTATCTCGAGGTACGAGATGAGATACCCCTGGAGGAGGCCGAAGGCGACGCCGATGCCGAGCGCGAGGAGCAAGGCCCCCCCGACGCTTCCGCCCTTCGATTCGAGCAGGACCGCGCAGCACATGGTCACGAGCCCGGTTACCGCCCCGACCGAGATGTCGATGCCGCCGCCGATCATGACGATGCTCAGGCCGAGCGTCAGGATGATGAGCGGCGCGTTCAGGCTAAAAAGGTCGAAGAAGGTCTGGAACTGCAGGAAGCTTCCCGGAAAGCGCAGCATGGCGAACCCGTACATCAGCGCGAAGATGACCGCCGCGATGATGAAGAGGAGATTGGAGTTCGACAGCGCTTCTTTTGACTTGAGCGTTTTTTGCGTTTCCACCTTACGCCTCCTTCTTGGCCGGCGAGCCGTCGCCAAAGGACTCGGCGCTTATCCGTATCTTCGCCCGCGCGATATAATCCCTGACGACGGGCGAGGCGATTACCATGAGGATGATGATGAACACCGCCTTGAAGGCCTTGATCGTCTCGGTACCGACCTCAAGCCTGAGGAGGGTCCGGCTCAGCATCTCGATCGTGTACGCGCCGATGATGGAACCGGTGATGCTGAACTTTCCGCCGCCGAGCGAGTTTCCGCCGATCGCGACCGCGAGGATCGCGTCCATCTCGACGAACTTGAGGATGTTCACGCTGTCGTGCCTACCCGCCTTGGTGACCGCGATGAAGCCCGCGACCGCGCAGCAGATCCCGAGGAGCATGTACGTGAGGAACTTGATCTTCACCGGGTCGATGCCGTTGAGCCGCGCCGCCTTCTCGTTGATTCCGACCGTCTCGGCGTAGAGCCTCAGGTTCGTC
>Ga0116171_10004779_pt1 | contig 12076 bp, 13 predicted proteins | sample AD_JPNHW2_MetaG_FD_89798 | JGI IMG/M metagenome (GOLD analysis project Ga0116171, IMG submission 89798) | Active sludge microbial communities of municipal wastewater-treating anaerobic digesters from Japan - AD_JPNHW2_MetaG | ecosystem: Engineered > Bioreactor > Anaerobic > Digestate | place...
CCTAACGCTTGAAAATATAGCAAAAAGCAGAAATTGGATTATAAAAGGCGCACAGCTTGATATTCAAAGAACTTCGGCTTATGTTTTGGGCGATTTCAGAAACGGAAAAACGGGGAAATTTATTTTGGATTGAGTGAATAAGTGACCAGGTGACTAAGTGACTAAGAATAATCTATTTGAATTTGATAAAAATTTTAATGAAGGCTTTGTTATCGGTACAGACGAAGCAGGCAGGGGGCCGGGTGCGGGCGGGGTTTTTGCAAGTGCGGTTTATTTTCCAAATCCTGATGATGAATTAATTAAACAACTTTCCGATTTGAACGATTCAAAAAAATTATCAAAGAAAAAACGAGAAGAATTGTATGAAATAATTCTTCAAAACTCAATCAATTTGACTGTTTGTGTTGAAGTGGAAGAAATAGAAAAAATAAACATACTGAATGCATCATTAAAGGCTATGAAACTTGCGGTAGAAAATGTAATGAAACAAATTTGTTCCGGTCAGTTCACTGCTCACAGTTCACAATTCACTGTTTTGGTTGACGGCAATAAAAAAATTAGAGATTTTAACTACCCCCAAAAAACAATAGTGAAAGGTGATTCCAAATCCGCAAGCATAGCGGCGGCAAGTATTCTTGCAAAAGTTTCGCGCGACAGATATATGGCAGAACTTCACGAGAAATTCCCCCAATATAACTGGGTGCAAAACGCAGGGTATTTGACCAAAGAACATTTAAGTGCTATTGATAAATATGGGATAACACCGCTTCACAGAAAGAAATTTTTAAGGAAACACAAGGAAAAATGTATAAAACAATTGAGTATGTTCCAAAAATAGAGCCGACAAGTTCGCAGATTTTGTCGTTAATTTACACTCCCGGCGTCGGGCATGCCTGTATGAAAATCAAGGAAAATGATGGACTTTCATATGTTTATACCAACAGGGAAAACTCGGTTGCGGTTATTTCCTTTGAGTACGAAAAATCACTAAAGCGAGCAATTTTTCTTAAAAGCACACTCAATATTGACGCTTATCCGCTTGAGTGTAAAAAAGAGTTTTTAAAACTTGTAATTGAAAACATTTACCCCAATTTTTGCGGAATTGATTTGACGATTATTGCAGATGAGGTTAAGGATATTCAGTTTGAAGTGGAAATTCCTGTTTTAAAATCCCCCCACCCTAACCCTCCCCCTCAAGGGGGGAGGGAAATACCTACACCACCAATCGATATAAAAGAATTTTTCATGCCGTTTTCAAAAAATATTTTTAACTTCAATATAAACCAGCTTGAAGGAAATTTTGAGCAGCAGTCGCTTTCTCTAAGAGAAAAAGCAGGCGGCGTGGTCGAAACAAAATTAAGCGAAAATCAAGATAATTGCCTCCCCGTGGCGATTGTTTCAGACGGTTCGGCGGTTTTAGGCTTCGGCAATATCGGAGCAGCGGCGGCGATTCCTGTCATGGAAGGAAAAGCTGTCATATTCAAATATTTAGGAGGGGTGGATGCGATTTCGCTTTGCCTGAAAACCCAAAACCCGCAGGAAATTATAACTATAGTTCAAGCGTTGGAAAAATCTTTTTCAGGGGTTAATTTGGAAGATATTTGCGCCCCGAAATGTTTTGACATAGAAAAAGCACTTGTCGAAAGACTTAATATTCCTGTTTTTCACGACGATCAGCATGGCACGGCGATAGTTGTTCTGGCAGCACTCTTGAACGCGCTTGAATTGGCGGATAAAAAAATAGAAGATGTTAAAATCGTAATATCAGGTGCAGGTGCTGCAGCACAGGCAGTTTCAAAGCTTCTTTTATCAGCCGGTGCTAAAAATATTGTTCATACAAATCGCAAGGGGATTGTTGTTGAGGGAGATGAAAACAACGATTTTTATCTCGAAAAACTTGCACAAATTACAAATAGGGGAAAAATTAAAGGCGGCTTACAAGATGCGCTCAAATGTGCTGATATATTTATAGGACTTTCCACCGCAGGGGTTTTAAAGCCTGAATTTATAAAGGAAATGAAGCAAAAGCCTATAATTTTTGCGCTTGCAAATCCGACCCCTGAAATCATGCCCGATGAAGCATTAAAAGAAGGTGCTTTTATTGTTGCGACAGGCAGAAGCGACTTTGACAATCAGATAAACAATTCACTTGCTTTTCCCGGTCTTTTTAAATCGCTTATTGTTAATAAAATTAATAAAGTTACAGACCAAATAAAGCTCAAATGCGCAATAGCTATTGCTTCACTAATTAAAAAAGAAGACTTAACCGCAATAAACATTTTGCCCAATGCGCTTGACCCCAGAGTTCCTCATGCAATTATAAACTCTTTTAATAATTGACTTTCAGCCAATTTTATTAAGAAATGTAAATCAATATTTACAAAGTATATATAAAATAGGCAATTTTTAAATACAAAAATACTTTATATAAATACGAGGATAAATTAAGAGAGTACAAGTTCAAAAGGAGAAAAATATCATGGCAAGAGTTTTGATTTCAATGCCCGAAAAATTTTTAGACGAGATTGATTCAGTTGCGGGTAACGAAAACCGTTCACGTTCAGAGCTTATCAGAGAAGCCCTGAGAACTTATATTCACAGAAACAAAGTAAGAGAAAATGTTACGGCAACAAAAAATGCAACTATTTTAGAGGCGCTACTGGATTAGTACAAAGATACTAAAAACGATACGAAACGTTATTGGGATTTTACGAGGATTAAGAGAAACGAGATTTTAAAAGCGGCATATGCCGCTTTTTTATTTGGCTTCAAGGCGGCGCGCCTTGAAGCACCGTAACCTGCCGTAAACAGGCTCAATGTAAATTTTTATTTGTCATGTATTTACAAAAGAAATATTTTAATGTAGTATCATTTTAGTGAGGCAATTCTAAGGAATTGTTATCAGGTCAAAAAGAACGGGCATTTGCCGTTCTTTTTTATTTAAGGGGGCAAAGTGCCGCACGAAAACATTAACAGATATGAAATATTGGAAAAAATTACACCGCTTATTGAAAATACGGCGATGCGGTTTGGCTTGATTCCCATAGAAATTGATTTTGAAAAAGAAAATCATCGTTGGTTTTTGAGGATTTTTTTGTTTGCAAAAGACAGAGGTGTTACCCTTGAGGATTGTGAAAATGTAACAAGAAGCCTAAACGATTTTTTGGATGAATTAATTCCTTGCAAGTATTATTTGGAGGTTTCATCACCCGGGTTAGACAGAAAATTCAAATCCGATAAAGAATATTTAATTTTTATGGGAAAAAATATCAGCATAAAGTTAAAAGAACCATTGGAAGGCGAAGTTGATAATATTTTTAGGGCAAAGCTTCTTGATTATGACGAAGCTAAAAGAAAAATTTTTGTAAAAAGGCTTTCCGATGAAAAAGAAATGGTTTTGGAGTTAGACAAAATAAAAAATACAAGATTATACATTGAGTGAATGGTAAATAGTAAATAGTAAATGGATTTTTATTCTATTCACTATTTACTATTTCCTATTTACTTAAATACAAAAAAAGTAAGGAGTAAAAACAATGATTAAAATAGGTACAGCATTATTTGAAGCTTGTGAACAGTTAGAACGTGAAAGAGGAATTTCAAAAGAAGTTTTGATAGATTCACTGTGCGACGCGATGGTGGCGGCTTACAAAAAGCACATGCATATAAAAGAGGCAACAAATATTGAAGCGATTTTGGATGAGCAGTCAGGTGAAATCGGGGTGTTCAGAACAAAACTCGTTGTGAAAAAAGTTGAAGAAGAAATGGAAAATGAACAAATTTCCCTTAAAGATGCAAAAGAAATTGATGATGAAGTTGAACTTGAAGATGAAGTTAAAATTGAAGTTACACCCGATCAATTCGGCAGAATTGCCGCACAATCAGCAAAACAGGTTATCACACAAAGAATAAGAGAAGCAGAAAGAAACCTTGTTTTAGCGGAATTTATGGAGAAAAAAGGTTCTTTGACAACAGGTATAATTCAGCGTGTTGAAAATAGAAATGTTATAGTAAACATTGGAAAAACAGACGCTATAATCCCTCAAAGAGAACAAATACCCGGAGAATATTATAAATCCGGAAACAGAATTAGAGTTTTTGTGCTTAACGTAAAAGAAACAACAAGACTTCCACAGGTAATCGTTTCTCACGCTCACGCGGAAATCGTTAGAGAACTTTTTGAATTGGAAGTTCCTGAAATTGAAGACGGAATTGTAGAAATTAAATCAATTGCAAGAGAAGCCGGATACAGAACTAAAATAGCTGTTTTCTCAAATGACCCAGAAGTTGATTCGGTAGGAGCCTGCATAGGACCCAGAGGAAGCAGAATTCAGACTATCGTAGGCGAATTGAAAAACGAAAAAATCGATATCGTAAGATGGTCGGCAGATCCTGTAGAATATATCGTTAATGCGCTTTCCCCTGCAAGGATTGTTTCTGTTGATATTCTCGCAGACGACGAAACTTCAAGAGAAGCTCTTGTTGTGGTTCCTGATGACCAATTGAGCCTTGCAATCGGCAGAGAAGGTCAAAATGTTCGTCTTGCCCACAAGCTTACAGGTTGGAAAATTGACATAAAAAGCTCCACACAAATGCAAAATACTGAAAACTACCCTGAATACGAAGAAGTAGTTGAAGACGCAGGCGAGGACGTTGAAGCCGAAGACGAAATTAAACAGGAAATCGAAGAAGAATTAAATGAACAGGTTTTTGAAGCTGATGAAACAGCTCCTGAATTAACGGTTGAAGCAGAAGAAATCGAAGGAACCGAAGAGGTCGAAGAAACAGAACAATAGTGAAAAAGGCTTAAATGGTGAATGGTTGAAAAATTTTAATAAAAATGCTCTTATTCACCTATTAACCTATTAATCTATTTACCCTCTGTTATTGACATTCCAAATTGAGCATATAAAATAAGTGTATAGCTTATAAAATAAGTAAAAAGTAGTAATAATTAAAAAGGAGACCAATCTCATGGCACGCGAAAAGTTTGAACGTAACAAACCGCACGTTAACGTAGGTACAGTAGGTCACGTTGACCACGGTAAAACAACATTAACAGCAGCAATTACAGGTGCAATGGCTGCAGCAGGAAAAGCACAAGCAAAAAAATTCGATGAAATCGATGCTGCTCCTGAGGAAAAAGCAAGAGGTATTACCATTTCAACTGCACACGTTGAATATGAAACAGATGCAAGACACTATGCACACGTTGACTGTCCGGGACACGCAGACTATGTAAAAAACATGATTACAGGTGCTGCTCAAAGGGACGGAGCTATTCTTGTAGTAGCTGCAACAGACGGTGCAATGCCTCAAACTCGTGAACACATCTTGTTGGCAAGACAGGTTGGCGTTCCTAAATTAGTAGTATTTTTAAACAAATGTGATGCTGTTGACGATCCTGAGTTGTTGGAATTGGTTGAAATGGAAGTTAGAGAATTGCTAACTTCTTATGAATTAGACGGTGACAATACTCCATTTATCCATGGTTCAGCACTAAAAGCTCTTGAAGCAGTAGCTGCTAATCCGAAAATTCAAAGGGGTGAAGATAAATGGGTTGACAAAATTTGGGAATTGATGGATGCAATCGATACATACATCCCTACTCCAACCCGTGAATTGGATAAACCTTTATTAATGCCTGTTGAAGATGTTTTCTCAATTACCGGACGTGGAACTGTTGCAACCGGAAGAATTGAAAGAGGACGTGTTAAAGTCGGACAGGAAGTTGAAATAGTGGGTTTTGGCGAAACTAAAAAAACTACCGTTACAGGTGTTGAAATGTTTAGAAAACTTCTTGATGAAGGTTTAGCAGGTGATAACGTTGGTTTATTGCTTCGTGGTGTTGATAAAACTGAAATACAAAGAGGTCAGGTTATCGCCGCTATCGGTTCAATCAAGCCTCACACAAAATTCACCGCTAACGTTTACGTTTTGACAAAAGAAGAAGGCGGACGTCACACTCCATTCTTCCCAGGATACAGACCTCAGTTCTACATCAGAACAACTGACGTTACGGGTTCAATCAAATTCCAGGGAGAAATGGTTATGCCCGGTGATAACGTAGTTATGGAAGTCGAACTTATCGCTCCTGTTGCTATCGAAGCCGGTATGAGATTCGCTATCAGAGAAGGCGGAAGAACTGTTGGCTCAGGCGTAGTTGATAAAATTATCGCTTAAGTAGAATATAATATCAAAAAGGCGGGCTTTTTTAAAAAAGCCCGCCTTTTTAGTGTTTAAATTATGTAAAATTGTAAATTTTTGTATTTTTCTATACTCTCTTTATTTAAGAATAATCAATTTTTAAATAATTAAAACCTTTATATAAATATAGGGGATATTTGCATGGGACATTTCAGATTACCGCTTGAGGGAAAAACTATAATGATTAACTCCGGTCACGGGGCACAAAAAGGACCTTCGCTAGTAGATGAAGGTGCTAAGGCTAAATCCGGTAAAAAAATTATCAAAGAAGCAGATCTTAATGACAAAGTAGCTATAAATGTCAAAAGAAAACTTACAAAGCTTGGTGCCGAGGTAATTTATTTGGATAATATGCCTCTGCCTATGATTAGAAAAATTCAAGAAGGAGTTAAGGCGGATTTGTTTGTTTCAATTCATCATGATTCAAAGCCTGCAGGGTTTAAGCATAATTCCGGCGAAACTATTTTTGCTTTCGGAGAAAAAAGCACTCCTCTTGCTCAAACTATTAATAAGTGGTTCAAGCAGGATGATACGATACCAAATAACGGCATAAATTCTGCTTGGGCACAGCAGCTTTATGTTTTGCAGTCTTCAAATATAATTCCCTCCGTTTTAGTTGAAGTCGGTCATATGTCAAATAAAAACGAATTAAAAATTTTGAATAAACAAGAATATCAAGATATTGAAGCACAGAATATCGTTGAAGGGATAAGAGATTTTTTCAGGTTGCCTGTCAAGAAAAAACCTCAATATAAATCAAGTATAAACAATGAAAACTTTAGAAAATATAAAACATATAAAACAACTCCGCCAAATCCGTTTTTTGGACATAAGGATTTGATTAAATAAAAGGTTGCTTTTTGTCTAAAAATCAGCATAATGTTAGTATGGCAGATTTTAATTTAGGTAATTTTTTAAATAAGTTTGTAGATGCTTCACGAGCAGGGTTAAGAGGGTCATCAACCGAGATGACACAAAAATCTAAAGTGGCGCAGGAAACTTTTAATCAAAACTTAAACGCCATGCAGCAAAAAATTTCTGTAAAACCTGTTATTTTAACTCCCATAACCAGGCAGCCTGTTGTATATCAGCCTTTGTCAATGAATCATTTCGACAGTTTAGATAGGGCACTTTATGTAAAAGAATCAATGAATTTGCCCAAAGATTTGAAAGAATTTTTGGAAATTGTGCAAAAAGCCAATGCGGGAGAGCAGGCACCGAGGCTTTTGGCAAAAAATATTGATACCAACCAGATAGCTCTTTTTCTTCAAAATCAAGGTAAAGAGGCTGTGAACAAGCTTATAGGTGATATGGCAAATGCTTCAAAACAGGGTATTTCTGATCTTTCACAAATAAAAGATACTATGAAGCTTATAAACGCTTGTGTCTCCGCGGCGGGGGAGAAAAGTTCAAGCGCAATAAAAAACTTGATATTACTTTATCTTCCGTGGATTCCGCTTCCTCAGGATAAGGATTTTGAACTTGAAGTCGAAACATACGAAAATGAAAAGGGAGAATCGGAATCTTCTATTACAATTTTAATTTCAACGAAAAATTACGGAAACGTAAAAGCAACGCTTATTTTAGGGGTAGGAAACTCCATGACTGTTTTGATTAACTGCTCTGAAGAATTTCCCAAAGAAGAACTTTTAAAAAAATTAAAGGCGGAAGGAAGCGCACATGCAATAACTTCAAGCATTATTTTTGACCAAAAACCGGCAAAGCAATTTGAAAATCAGTCGCGTCAGGCAAAAATAAACATGTCAAATACAACGGAAATCAATCCGTTTTTGCTTTTGATGGCAAGTTATGTTATAAGATATACAATAGAAATTGACAACCAAAAAGATATAGCTTGATTTTAGTCTAATAATTCATCAAGAATTTTTGCGTTTTCTATAGCTTTTTTAGGATTTGCAATTTTTGACCGTTTGATGTAATTTCTCAAAGCTTCTCTTACAAGTTCGCTTCTTGTTCTTTGTTCATCATTTGCCAATCCGTCAACTTTATCTAAAAAATCATCAGGCATTGAAACCAATATTCTTGCCATTAAAACCTCCTGTAAAATACGTTTAATTTGCTTTTATTTAATACTATTGTACATCAATTCCATATATTTTCTATATCTTATCGGATAAAAAATAAAAATTTGATATATTTTGTTACAAAGTAATTATTTATTTCACATAAATTAATGTTTTCTGTTAAAAAAAAGTTTTTTTATTATAATGTATAAATATGAAGAAATATAAGTAGGGGAAAATTATGGCTAACAGCAAATTATCAGAAGGTGTAGGCAAAAAAATAGTCGAAGCACTTAAAAAGCAGTCAGAAATAGAAATCAATCCTGTTTCGTCAGTTTCTGCACAAAAAGAGGAATCGACTTTTTTGGATGATATCCCCGGATTTTTTGAACAAGCTTCTTCTGCGCCTCAACAAAAGGCAGAAGAACCTGAAGATGATTTTTTAGCTTCGCTTGAGTCTGACAGCGACTTGGATTTGGGAAGCGAACAGGAATTTTCTTCAACTACAGATTTTATTCAGGAAGAAAAGATGTTTGCACAAGAGCCTTCTGTTGCGCCTCAAACATATTCTGCTCCTGTTAGTTCTCAGCCGCTTGTTTCTGAAAATTTTTCAAAAGAACTTGACAGTTTTGAAATCCCGAGCAATATTGCTGTTTTGAAAAAGCTTATAGGGCAGCTGCCTTCAGGGGTTACAAGAACAACCGGTGCTCAGATTATAAAGCAAACTATGGAAGCTTTGGGAATTTCTATGAGAAATGTGCTCCAAGAAGCCCAACAAACCCAAGAAGGGCTTAAAAATTCCGCAAGAGAATGTCAAAATACAATTCAAGAATATAAAAAACAAATTATTGCACTTGAAAAACAATCTCAAAATTATCATAGACAGTATTCTGCTTTAAATGAACTTATAAGTTTGTTTGTTCAGACAAATTAAAGAATCCTTGCCAAAATCTTGTTTTGACAAGGACTAATCAGTAAAAGAGACATCACTTATATCTTGGCACATGTTTTTTTTGATTTCAAATTTCTCGACATGAGAAATTATTTAAACTATAATTTTGTATATGAAAAAGTTTATTTTATTGCTGTCTTTTTTACTTCTTTCAAACTCCTGCGCTTTGGCGCAAGGGGTAAACGGGGTTATTATGAATGATATCAAGGAATTTTTGCATATTCCCGCAAAAAAGTTTGCACAGAAACCGCCGATTTCAGATGATGAGATGACACCGAGTCAACAGGCGATATTACTCTACAATGATAATGACCTGAAGGGTGCTTATGAGATTCTTTTAACAGTTCCTGATGCTAAAAGAAATGCTCAGGATTATGTTTTGCTGGGGAATATTTTGCGAGATGAAGATAAAATTTCAGATGCGATTTTTATGTATCAGCGTTCAATCTTAGTTGATGAACTTTTTTATAAACCTTATTATAATTTAGGGGTTTTATATTTGGATGAAGAAAAACCCTTTATGGCAATTGAAAATTTAAAAAAGGCATGCCGTTTAAAAAAGGACTTTGCTTACGGTTATTATAATTTGGGATGTGCGTATTTGAAGGCGGGGGATTTAGGCAAAGCAAAAATAGCATTTTTAAAAGCTATTGAACTTAAAAACAATGAGCCTGATTTTTATTTTAATCTTGCCTATACTTATAAAAAACTCGGTAAAGAAAAGCTTTCAAAGCAGTATTTGGAGCTTTATAACAAGGCAATGGAGCTTAAAGGCGAAAGTATTTAGCAGGGTTTTGTCAGGTTAAGGCACATATTTTCAAACGCAAGTTGGGGATTTACTTTTGCATTAATCTGCTTTTTTGCGGTTTCAACTGTCTTTATGTCTTCTAAAATCTTTGTTTTTAAAGCAGAATTTTTAATATTTGCCTTCATAAGTGCAAGCATATAATTTTGAATTTTTTTCAGAATATTTAAGCTGTCAATATCTTTGGAGAGCATAAAAAGACTTTGTGCAAGGTCTAAAGATTCTTTTCTTTCAATATTGGGATAATTTTCAAAAATGTCCGATACGGCTGAAAAATCTTTTTCCGGTTTTTCAAAAGATGGAACAAAAAAGCTTTGAGAGCGCGAAATAATTGTTTCTATAAGGTCGTTTTTATCCCTTGTCAAAAAGAAAAAAGTAGTATTGGACGGAGGTTCCTCAATGGTCTTAAGCAAAGCGTTTGCGGTTTCTTCTTGAAAATTTTGCTCATTCAGTCCGAGCGGAATTCTTTTTTCACCCTCCATTTTTGCATCGCAGAAGATAAAAACCCTGTGAAATTCGGAAGTGTTTAAAAGTGAATTTTTAATCATTTGCGCCTGTTTTACAGAAATTACGGTTTTGGAGTCGTCATCTGAAGGTTTATTGTCAAATTTTGATACGGTTAATACTGCAGGGTGCTTTTCATCTCTTATCCAGTTGCAGTTTATGCATTTGCAATCTTTATTTTTTAATTCTTTGCAGTTTAAAATTCTTGCAAGGTCTGTCGCAAGAGCATATTGTGCTTCAATATCGTTTCCGTAAAAAAGAATGCTGTGGGCGAGTTCTCTTTTTGGTTTTTTTAATCCTTTTTCAAAATATTTTATTAAAAAAGGGTATTTTTCTTTTAATTCTTGTGAAAACATGTTTCCCATTCTTGTTTATAAAATTATTATATTATAAATATTTGTTATGTTTATCTTTTTGTAAACCTACTTTCTTGGACCGCCAAGAAAGTAGGTAAAGAAACTCTCCGACCTGATTTGCGTTCATTAGCTGACGCTAAACTCAACCCGAGCTCGCGAACTCGTGCCTTTGGCACTCAAACACACTCGCTTTGACATTGTTTCATTAAGCGTCAGCTATTCACTCCAATATGGTCGGAAAGGGTTTATTAAAATTGAATTCAGGGCGTAGCCCTGACACTTTGGCATTTTGTTCGCGTGTTTCTCTTTCTTTCGCCCATTTCTTTCTCTTTGCATCGCAATCAAAGAGAAAGAAATGGGCATAAAAAAATCTTATATTAATTCTTGTAACATAAAAAGTAATAAAAAAGGCAATTATTTGCCCATGATTGTTTTTATTAATATATAGATTGTTACGAGAGGCGACGCATGAAAGAACAAGAATTAAACACAATAATGTCAGTGGTTTCAGATCCTATTTGCAACGTTTATAAGGTTGAAACGAGAAAAGATATTGAAGAAATTCAGCGCATGGTAAGAATTTTTAATATTGCAGGCGGACAGGGAAATAAACATAAAATGTTTTCAATTAAAAACATGGCAACTATGAAGCTTGTTTTGAGCAATAACTGATAAGATTTTAAAGGGGCGGCGTTTTGCAAAGCAAAACGCCGCCCCTTTTTTTTCGCCCCCTTTACCCCTTTACCCCTTTACCCCTTTACCCCTTTACCCCTTTACCCCTTTACCCCTTTATCCCTTTATCCCTTTATCCCTTTTTGGTATAATCTTTTTATGATTATAACAGGCGGAAAATACAAGGGGCGAAAAGTTCTTTTGCCCGATGAAAATATTGTAAGACCTACTTTGTCGCAAATAAGAGAAAGCGTATTCAGCAGCCTTTTTTCAATAACGGGTAAATTTGAGGGCAAGAGTTTTTTGGATGCTTTTGCGGGTTCGGGCATAATGGGATTAGAGGCACTTTCAAGAGGATTTGAAAAGATTATTGCGGTTGAAAAAAATCTAAAAGTTGTAAAAATTTTAAAAGAAAATTATTTAAAATTAAAAATCGAGCCCAATATTCTAATAGGCGATACTTTAAAAAAAATCGAAAAATTCAATGAAACTTTTGACGTGATTTATCTTGACCCGCCTTATAAAAGCGGGATTTATGAATTGATTTTGAAAATAA
>Ga0116171_10004781_pt1 | contig 12073 bp, 11 predicted proteins | sample AD_JPNHW2_MetaG_FD_89798 | JGI IMG/M metagenome (GOLD analysis project Ga0116171, IMG submission 89798) | Active sludge microbial communities of municipal wastewater-treating anaerobic digesters from Japan - AD_JPNHW2_MetaG | ecosystem: Engineered > Bioreactor > Anaerobic > Digestate | place...
AGGTACTTCTGTTTTTAGGGGGCTAAAGCCCCCATATGAGATGGTGTGTTTGTTACCGTTGGCTGAAGCCAACGGTAACGAAGCAACGGTAACGAAGCAACGGTAACGAAGCAACGGTAACGAAGCAACGATAACGAAGCAACGGTAACGAAGCAACGGTAAGAAAGCAACGCTAACGAAGTCAAAGGTAACTGCTGCTTAAGCCAGCTTCGTTTTTACGTAGGCTTTATCAGACTTTTATTTTCCGCCTGCTTTTAGAGAGTCTATTTGGGAACCTATATACCAGCGATTTTGCTTCTTCTTTCCAGCAACAGGGTATTCCTCCAGACCCCATTCATTTGACCAATCAGCTCCCTGACGCCGACAATCCTGAACCCAAGATTCTCATGCAGTCTGATGCTTGCTTTATTTTCAGGGAAGATCCCTGCCTGCAGGGTCCAGATACCTTTTTCCTCACTTTCGGATATCAGTCTGTCAAGGATAAGTGTGCCAATCCTTAATCCATGATATTTTCCTGAAACATAAACACTCACTTCTGCCACGCCTGCATAGACGCATCTTCCTGATACAGGACTCAATGCTGCCCATGCAACGACCGAATCATCAACTGTTGCAACAATTCTGCAACCGGGGAGATGTCCGGCATTCCATTTTTCCCAGGAGGGTATTTCTTTTTCAAAAGTGGCATTTCCTGTTTCAATACCCTGTCTGTAAATATCCGCCACTGAAGGCCAGTCATTTTCAGTCATTGATCTTAACCGGATTTCCATTTCTTTCAAATCGGAATTTTTTGGGTTTTAAAAGGGTTTAGAAAATAAACAAAATGCCAGTTCCTGTCTGGGTAGCTTAACGTCGCACCAGATGAATTCCTCATTACTCATATCTTAAGGCTTCTGCCGGATTCCGGTTGGCGATCCTGTAATAATTTATGGCGGAGACAATGGCAACAAGAATCGCTATTGCAAGGCTGCATAAAACGAAAAGCCACCAGCTGAGCGGTAATTTTATTGCAAAGTTCTGCATCCATTTATTAACGGTAAACCACACTCCGGTCAGGCCTGCCAGAACAGAAGGTATTGCAATATACTCCAGTCCGAGAATAAAAACCATGAGGATATCCGGCATTGTGGCGCCATTTATCTTGCGTATGGCAAGCTCTTTCTGGTGTCTAGTTGCCTCGTTCGTAGTATAACCCAGCAACCCTATGATTGTGATGAGCAGAATGACCACATTCCCGGCCATCAAGGCATTGCGAAACCCCCTCTCCGAGCTGTAATTGTTCTGAAGCTCTTCCTCGAGGCTGCTAACCGAGGCATCTCTGTTAGGCATACCCAGGTTCATCACATCAGCTATCTTCTTTTTCATTCCTTCTTCTGATCCTTCACTGACTTTCACCAGAATTTTGAATGGTGATGCAGGATTTTCAATTTTTGTCTGTAGAACCCTCTCTTCAGGAAGGTAGAAAAACACCGAAGGCCGCAAGTCGGGGTCAGCCATTGAATTAATAGTGAAATCAGGAAAGACACCGCATACGGTTGTTGAGCCATGTTCGGTTATTTCAAGCTGCTTCCCGACAACCCCGTCACTCCAGCCGTTATTGATCTTCAGCAACTCTGCTCCCTTTTCGCTTATAATAACATCGTTGACGGCAGCATTTTCAGGAGAGAAATCCAATCCTTCCGAGACCCTTATGCCAAGAATTGAGAGGTAGTTTTCATCAGCCTCGTAAAAATCAGCCACATTGAACATTTCCCTCTGTCCATCCGGCGATTTCACATTGTTTCCCGAAGCGCCATCTACAGGCAATCCATAACCCAGACCCACCTTCTCCACCTCAGGCATCAACCGTAATTCATTCAGTACAGCAGAAATTTTGTTGCTTTCCATACCAACGGTTGAACCGTAATAGACTCCCTCTGTCCGGTATCCGTGATCTGCATTCTTCATCCTGCTGAACTGCATCGTGACTATGATCATCAATGTCAGGATAAAAGATGCACCTGCGAACTGGATGGCAAGCAGTGCCAGTTTCCACCTGTTGCTTTTAAGCTTGTACGACCGGAAGACGGTTGCCACCGGGATACGCGAGAAAAATCTTCCGGGAAGGTAACCGGTAATAACCACCAGAACTGATACAATCAGCAGCAACGGCCATAAAACGTAAGGATTCAGGGTAGCCAGGATGCTGTGCCGGAGCTGTGATTCAATAACCGGTTTCAGCGCAGTTATGATGAGAACAGCAGCGGTCACGGAAATGAAGAAAATTATCAGGGTCTCTATGAAAATCATTTGCTGGAGTCTCCCTGTCTGAGCGCCAAAAGTTTTATGGATGGCAGATGATTTAGCCCGGTTTACCAGCGCACTAAGCGTCAGAAGTATATAGTTCATCAGGGAAACAAAGAGAACTGCAAATGCTATGGTAACGAGGATGATGATCATGTCCCTTGCATTATCGGCTTTTATCTTTCTGATGGGCAGGAAAGAATATTTCAGGATCATACCTCCCTGCTCTTTTTCAAGTTTCACAATGTCCTGGTGCACCTCCTGCATTTTTCTGACTGCCGGAGCAAGGCTTTCGGAAGTGAATCGCGGCTCCAGCTTTACACAGGTGTAGTACCGGTCATTGCCCAGCCAGTTTGAGGTTCCGTCCCATGTGAAATGCTTTGTTGAAACCATCGAGATCAGTAAATCATAATTGTAATTTGTATTCTCAGGCAGATCTTCAAACACACCTGCTATTGTCAGTTTCTTATCGGGGAATCTCTTCAGGGTTATTACCTTTCCGATGACCTCTCCTCCAATGGCTTCAGCAATCTTATCTGATATCATGCATGACATGGGTGTTTTTAAGATCTCCCCCGGATTTCCGCTTACAACCTGACGGGGCAGAACATCAAAAAGGAACTCATCGGCCAGTGAGACTTCAGCTTCATAGCTGTCGAGGTTTTTGGTATAGAAGACATTTTTACCTATTGAATTAAGGCGGCAGGCTTTTTCAATCCCGGGCACCTCTGCTTTCAGGCCGGGGCCGATGGCGCCGCTGACCCTCGGATAACTCATCAGCTTTTCCGATGTCTTGTCAGGCTTGAAGTTTTCGTGGACAACATAAATACGCCCGGCATCAGGATAAAAACTGTCATAGCTGTAATAATATAATACTTCTGCCAGCAGAATGATCCCGAAAGCAAGTCCTGCAGCCAGTGAAATTATGCGTGTTACAGTGTATTCTCCCTTTCGGAACAAGGGACGGATTGCCAGCCTGAATCTATTCATGATTAGCTTTTGTAAGGGTTACAATTCTAAAGAGACGTATATAATTCCCTAAAGTTGCACCCTGACTGACGGTTTCACAAAAGTTTTGATGGAGGCGTACATCATATCATCACTATATTCTATTCTCGCTAACTAAGTGTATCCAATCCTGCGGGATGGGATCAGGTATTCCGGCGCATGGCCAATCATCAATCGGTTGTGACTTAGTAGGACTTAGTAAAGTAGGGCATTTTTCTACTGGCCTGCCTCATAAGCGCATCTACAAGTTTTGCAGGAGTTCCCAGCGACGAAGACATTTTATGGTCATAGTTCCAGATCATCTTGTTCGTGCCATTATCATGAATTGACAGAGAAACTGTTGCTTCATTTGTGGGGCCCCACATTCCGACAAGTACTCCCATGGCTATCGCAGCACCCTCTGACATGGGTTTGGTGAGTGAGTAGTTTGATGTCACATAATACCGTCGACACCTAAGATCTGACACATTTCCGCCGGAGTCAGGGTTTTCCCTTCATTTATCCCTGCCTTATTCAGAAGGGCAATTGTTGTCTCCACATCCTGTATATCCACTGTTACTGATCCCTGCATCTTTCTTTTTAAAATCCAGCCGTACATTTCCCGCTGGAAATTTAGTGATTCTGTTTTCTGTTGCTCGATCAAGGCATTGCCATCAACGTTTTTTCTTGCAGCAATTGAAACCCTGGGTGGAGCAATAGCGATTATCCTCTGGTTTTGAGCCAAAGCCCGGGAATCAGGGGTATAGAATATTTTAGCACAGCTCTGAAGCAGCAGAGCTGCTCCTGCCAGAAGAATAAGGGATTTTTTCATTGTGTTGTATTTTAATGGTTAATATGAAAGACCGGATAAAACTTACATAGTGAGCATATATTATGGATATTCTTGCTCTTACTCGATCAACCTGGTTGATCTATTCCATCTTAATGGTGTGACCTTGTCCGTAGCCTTCAAGCAGAGGCGATGATTTGAACCCCCTGGCTAATGCATAGATCGTAATTGAAAGCTCCCATGCTATCTCAGTGATTGTAAGAATGAACAATCCGGGGCTCATCGGTTTAAGGACATCAAACAGAACCAGCACTCCTCCAATAAAAGCGAGTGGCCCGCCAATGAGTCCAAGGAGGGCCATTCGTCGCGGGATGAGTTCCGACCTGTACATCAGGTAACCAAGAAGCATCCCGTTACCGAATCCGGCACAAAACTGTGGCCCGAGCAGGAAGGTCCAGTCATGGAAAGCCAGAAGCCCCTTGCCTGCCATAATGAGGGAAAGAGTGTCGCCGCCCGGTATGTAATTTACCCGCAACGTCACGATAGCCATGAGGCTGACGACGCCCGAGAGAATGAGCACCGACTCCACGATACGTGATGCGATATAGCCTAATGAGATGGTTTCAGTAACACGTTTGACTAAGGGAAAGATAACTATCGCAGTTGCGATATTACAAATCGCCAATAGTATCTCGAACAGGGCGCCCGTTGAGATACTTCTGTCGAACCCACCGCCCAGGATGTAATCAGGATCATGGAGAACATTATTGTAAAAGAAGAGAGCCGGAATCGAAAATATGAAAGTGCCTGCGAAGAAAAGACCAAAGATCAGCGAAGTTCTTCTTAGTGGTTTCATGATAATTGTTTTAGTTTATATCACGTACATCCGAACTATGGCAGTTTTGACCCTTGATTGTTTAGATTAATAACATATCAGCCTGAAATTTGTTCAAGCCACGTTGAATATATTTACCTGAGTTTCCTGTGTTGTATATTTTATTTTCTCCGGTATTATCAGTATTCAAAGGAAACAATATGTGCCAGGCCCCTTCTGCACACTATTGTGTCTGTTATTTCTTTTCTTGTTTTGTTGCTGACCAATTCCAAATGAATTAATGTTAATTTGTCTGCATAAACTTTTGTTTTAACGGTCGAAGTGATGTTCTCTCCAATCCATCTTAATCCGAAAAAATTCAAGTGGGCAAAGGAGTTGTCAGTTATTCCGGGGTTATTGACTTTAAAAGGATATAGTGTATTGAAATCGACATTATTTGATTCCCATTTCAGATATAAAGTGTCGCAGGAAGCCGATTTATTGATTTTCCGGATATTGATTGTAAGGTCAGCTAATTTATTTAAAGAAAAGAACAGATACTTTGAGCTTTTTTTAAGCTGAAACAGACTCAGTTTATTTACCACAGATGCATAATCTGAGTCGCCTACAATACAGAAATTGTAGTACCGGACATCTTCGATTTTTCTCAATTTGTATTTAAAAGTTCCTGAACTGTCGGTTGAGAATTGACCGGCATCAACAGGAATTTCTGTTTCATCGCCGGGAAATAATCCCTGAATTATAATTTCCCTGCCGGGAATTTTATCCAGTGTGGCTTCATCGAATATTTTCCCTTCCAGTTTAAGGTTCCCTTCCGTTTTATTACAGCTTAATAAAATAATTCCTATGCCCGATAATATGTAAACCAGGAGCTTCATTGCAGCATAATATACTGAAATTAATGTTGAAATCCTAAAATAAAAGCTTAGTTACTTGCACCTAACAGCATTGTCATCGGCAGGACGTAAATCAGAACCTGCAGGATTGCAAGCCAGGGCAGGAGGGAAGGTCTTTTATAAATTGCAATTCCATAGACCAATGAAAAGATCAGATACATGAGACCTCCCAGGTCAGGCTTTCGGACCTTTCTTTCTTAATTTATAGATCATGAAGTCGGAGGTCTGCTCAACAAACTCATTCTTTGAATAGTCGCCGTAAATTCCGGAAAGCTCCAGTCCAAGATGATTTATAAATTGTCTGAATACGGAATCAGAAACAGGTTTAAAGTTTATTTCCAGGGTCCTTTTTTCTGTCAGTGTGCCTGAAGCATCATATATTTCGTAAAACTGGAATCCTGATACTATCCCGGTATCAGGATTGAATTTGTTTGAAGAGGAAACCGTCATTTTTCTATCTTCATCCAATTTGAATTCTCCAAGTTTTCTTGTTATTCCGTCAGCAGCCTTAAGCCTTGTTACCGGGTTTTGAAGAGTGCAGATAAAAACTCCGTCGGATTTAAGATGTTCTGAAATCCGTTCCAGAGCCTTAAACTGGAGATCGGTTGACAGGATTTCGGATAAAGAGTGGAATGGCAGAATGATCAGACCGAATTTTCTGTTGAGATCAAGGGCCGTAACATCCATCCGAATGATATTGACAGGGTAATCCTTTCCCTTGATTTTATTTCTGAAGACCTCAAGCATTTTTTCAGAATAGTCAACACAGCAGAGTAAGTTCCCCGATTCCAGCAAAGGAATTGATACTCTTCCTGTGCCGCACATCAGTTCAAGGATCTCATCGTCAAATTGTGAAGCCTCTCCGATAAAGAAAGGAATATCTGTATTTACAGTCACATAGCTGTCATAAAGGTCAGCCACAAGGTCAAAATTAATATTGTTGTTCACAATATCCTGGTGTTGAATGAGGCCTGAAAGATTCCATCCTGCTGTCAAAATGATTCTGCTGTGATTTCACCAGTTATATGTTCCAAGGTCTTTCAGACGGGAAGTTTCCATTTAACTTTCAATAACCTTTCTGGTTGTTCCGGTAGGTGAAAAACAAACCAGCTTTACATTTTGAATTTTCATTTGACGTCCTCCCATGATTTATTTTACCACCTTTCAACCTGCTCAAAAAATGTAACGCTTGGTCCTTTCTGGTCGATCAGGGGAGCGATCTCGCCAAAAAGCCTGCTGGCACGCAGTTTTTCGCCAATTGCTTTGAACTTTTCCATGTTCTCGATGTGATAAACAAAATACCAGGTATTCCCATCGATTGCTTTTACAAGCTCTGCATCGATAAAACCGTCCTGATTTTTCAGAAACGAGTTTATGACATTGGCTTTGTCTAGTAACTGTTCGCTTGTTGTTGTTTGTAAAGCTTCGATCTTTACAAACTCCGTGATAACTGTTGTCTTCATAACTTATGGATTTAAAAATTATGCAGACAAAGTTATCCGGCATTACAACGGGAAAATAGTACAGGAACGACAACTAGACCATTTTCCCGATCTGTAATATTGAATTATTCTTTTTGACGAACATTCTGGGGGTATATCCGGTAAACCGTTTGAACTCTCTTATAAAATGCATCTGATCATAATATTCGTTGTCATAAGCCAGGTCGGAGAATTTGGAAAATTTTGTGTTAAGCAGCTGGTTTACGCTGATATGAAACCTGTTGAGGGCATTGTACGAAATAGCCGGCAAACCAACATATTTAACATACATACGCTCGAGCTGGCGTATGCTAATATTGTTTTTCTGACAAAAATCATTAAGCTGAAGGGACTTCTCCCGTTTTAATGCATTAAATATCGAATGAAAACTGGCAGGCACAACATAAGAATCGTCAAGCAGCGATAACAGCTCACTTTCAAGAATTGCCAGCCTGTTTTCTGTATCAGAAGCTTCTTTAAGCCGTTCACTAATTTTTTTTGCTGCCTTGAATCCAATTTCATCAGCGCCCACTATCAGGTTTTTGTATTCAGATACAGGGGTTTTAAGAAATGGATAGACTCCGTATTCTTTAAAACATATACCCAGGATATTGACATTTCCGTCTAATTTCAGATGAGAATTGGTAAAACTGGTTTGCAAGCCCAGGAAATACACATCTTCAAGCCGGCTTTTCTGATTATTAAGGGAAACATAGTGAGGTGTATCGCTCAGATTGATCCTCAGATTGATATTTCTCTGAGGTATTAATCTGTGGTTAAGCTGAGCATTATCAATACGAAGCATCCAGAAAAACCTGATATAATTTTTCAGCACAGCGTTTTGAACCTGGTATCTGGTTATTTGATTTTGCATCAGACTTTGATTTTCACGTTGCGTTTGTAAATTTATTGTAAAAATCAGAAAAGTACCTTTTTTGCAGCCTGTTCAGGGCTGTTTTGGGATCTTTTTCAATCATTAAATCCCATTAACTGGCGAATTTTGTCAGCATTATTCTTTGTTGTTAAATGCTCCAATAATAAAAAGGCAACATCTATCGCTGTTGAAGGATTCCATGAAGTAATAATATTGTCATCCATTACAATTGGCTGATGAATCACATTAACTCCAAATCCTTTTAATGCTTCTCTTCTTACCGGGCTATTATAAACTGTCCCTTTTTTATCTTTTAGGATGCCGCTCTTTCCGACTGGCAAAGCTCCGACACAAACTGATGCAATAATCTTATTATCTGAACTAAAGGCCCTGATCAGATTTAAGAATTTGTCATTATAAGCATCATTGTAAAATCCATAAATCTCAAATCCGCCAGGAATTGCCAATGCATCAAATAAATTAATTTCAATTTCATCAATAAGGTAATCCACGATGAACCTTTGATTAAATGAACTTTTAATTTCTTTTCTTAATCCGCATGTAAATAATACGGTCGAGTTATCACCTTCTGCAAGATTCCATCCAATAACATCAATGAAGACACTTGCTTCGATGGTCTCAAATCCGTCTGCTAACAGCAACAATACTTTTTTCATTTTTATTCAAATAATAATCAATACATAAATTGGCTTTCCAGGTCGTAACCGGAGCTAGTCTGCTAGTCTGATAATTCATTTAAACATGTTGTGCTCCCTGCTCCTGTGGAAATTTCATTTGTTACTTTCCGAGCTTTATTTTTTCCTGTTCTTATTAATATTCTCTCCACCGATTCCTGATGTATGATAATTATGGTCCAACACAACTTTCCTGATAGTATTAAAGTATCTTTTCAGAGAAAAGTTATCATGTGAAGAATCGTCATTGACCTGTAAGGCAAAAGCAATATTATAATCCGGCAGATACTGAACATAAGTTATGTAACCCGGGACGAATCCGGTATGACCGTACCAGGTGACTGAATCCGTTCTGGCAATGAAACTCCCCAGTCCGTAACCGGCATCTTCAAACAACGTGGTTTTGTAAGGCGCAGGGGTCAGCATCAGCTTTTTTGTTTCCGGTTTAAGGACACCTCCTCCATACAACTGACAAGCCCACAAAGTAAGGTCGGAAACTGTTGACACAAGACCACCGCCAGTCCACTCCAGTTGAGGATTAAAGGCATACCTGTTATCATTTAGTACCTTATGGGGAAGTCGGAATTCCTCAGTTAGATTTGTATAACCCGGAATTAAACCCTGGATTGATCTCCTGTCTGAGTGGAATGTGTTATTAAGGTTGCACGGAACCAGGATCAGCTCATCGAGCACCTCGTAGTATGACCTTCCGGTTACTTTTTCTATGATTAAACCCAGGATCAGGTAATGCGAGTCAGCATACGCCCATCCTTTGCCGGGAGGGTTGGTAGAAGGCTCATTAATGATATAGGACAGTCTTTCTTCAACGCTCCACTCTTTATCCGGATTTTCCTTAATTGCCTCCCATAGCTCTTCCCTGTAAACATATTCGGGGATACCGGCGGTGTGATTCAGAAGCATCTCAACCGTTATATCAGGTGCATTCCGGAAACGGAGAAACCAGTCCGTATCCTGCAGTATGGAGATGACTTTTTCCTTAAGATCGATGAGCCCCTGTTCGTATAGTTTTAGAATAACAGCAGCGACATATGTTTTCCCGACACTGCCTGAAAACATGATGTCGTCAGGCTTCATTGGGATTTTCTTTTCAACATCTGCCAGCCCTGAAGCAAGGGAAATATTTGTCCCGTCACAGAACCTGACCGAAAGAGTAGCGCCCGGTATTATGCGATTGCCCGTGAGTGAATCCAATCTGGCTTGCAGCAACGTGGTGGTTTCCTCAAGTGGGTTGTTTATTATCTGCTTATTGCCTGGCAAACATGCAGATACCAATACTGATGTTACCAGGACCAGGAGATAGATAAGATTCTTCATTTCATCAGGAATTTCATTTTTTGCGTTTTGCCAGGGCTTATATTAATTTTCATGATGCAGCTGTCCCATATATAATGTTGAAAAGTTTATTCACCTCTCATCTCTCACGTCTTTTTCTCTTTGGCCACGGATTGTGGCAATAATTTACATATTATAAAATAGGTTCATTTAAAGCCTTGTAGCGTTTTCCCCAGAATTTGTATTTAGTCAGGGAAGTGTAAACAATTAAACGTTCGAAAAATCTGAAACGGATCAGATAATGAACTATGAAATGGAAAATTCCAAGAAACAACAGGAACAAGGCAGTTTCCAAAATAAATCTGATGAAGCCATCCGGAATGATAAACAGCAAATTATCGAAAAAATAAAAGAACAAACCTGTCAGAACCGATGAAAACAAACAATATGAGATTATAAACCCGTGAGCTGTTTCTATACTTTTTTGGGGACAGTTGCTCATGCAGCGCATACAACTTTCGCATTTGAATGTCCAGAAAGGTCTGTTGTCAATTTTTATAATTGCTTTGACAGGGCAGTTCTTTACACATATATCACAATCGTTACAATCCCGGGATGTGTAAAAGGTTTTTGCAAAAAAGAAGCGGCCAGCCAGGTAATAAAGGATTGATATAGGTGCAATTATGAGATCAATTATAAATTCAGGTAAAGAAATATATACCTTTTTCCCTGACAATACAGCCTCTCCGAAATCAATAACTTTTGCCTTATGCCTATTATGAAGATTTATGACAGTCCTTTCATTCAGTCCGGGATGAATGGAAATCCAGTTGGACGGCAAGTCCACCGGCTTGATCCCTGCAATTGAATATCCTTTGATCTTTAATATTAATGATGAAAACAAAAAAGCAGCGCCTGAAAGTCCCGGAAGGTTAAAATTCCCGATTAACATACCGGCTCTCGTATCCATCAATACTACCCGGTTACTTCCTTTCGGAAAACGGGTAATAAATTTAAGCATTACGGGAGGATAATTAAATCCGTGTACCGGCGAAACAAAAACAAAAAGCGTATCAGCAGGCTCTGACATTATTTGGTCACAGTCGATAGCTCCAATATTATTTATAGAACATTCTGCTTTGTTTTTTTCGGCTGCCAGAGACATCCATGTGGCAACATTTTTTGAATTGCCCGTACCGGAGAAATAGTAAATCTTAAGTTTCTGATATGCCATTTGCATTTTTACCAAATGTAGTCAATCAGGTATTTCCTGTTTTATCCAGATCTGCCAGAAGTTCTGATTTTCAAAAAGGATTTACCAGATAAATGGAATTATCCTGTATCTGACTTCTTTGCAATAATCAGAATAACCAGGTAATTCTTTTTGTAACGTAAGGTCTTCAAAATATGTTCTTACAAAGATTATTATAACCATAATGAAAACCGGTATGAAACTTAATGCTGATCCAAATGCCAAAGGCAATGGAAATGAACCAAAAAGCATCCCGACATATCCGGGATGCCTGACAATTTTATAAGGGCCTGATTTTATTACTTCATGTTTCCTGTCATCCTGTATTCTTACTGTCCCTTCAAAAAAAGGATTGTGAAGCATTGGCCAGAGTGAAAATGCAGCTGAAAGAATGTAAAACAGTATTGCCAGAAACAGGTAAGGAAGGGAGATATAGCAAAGGCTGAATCTGACATCCAGTCCGGCAACCAGCGGAGTCAGTATAATTGCAAATATAAAATAGGTCAATATCAGGTACTTATCAGGTTTTTTAGTCCCCTTCTGGATTTTCCCTCTTGCATTTAAGAGTTCCGGTGATTTCTTTAAGAGGATAGTACTAAAAATCAGGCTCCCGCATAAATATACAGCAATATAAATCCAGGCCCTTGGGTGATTAAGCTTTCCTGACGACAGAAAGAATACCAATCC
>Ga0116171_10004785_pt1 | contig 12070 bp, 9 predicted proteins | sample AD_JPNHW2_MetaG_FD_89798 | JGI IMG/M metagenome (GOLD analysis project Ga0116171, IMG submission 89798) | Active sludge microbial communities of municipal wastewater-treating anaerobic digesters from Japan - AD_JPNHW2_MetaG | ecosystem: Engineered > Bioreactor > Anaerobic > Digestate | place...
ATATTTTCCCATCTTTGTGATGAATAAAGTAAGTACATGACAAATAATAAAATTCATCCCATACAAGAAAATACTTTGGATTTTGGCATTCCGGATTTGAAGTGGTGCTTTTCACTACCATCGCTAAGGCAATAAATTCCCGGTATAAGTTCTTTATTCCAAAATCATTACTTGTTAAAATGAATAATAAAAAATGAAAATATAAATGAACTACGATTTTGACGAAATTATTGACAGAACCAATTCAGCGAGTTTAAAATACGACAAGAGAGAGGTTATTTTCGGATCCCAAGACGTTTTACCGATGTGGGTTGCCGACATGGATTTCAGAACGCCCGATTTTGTATTGAACGCTATAAAAAACAGATTGTCAAATCCGGTTTTGGGTTATTTTTATCACAGCACTGCTTTCTATTCATCCATCGTCAATTGGATGGAAAAAAGGCACAATTGGGTTATCGAAAAAGAATGGATTAATTTTTCACCCGGAATCGTTACCGGATTGTCGGTTATTGTTCAGGCTTTTACCAATAAAGGAGATAAAATTATTGTTCAGCCACCGGTTTACCACCCTTTTTATTATGTTATTGAAAATCAAGAAAGAATAATTGTCAGAAATCCTTTATTAAAAAAAGAAGACCAATATTACTTTGATTTTGACGATTTGGAATTAAAATTGAAAGAAGGAGCCTCAATGCTGATTTTAAGCAACCCACACAATCCGGTAGGGAGATGCTGGAGAGAAGAGGAACTTCAAAAGCTGGGGGAAATGTGTTTAAAATACAACTGTATGTTAGTTTCTGATGAAATCCATTCCGACCTCATCATGACCGGATACCGGCATATACCCGTTGCAAGAATTTCAGAAAAAATTGCACAAAATACCATAACCTGTATGGCTCCCAGCAAAAGTTTTAATTTGGCAGGAATGTCAACTTCTCAAATTATTATTTCTAATCCTTTTTTCAGAAAACAATTGGAAACATATTTAATTGACAGGCTTCACCTTCATCTTGGCAATACTTTCGGAGATGTTGCTTTGGAAGCTGCCTATAATAACGGAGCAGAATGGATAGATCAATTGTGCAAATATCTCACCGGAAATGTTATATTTGCAAAGAATTTCATTGCAACTAATCTGACGGGAATCAAGACTTTCAGACATGAGGGCACTTATTTGTTATGGGTTGATTTTTCAAACACAGCTCATACACATAAGGAGTTAAATGATCTGTTGATATTTAAAGCCGGTCTGGGGTTCAATGATGGAGCAATATTCGGGAAAGAGGGAGAAAAATGTATGAGGATAAATCTGGCTTGTCCCAGAAAAATTGTTGAAGAAGCAATGTTTAGAATGAAAAAGGTGTTTTAATATGTTTTGTAATCAATTCCAATTTATGAAAACAAAAATTAACCTGATCTACATCTTTTTAATCTTGATATTGTTTTCCTGTAAACCGGAAGCAAAATTTCCGGTAACTCCGGCAATTTCTTTTGTCAAGTTTGAAAAAATCGATAATGGAACAGGTGTTGATGACCAAGGCATTTTGACCATTCATTTTGAGGACGGAGACGGAGATATCGGACTGGATGAAGAGGATACTGAAGCCCCTTTCGACACTTCTTCCATCTACTACTATAATTTCTTTATCAAATATCTGGAAAAACAAAATGGAGAATTTGTTGAAGTCGAATTGCCCATGACAAACAACGCCAGAATTCCACGATTAAGTTTTGATGTTCCTGAATCAATAGAAGGTGATATTTCGATTACACTATATATCAACAACTATTCTTCCCCATATGACACAATACGTTTTGAATGTTATATTGTGGACAGGGAACTTCATCACAGCAATACCATAACTACTCCGGATATAATTATTAATAAATGAACCTATGACAGAACAAGAGGCAATTAGACAGGCTTTATTAGAAGATATCGGAAATGGTGACCACTCCTCTCTAGCCTGTATCGACAGCTCCATTATTGGACAAATGCAACTCATTGCAAAACAATCAGGAATTCTTGCAGGCATTGATGTTGCTTTGATGGTACTCAATGAAGTGGACTCTTCTATAAGATTAGACTCCTATAAGCAAGACGGTGACGAAATAAAGAAGGGAGACATTGTCTCTACCCTGACCGGCCCGGTGAAAAGTATGCTAACCGCTGAAAGAACAGTGCTCAATTTTATGCAAAGAATGAGCGGCATTGCTACTGCAACAAGTCGATATATCAAAAAAATTGAAGGGACAGGAACAACCATACTTGATACCAGAAAAACCACTCCCAATATGCGTTTTTTTGAAAAATATGCCGTAAAAGTGGGTGGCGGAACAAATCACCGTTTCGGATTGTATGACATGATTATGCTGAAAGATAATCATATAGATTTTGCCGGAGGAATTGAAAAGGCAATCGACAAAACCCATCAATATCTAAAAGATCATAATCTTGACCTTAAAATTGAAATTGAAACCCGTAATATTGAGGAAGTAAAACGGGTGGTTGCTCATGGAGGAGTTGACCGAATAATGCTTGACAATTTCACCCCTGAAAAAATAATTGAAGCTCTTCAAATTATTGATTCAAAATATGAAACTGAAGCTTCCGGGGGAATTACTCTTGACAATTTAACTGATTATGCTAAGACCGGCGTTAATTTTATTTCTGTTGGAGATCTGACACACCATATCAATAGTTTGGATTTAAGCTTGAAATATATTGGTGTTATTTAATATATTGATACTAATAATTAAATTATGAAAACAGGAGTTAAGATTCTGATAATCATAGCGTCTTTTATTATAGGGATACTGTTGATTGCAGCAGTAATTATTTCTCCTATAGCCCATTCTTACATCGAAAAACACAGCAAAGAACTGACCGGCAGAGTGGTGACCATGGATAAATTAAGAATAAACATTTTCTTTGGCACTGTTTTTATCCAAAATTTCAAAGCTCTTGAAGCTAATGATAAAGATGAATTTATCACTTTTGATAAATTAAAAGTTAACCTCAGCCTCTACCGATTACTTGCCAATGAGTTAAGATTCACTAAAATAGCCCTTACCGGACCAAAAATTGTTGTCCTGCAAAATGAAACCGGCTTTAACTTTTCCGATATTCTTGAAAAATTTTCTTCCAATGAGGAAGATACAACAGACTCAGCCAATGACTTAGCTATTGACCTGAGAAATATATCCCTGAAAGACGGGGAGTTGATATATCGTGATCTTTCTGTAAATAGCTTGTTTGACATGCGAAATTTGCAACTCAATGTTCCAAGAATTTATTTCAGTGGAAAAAGCACGGATATCGGGGTTAAGCTAACCTTTGGGAAAAATGGAGGCAGTTTGGCTCTCAAATTATTGTATGCTTTGGATAAGGAAAATTATAATCTTAATATAAGACTAAGTGATTTTTCACTGACTCCTGTAAAACCATATCTGAAAGAATTTTTTAATATCAATTCTTTAGAGGGAAGACTTTCAACAAATCTTACTATCAAAGGGTCTCTAAAACATATTATGGACTTTATTGCTAAAGGAACTCTTACTTTTCAAAATATTCATGCTACCGGACTTGATGATAAAGATATTGCAAATGTAAAAAAGTTACATCTTGATATTGAAAATATTGATTATAAAAATCAAAAATTTTATCTGAACAGATTTGATATTTCCGGATTAAAAATTAATTATGACATCTATGAAGACCACAATACATTTTCCAATCTTTTTGTTGAAACAGAAGATGATTCTTTAGCCACAAAAGATGCTTCTGTAAGTTCTGATACTATTCCCGAGAAACCATTAGATTTAAAAATCAGAAAATTTTCAATATCACAATCAGAAATTCAATATGCTGATTATACTTTAAAACAACCATTTTTATTACCAATTTCTCAAATTGATATTCAAGCTGAAGATGTTAGTTATACAAATCCTTTAGCTATCAGGTTATCTGCCCTTGTAGGAGAAAAAGGTGAATTATCCGGAGATTGGCAAGGAAATATTGAAGATTTTGGAAATCAAAAATTTAATGTCTCACTTAAGAATTTCAAACTAACCGACATTTCACCATACTGTATTCATTATACAGCATTTCCTCTGAAAGAAGGAGTTCTAACATTTAAGAGTTCTAATACTATTCAGAATAATAACATAAACAGTATCAATGTCGTTGATATTTATAAGTGCAAAGTCGAAGATAAAATAAAAGAGATGGAACCTGAATACAAAATTCCATTGAAAGCTGCATTATATATATTAACTGACAGAAAAGGCAAAATCTCGATGGAATTGCCTGTCAAAGGAGATATAAGTTCTCCGACATTTTCTTACAGAAAAATTATTTTCAAAACACTAGCCAATCTCATCGTCAAAATTGTCACTTCGCCGATTGATGCTTTGGTCAAATCGATTGGAATCGAGGAAGAAGTACTCAACGATATTGAGATGGATTATTCAGCCTTGGACATTACTTCGGAACAATATACTCAACTAAATAAGATTACCGAAGTATTAAAAATTAAGCCTGAATTAAAATTATCCGTTCATCAAAAATACAATCTTGAAGAAAGCATCCGTGAAGAAGCTCTTTTTAAAGCAAAAAGTGAGTATTATCTTTCTATTAATCCTGAAAAGAAGATAAGTAATTTGATATTAGAAGATTTTGTCAACATTAAAAATATAAAAAATAACAATCCTGCTTTTCAAAACTATCTCAATCAAAAAGCGATCAACAATGAAGTGGGAGATGTCTATGCAAAAGCTTTATCATTATATGACAGAAATAGTCTGATTGAAGAAATAAGGAATAACGCATTCACTAGAGACAAACTCTTTTCGGATTATTTTTCCACTCAAGGAATCCCTGCAGGTACAGTCAATATTCTTCCTGAAACTGAAGATCCCCAAGTGCAAGGAAAAATAATATTCTCTTTTAAAATTACATTTCCGGATACTGAATCCGACTAACTTTTTGATTCATCTGAAAATTAATAATAAATAGTTTTATGCTTAATAATCTCAGAACATGTCCCTAGAAAAAATTTGGAAAGAAATTGTCAGAAAGGCAAGTCAAAATAATACGTTAAGAAGAATATACAAATTCTTCAATAAATTAGTACTCCCCGGTTTTCAAGGAGTTCCATTTCTGGAAGTGATGAGATTTTTCATAGAATCCCTTTTTAAGGGGATCCTATTTCAGCGGGCTGCAGCCATGACCTATAGACTCTTTATTTCAATCATTCCTTTGCTGATGGCACTATTTGCTGCTATTTCATTTTTGGATGAATCAATAAGACTTGAGTTGCTTGATCTAATTCAGTCTATGGTTCCCGACTACACCTGGCCGGCTATATCAGGAATGATATCGGGTGTGATTATGAAACAAAACGGAGCACTGCTTTATTCTTCCTTTGGCATTGGAATTTACCTTACACTCCTTAGCTTAAATTCGATTGTAGCAACATTAAATATTACCTATTTTAAAATTCAGACCAGAAATCTCTTCCAACAGTTATTAGTAAGTTTGATTCTTCTCATTGTTATAGGAGTTATTATTATTTTGGGAATTGGAATTTTCATTGGAACCTCTTATGCCATAAACTATATTAACAATACTATTGAAGTTCCTCCTGCAATATACTCTTTTTCTATTGCAGCTTTAAAATGGATACTTCTGGCCGTCTTGGCTTATATATCTATCTCCAGCCTGTTTTATGTTGCCCCTTTGAACAAAAAGAATTTTAAATTTTTTTCAGCCGGTTCAACTTTTTCCACTGTGATGCTCATAATTTTACTCTATGCCCTTAATTTCTATTTTTACTATTTCCCTACTTATAATCTGATATATGGTTCTATCGGGGCACTTTTTGCCATTTTACTTTGGATTTACTGGAGTTCAACTATTATTCTGATTGGATTTGACCTCAACGTCAGTATCTATGTAGCTAAGCAAAAAATGAAAGAAAATGGAGATATTATACTTGAAAGCACTTTAACAGATTCTTCTCTTTAATCTATTAAAATCGGCTATTTTTGATTTTAAAAAACTTTTATTCCTTTATAAATGAATCATTTTCGAAATTTAGTACTTCCTGTTTCTATTATTATTGGGATATTTTTTCACAGCTATTTTGATAGACTTACTCCTTTAATTCCATCTTTGATTTTTGCCTTGCTATTTATTTCTTTCTCCAACATCGAATTAAAAAAAATGAAAGTTTCGATGTTTCATTTTCAACTAATTCTCTTTCAACTAATTTTCAGTTTAGGAATCTATTTTATTCTCAAATTATATGATGAATCTATTGCCCAAGGAGTATTGGTGACAGTATTAACCCCCACGGCTACTTCGGCAGTAGTAATTGCTGTCATGCTGGGAGCGAATCTTAACACAATGGTTTCTTACACTTTATTTTGTAATCTGATAGTGGCTATTGTTGCTCCTATTCTGTTTTCATTTATCGGAGAACAGATTAATATTGGGTTCTGGGCATCTTTCTGGCTCATTTTCAAAAAAGTATTTCCAATTCTGGTTCTTCCACTTTTTTTTGCTTTAGCAATAAAATATATTTCACCAAGAACCAATCGCTATATTGCGAAACATCAAAATATATCTTTTTATATCTGGGCTGTTTCACTTACCATCGTTGTAGGAAGAACTATTGATTTTATATATAAACAAGGGACTTCCAAAATTGGACTCATGATTATGATGGGAATCATATCAATAGTTCTTTGCTTCATTCAATTTTCATACGGCAGATATATTGGGAAAAAATATGGAGATGTTGTTGCGGGCGGACAATCACTGGGTCAAAAAAATACCGTTCTTGCTATCTGGATGGCCCAAAGTTATCTCTTGCCATTATCTTCTGTCATCCCGGCACTCTACGTAATATGGCAAAATTTGTTCAATAGTTATCAACTATGGAAGAAAAACAGAAAAAAAGGATAAGATTTCTTATATTTGCATCCTGTTTTAAAACTAATAAAAAATCTCTTGAATCATAACATAATTACTTCCTCTTTCCAATAATAATCCTTACTTTATCTTTCTCCGGGTATATGACAATTAATGAAATTCAAAATAAAAAAGAGTATAATATTTTTCTACCACTGCAAGTCTTTTCTCTTCATTATATTGAAATATTTTAGCCACAATTCTTGATAATCAATAATTTTACATTTATAATTTTAAATAGCAAATCTTATAATGAGTAGTAATAATGAAACCATACAGACAGATATTTTAATAGTCGGAGCAGGTCCTGCCGGGTTAGCCACCGCCATTCATTTAGCTGAAATTTTAAAACAAAGAGGGCGGAACCAACGAATCATGATTATTGAAAAAGGGAGCTCAGTTGGAAGCCATATATTGTCAGGCGCCTTGGTAAAACCTTCTGTATTTAAAGAATTACTTTCGGATAGTGATTATGCTGAAATACCTTTCATTACAAAAGTTAGAAAAGACAGAACAGTTTTGCTTTCAGAAAAAAGATCTCTCAAACTGCCATTTCACGCTCCTTACATGAGTAATAAAGGAAATTATATTGCCTCTTTGGGACAAATATGTAAATTTTTGGCTTCAAAAGCAGAAAAAAAGGGGGTGGAAATATATCCGGGATTTGCAGTTGATGAACTTTTATATAAAGGTGATAAGGTCATCGGGGCAAAAACTAAAGACACCGGAGTTGATCATGAAGGAAAGCATTTAGAAAACTACCAGCCCGGCACCCGCATTGAAGCCAGAATTACAATCCTTGCCGAAGGTTCACGAGGAAGTCTGACAAAATCACTCATCAAAAAATATAAACTTGACAAAGATTCAAACCCACAGATTTACTCATTGGGTTGTAAGGAATTATGGTCTGTTCCTGAAAAGAATATCAAACCCGGGGAGACTTACCACACCATGGGATTTCCTTTTAAACATGAAGAGTTTGGAGGCGGTTTTATTTATGGACTTACAGAAAACAGAGTGGCCATCGGGTTGGTGGTCGGCCTTGATTATCATGATCCCGGTTATGATATTCACAGAGCCTTCCAGATATGGAAAACATCTGCTTTTGTCTCTAAATTTCTAAAAGGGGGAAAATTGTTGGAATACGGAGCTAAAACACTTCCCGAAGGTGGTTATTACAGTATTCCGAAATTATATGTTGACAATGCCTTAATTGTAGGAGATAGTGCAGGCTTGATATCAATGCCTGCATTAAAGGGGATTCATTTGGCAGTAAAATCAGGGATGCTGGCGGCAGAAACTGCTGCTGATGCGCTCTCCATAATGGATACATCCGAAAATATTCTTCAAAAATATCAGCTTTCCTTGAACAAAAGTATTATAGGAAAAGAACTTTATCCCGTTCGCAACTTCAGAGAAAGCTTTTCTAAAGGGCTGATTTTAGGAGGAATCCGGTTCGGTACTCAGTTGATTACAGGAGGAGCAGGTTTTTCCGGAAGACTCGTTCCTCATGAAGATTTCCAAAGAACTCATAAAATGAGCGATTATAAGAACAAACCATTTTTAGAAAGATTCAGCAATAAACAAGAATATGATAAAACATTGACATTTGATAAAGAAACGGATATTTTTTATTCAGGAGTTCATCATGACGAGCAACAAAAATGTCATTTGCTGATTAAAGATAGAGAAGAGTTCAGTGCCATAAACATTGAACAATACGGAGCTCCCTGTCAATACTTTTGCCCTGCTGAAGTTTATGAACTTCATGTAGATAAAACCGGGAAAAAAGAGATAAGAATTCACGCGGAAAATTGTTTACATTGTAAAACCTGTGATATTAAATCTCCCGAAAGGGGAATAACCTGGACAGTTCCAAACGGGGATAACGGTCCCGAATATCAAAACATGTAATTAAAGAAAGAAATATAAAAATGGCTTTAACGATTATTAGTTTAATTAAACAGGTTCCTCTTGCTGGCGAAATGCGAATGGGAGAAGATGGCCTGATGGAACGCTCAAAAGCAAAATCAATCATTAATATTGATTGCCAATTTGGTCTTGAAGCAGGATTACAACTCAAAAAAGAACATCCCGATGCCAAATTGATAGTTTGTTCCATGGGACCCAAATCATTTGAAAGTTCTCTTAAAAAAGCAATTTCCATAGGCTATGATGAGGCATACCTCCTCTCAGACCGTAAACTTGGCGGCAGCGATACCTACGTCACTGGCATGGCAATCTCCACAATGCTTAAGCATTTGGGGTTCACAAAAGATTCTAAAGAACCATTCATAATATTTACAGGTAGACAAACCAGCGATGGTGATACGGCACATGTTCCTTCACAAATAGCGGAAAATATTGGAATTCCTCAGGCAACTTTTGTAGAGAATGTAAAAGCAGACGAATCAGGAAATATTATCGCCAAACGAATTATTGAAGGTGGATATCAATTGCTTAAATTGCCATTTCCATGTGTTATTTCTATGACTCCAACAGGCATTCCACCGCGCAAACCCTCATTGTCAGGAGCTGTAAAAGCTCACAATATGAAAATAAACACTTTCAGTATTGAAGATATTGGACTGAATGGTGAAAAAACGGGAATTGCGGGTTCTCCGACTATTGTATCCAAAGTTATTGATATTGTTAGCGAACGTCCGCCTGTTAAAATGTCTGAAGGTCATAATGAAGTAGCTTTGGTTGATAATTTCATCGAAAAATTTAAGATTGGCAGCCATTATTATGAAAAGAAGGAAAAAGCTGTAAAGAAAGAGATTCAATCTTCTGATTTTCCTGTAAAAGATTTCAGAAATGGTGCCAGTGGAATACTCACCTGGGCAGAAATCACGAATGGAGCTATATCCAGACCTTCCCTGGAATTGCTAACTCCGGCAAGAGCGCTGGCATCACAGTTGGGCGAAAATACAAGAGTGATGACACTAATGATCGGAAAAAATGTTCAACCTTTAGCTCAAACTCTAATTGAGCATGGTTCTGATGAAGTTATTTTAGTAGAGAATGACAAACTTGAAGAATACTTAGTGTTACCTTTTTCCTCTATTTTTAACCAGATTATCAAGGAAAAAAATCCTGAAATTGCCCTTTTTGCTGCCACAACGTCAGGAAGAGAACTTGCCCCCAGAATAGGAATGAAAACGCAAAGTGGAGTAACAGCAGACTGCACCGGTCTGGAAATTGGGGAATACATTGACAAGAAAAGAGAGCTTATTTTTAAACCAATTCTTGAATCTCGCAGACCGACTTACGGCGAAAGTAAACTTGCTACCATTCTCAGCTTTGTCTGTCCACAAATTTCGACGGCACGCCCGGGCACTTTCAAACTTCCCGATCGCGATGTTAACAGAAAAGGAGTAGTTTCAAATTTTAATGCCATTTTGGATCAAAGCGATTTTGTTTCTGAGATTATCGATACCGTGAGAGGGGAAAGTGGATTATCTAATCTTTTTGAGGCTGATATTGTGGTTTCGGGAGGACGAGGGACAGCTATTGACAATTTAGGATTGATAAAAGAACTGGTGGATGCTTTAATCAACAAAGGAATTAATGCCGAATGGGCTTGCAGCAGACCTGTTGTTGATGAAGGAATATCAGAGTATTCGAGGCAAATAGGTCAAACCGGTAAGACCATTCGTCCAAAAGTATATGTTGCAGTCGGGATATCCGGGGCTATTCAGCATCTCTCCGGAATGAAAGAGGCCGGCAAAGTGATTGCCATAAACCATAATCCAAAAGCTAATTTTTTTCATAATGCAGATTTTGGTATTGTTGGTGAATATCAAGACATTATTCCGGAATTAATAGAACGGGTAAAAGCAGGTTTTACATTTGGTATTGAACCAAAATAAAAGCAACTTGTTATTTGTAACCAATAAAAAATCTATTATAAATCGAAATAAAAATTGGTACTAAATAAGCTAATCTATTGATAATAAAAAACAATATAAATTTCTATGAAATCAGTTTCACTTTGGACCCAAGATTTCCGATCAGTTGTTGATGATGGCAGAAATCATAGTGTTGTGGTAGATTTGCCATCAGCTAAAGGCGGAAGTAATGAGGGCCCTACTGGGATAGAATTATGCGTTATGAGTTTAAGTGGATGCATCGGGACTGTTTTTGCAATGATGGCTCAGAAAATGAGAATCAGTTTTACTAAAATGCAGGTAGAAGTCTTTGCAGAACAAGATAGCAATGCCTCCACTATCACAGATGTTTACTGTGTTCTTTCAATCCGGACGACAGATGAAAAAGAAAAAATCGAAAAATGCTTTGAACATACCATAAAGAATTGTCCTGTTGGTGTTTTATTCCGCCAAGCAGGAATTGAAATTACAAGTGAAATAAACTATATATAAAATGAATGCTTTTGAAAAAATTAATCTACCTGACGTAAAAAATATAATTATTGTAGCTTCAGGAAAAGGTGGTGTGGGAAAATCGACTGTTTCTGCCAATTTGGCAATTGCCATGGCTCGTCAGGGCAAAAAAGTTGCCCTTGTTGATGCCGATATTTACGGTCCTTCCATCCCCAAAATGTTTGGAGTGGAAGATGCTCAACCGGAAGTTAGTGCTATTGAGAATAAGGAAATTATGTTTCCCGTTGAAAAATATGGAGTTAAGATTATGTCTATCGGCTTCTTTATACCTAAATCCCATGGTTTAATATGGAGAGGACCTATGGCATCCAATGTAATTTCACAACTCTTTGGAGATACTCAATGGGGAGAAATAGATTATATGATTATAGACTTCCCTCCCGGGACCGGAGATATTCAGCTTACTACTGTTCAGAAGTTACCTATTAACGGGGCCATTATTGTAACCACTCCTCAGGAAATAGCACTAAATGATGCAAGAAAAGCTGTTTCTATGTTTTCCAATAACGATATTAACATCCCGATCATCGGAATTATTGAAAACATGTCCTGGTTTACTCCTCAATCACATCCTGATGAAAAATATTTTCTTTTTGGTCAAGGTGGAGGAGCAAAACTATCAGCAGAACTAAATTCAAAATTACTTGGACAAATTCCGTTAGTAGCTGAAGTTGGCGAAGCAGCCGAT
>Ga0116171_10004786_pt1 | contig 12069 bp, 8 predicted proteins | sample AD_JPNHW2_MetaG_FD_89798 | JGI IMG/M metagenome (GOLD analysis project Ga0116171, IMG submission 89798) | Active sludge microbial communities of municipal wastewater-treating anaerobic digesters from Japan - AD_JPNHW2_MetaG | ecosystem: Engineered > Bioreactor > Anaerobic > Digestate | place...
CACTTCGGGAACCGCCCAAGGGCTTTTCCGGGGAATACAGACGCTCCGGCAACTGTTCCCTCCCCGGATATTTGGCACAAAACCGGCAGAAGATGTGAAATGGACAGCACCCTGCGTCACTGTGACCGATTACCCCCGCTTTTCATGGAGGGGGATGCACCTTGACGTGAGCAGACACTTCTTTGACAAGGAGTTCATAAAGAGGTATATCGACATCCTGGCAATGCACAAAATGAATGTGTTCCACTGGCACCTCACTGATGACCAGGGGTGGCGCATCGAAATAAAGAAATACCCGAAGCTGACTGAGACCGGTGCATGGCGCGTTGACCGTGAAGACAAGCCCTGGGATTCGAGGGAGCAACAGAAACCGGGAGAGAAGGCTACATACGGCGGGTTCTATACACAGGATGAGATCAGGGAGATAGTTGCCTATGCGGCAGAGAGGTTTATTACAGTTGTGCCGGAGATAGAGATGCCTGCTCATGCCGGGGCGGCCCTCGCGGCATACCCTGAGTATTCATGCACCGGGGGACCTTTCACGGTACAACCCGGCGGTGTCTGGCCAATTACTGACATCTATTGCGCAGGGAAGGATGAGACATTCGCATTTCTTGAAGATGTGCTGACAGAAGTAATGGACCTCTTCCCTTCCGGATACATTCATATAGGAGGCGATGAAGCCGATAAAACAGAGTGGAAACGATGCCCCCTCTGCCAGGCAAGAATGCGTACAGAAGGTTTGAAGGATGAAGGTGAACTGCAGAGCTATTTCGTCAAGCGAATTGAACGGTTTATCAATTCGAAAGGGCGCAAACTGATCGGATGGGATGAGATACTGCAGGGTGGCCTGGCTCCCGAAGCCACGGTGATGTCATGGCAGGGCTTCGAGGGAGGCATTGCTGCCGCCCGGTCAGGCCATGAAGCTGTCATGACACCTGTGTCACACTGTTATCTCAGTATTTACCAGGGAGACCCGGCCACCGAACCTGAGTCGTTCCGCGGATTGCTCACACTGAAAAAAGTATATTCCTTTGAACCGGTTCCACCTGAACTAACAGTTGAGGAAGCAAAGCTGATAATCGGCGCCCAGGGCTGCCTGTGGACCGAATATATCACTAACGGTACAACAGCTGAGTATATGGTTCTTCCCAGGCTTTCTGCCCTCTCGGAGGTTGTATGGTCTCCAACTTCAATGCGTAGCTGGGAAGATTTCAACAACCGTCTCCCGAAGATGATGGAGAGGTTTGATGCGGCTGGCATCAATTACTCACGTGGCTCATACCGTGTCGACATGTCTGCCTCCTATGACGAGACAACAGGTAACATAATCCTTGAAATGACTTCTGAACGACCTTCTCCCGAAATAAGATACACCACGGACGGATCCGACCCCCTGCCCGGCTCCGCCGTTTACTCCGGGCCCATGAAGATGACTGAAAAAACTACGATCAAGGCAGCAATTTTTGAGGACAGGAAGATGGTTGGAAGAATAAGTTCAAAAACAATCAACATCAACAGGGCAACGGGGATGGGGATGCATTATAACATACCTTTTTCTGACAGGTACAGGGGTCACGGCAACCGTACCCTTGTAAACGGTATCAACGGGAGCGGTGATTTCAACGACGGACACTGGCAGGGATTCGAGGGAACTGACATGGATGTGGTCATTGACCTTGGAAAAACGATTTCCGTCACATCGGTTTCATCTTCATACATGGCAGCCACCGGCAGCTGGATCTTCCTGCCCCGCAGCGTTGAATACTCCTGCTCGAATGACGGCATCAGTTATACTCCCCTGGGCACAGTCAGCACGGAGATTGACCCGGCTGACCAGGGCAACATGATTGAGACATACTTCTCCTCCTTCCCGGCTGTGGAAGCAAGGTACATTCGTGTAGTGGCCAGGGGCCAGATTACATGCCCGCCGTGGCACGCCGGCGCTGGAAGCAAGGCATGGCTCTTCTGCGATGAAATTATTGTTGAATAGCGTCCGGGCAAAATTCTGTCCTGCCTGCAGCCCGGCAGGCATTATCCGATTCGCCAATCGCAAATCGCAATTCCTCCTACTTCCTGAATTCTCCGAACAATCTGGAGCCGTTGTACCATTTGACCACCACACCGTAAAGGAGGGCAGTCCAGAAGGAGAATAATGCGTAAACCAGCGCCGGTTTGACCATCTCGTTGCTCTGTATCAGCGTTCCTCCTACAAGGAGAGCAAGTGTGGTGTTCTGCAAAGCCACCTCCACTCCTATTGTCCATGAGGTCCTCAGTCCTGTTTTTCCGAACATACCCATCGCCATCCCGGCAGCAAAACCGGCAAAATTGATTAACACTGCATATGGCAAAATCTGCCAGAGATCAGTTCTGGTTATGCCTGAACCACCGCTTGATTCATCGGCGAAGGCTATTATTGCGTAAACACCGGCAAAAAGCACAATCATGACCGACCTCACTGGTCTTTGTATTTTGTTGGCTATTTTTTCACGAAAGTACCTGATGACAACTCCGGTCATGGCTGGCAACAATGTGATGAAGAAAATCTGCAGGAATGAGGCAACAAGAGGCAGTTCAAATTGTGAATGCCTTCCCATGAAGACTGTCAGGGCCAGGTTAACAAGCAGGGGAATTGTTGCCAGTGTCAGAAGGCTGTTGACTGCAATCAGTGAAACAGATAAAGCCACATTGCCTCTGAAAAGCACTGTTACGAAACCCGATGTTGTTCCGCCCGGGCAGGCGGCAAGAATTACAAATCCTGCTTTTACAGCCGGGGGAAGATCAGTAAATCCCACTAACAGGAAGGCCATAAGTGGCAGCAGAATCATTTGTGAGATCAGGCCCAGTATGAAAGCCCTGGGTGACCTGTAAATCTGCCTGAGATCATCGAAGTTGATTGACAGGCCCACTCCAAACATGATTGTGGCCAGCACCGCACTGACAAGAAAATCTATGTAGGTCAGGTTCATTCATGTAAAGAAACAGGATTTCAACAACACTGACAACAAATTGTTTACAGCCGCAGGGTAAAGACATCATGCCGTAAGAAACCTGAAATCAGAATCCGCAAACCGGAATCCACGAATCGCTCATCAGAAATCGAACATCGCAAATCGCAAATCGCAATTCGCAATTCGCAATTCGCAATTCGCAAATTTCACTTGTCTCCGGTTGCCGGATCCGCCACCAGCCCCATGAATACGATGGTGCCGGTTGTTGACTCCCTGATGAAATAGAGGAACGGCCTGTTGATGTCAATCACCTCTGGTTCAGGAGGAAGCGATGTACGGGTAAACCCTATCACTGTGGCAGCTGCGGCTTCGGTGCCTTCTTCCTTGTTCTCAATAAATGTCTGGTGCAGCACAAACGAGATGAATACCTCTACATCACTGATCCTGCTGAAGTCTGCAATGCCCGGCTCAAATGCCGGCCCCATCCCAAGGCTGATCAGGTCATCATTCAGCTTCCGCTTGTATTCATACCTGAATTTTGGCATGTAGAGTTCGACTTCCATCGGGCCGTATGACAGGCTTTTCATCCACTCCTCCCATTTTGTGGCATCAAGCCCACTTACAATTTCAGAGGGGGCAATCCCCTCATCAGGAAGAGCCACCACCATTGAGTAGTTACCCTGCCCGTAAGGCAATTCAACCAGTGTAATATTCTCCTGGTGTGACATTGCAAACTTCTGCTTCTGGAACATCACCGGCACATTCACCTGGTTGCCGGGAGTGATGTAGAACGGACGGTCAGCAGTATTCTTACTGTCAAACTGAAACTTCCACTTCCCGTTAAAGTAAACCGCATTGATCAGCAGCATCACCATGTCGCGGTCAATTGAGGAGAGCATTTTTTGTATCTTGTCATGGGTCTTCTCCTCTATCCAGCCATTGATTAAATCCACTGAGCGTGCATCGGTTACATCGAAATTCCGCGCTTCTGCAAGGTACCATTCCTGCAGGGCATCTGTAAATTCCTTCTTCACCCTGAAGTTGTTCTCAACCCATACCGAATTGGCAATTTCCATCACCACACGCTCATCAACAGGAACCATTTCCGTCACAAGCCTTCGATAGGTCTCATTGATCTCCTCCAGGCCCTGGCCGTCATAGCGGAGTGCGGATCTGACTGCGTCGAAAGTCTCTCCTGCGGCACCGTTCAGAGTCATTGAAAGTGCGCTTGTGACGCTGAATGGGGAGATCATGATGTTTGTACCTGTTGCCTCCCCGGCTACAACCGGCTTAAACAGGTCAAAAGCAAACCTGTTCGCAGAAGCTACCACCTCCTTCTGTTTCAGAGTCAGTTCTATCTCCACAGGGTCAGCCGGGAGAGTTTTTGCCGGTTGATCTTTACACGATGTCATTTGTCCTGTTGTGCCGGCAACCATAACGATTGCCAGGCTTATGAATGTGTTTTTCATTATTTTCAAGGTTAAGGTACAACAATTATGCACAAATATAATGCTGAAACAACTCAGGAATGCCTGTCGCCTGCGCCGGTTAACATTTGCGATGCAAATTCGCCATTTTTTTCATAAGTTAGCGCATATATTGAATGCTTCAGAAATTGGAAAACGACATACTTAAGATAGCGCGCAGAATTCAGGCATTGGCCCAGTCAGGCCTGCACTTTACCGAAAATGTATTTGACAGGGAGCGGTACAAAGAACTTCGGGATCTGAGTGTTCAGCTTACCTCTGCTGTATGCGATACCGAGCCTGAAAAAATTCGTGGACTTTTCACCAATGAAACCGGTTTCCAGACTCCCAAAGTGGATATAAGGAGTGTCGTTATAAAAGAAGGTAAAATACTGATGGCAAGGGAAAAGATTGACGGAAAATATGCAATACCCGGTGGCTTTGCCGATATAAACTACTCCCCTTCAAAGGTGGCTGTAAAGGAAGTACTGGAAGAGACCGGGCTAAATGTACGATTCAATCGGGTGCTCGCAATTGCTGATACTGACAGGCATGAATTCCCGCCTCTTCCCTATCATTACTACAAGCTTGTCATGCTCTGCGACCTGATTGACGGTGAACTGAGCGACAGCATTGAAACAACGGATGCAGGGTTTTTCGATTTTGATAATCTCCCTGAGCTTTCCGTTGAACGAAACACACCGGAATTCATTAAGCTGATCCGCAGGCAGCTTGCCTGCACTGAGACCTGGTCAGACTGATTGTAAGAAAACCGTATTGCCTATGACCGCAATTACAAATGAAGAAAAAATACGCTACCAGCGCCAGCTGATGATTTCCGAAATCGGCGAAACCGGGCAGCAGCGACTTAAAAAGGCATCCGTGATGGTAATCGGTGCCGGAGGCCTTGGATCTCCGGTACTTATGTACCTCGCAGCCGCAGGAGTGGGAAGGATTGGCATAGTTGATTCCGATGAAATCAATACGAGCAATCTGCAGAGACAGATACTTTACAATTCGGAGGATGTGACAAAGCCCAAGGCGGAAACAGCAGCCGCCAGGCTAAGGATGATGAATCCGCATGTTGAGGTGACGGCATTTCCTTTGCGGTTCACAGCGGAGAATGGTGCATCACTCCTCGCCGGTTATGATATTGCCGTTGACTGCTGCGACAACTACTCAACCCGTTATGTTCTGTGTGACGCAACCCTGAAGGCCGGCATACCTATGGTTTACGGTGCCGTGAGGGAATTCATGGGACAGGCTTCGGTCTTCAATTACAGGGGAGGACCCTCATACAGGGATCTCTACCCCGAGGAGATGCATCTTGCCACCGCCGATAAGTCAGGCCCCCCTGGTGTGGCGGGCCCCCTTCCCGGCATGATAGGGGCAGTTCAGGCATGTGAGGTAATCAAGATAATCACGGGTGCAGGCGAAGTGCTTTCCGGCCGCTTGCTTCAGGCAGATATGGTCAATCAGAGAATTGAAATAATTTCTCTCTGAGGAGACCCTATCCAGGCAATCAGTTGACTCCCCTGAAAATCTTACGGGTTAATACCATCAGCAGCCTGAAAGGCATTGCACAACCAACATAATAAGCCACCTTGTTGGTCCAGCCTGGGATAATTACACTCCTTCCGCGAAACATTAGGGCAACCAGATATCTGGCTGCCACATCTGGTTCAAGTGCATTGATTCTGCCAAGCGGGCCTAGTTTATTTACCCTTTCCCTTACTTTTCCATTTGTTATGATGCCACCCGGCATTGCCACACTGACACTCACGCCGCTGCCCCGCAGCTCTTCCCTGACGGCAAGAGAAAAGTTATAGATATATGATTTGGTGGCTGAATAGATGCTCTTGTATGGAACCGGCATAAAGCCGCCGAAACTGCCGATATTAAGAATGTATGCTCTCCCATTCCTGCCCATTGCACCGGCGAAGGTATTTGTCATCAGGGTGGTGCACCTCATATTCAAAAAGATACTCTCCTCTATGGCCGCATCGCTGTATTCGCCAATTGCCCCTCCATGACCAATACCGACATTGTTGACAAGGACGTCAACTTCAATGCCATTGGTTCTGACATACCCGAGCAGCTCGGCAGGCGCTTCCCTCCGCATCAGGTCGGTTTCAAGGAAGCGGGCCAATATATTATGCCTTCCGGAAAGGCTGGCTGAGAGCTCCGGCAGACCTGTCCCGGGAAGTGATACCAGAAAAAGATTGTGCCCGCGCCGGGCCAGCTCCTCCGCAATGGCTCTGCCCAGGCCCTGGCTTGCACCTGTTACTATCGCATAATATGGTCCGTTCTCATTCATGTCAGCTTTCCGGTTTGCTTCAGCCACCGCAAGGTTATCCCCGCTCCCTCCTCAAAGGAAACAGGATTGTAGCCTAGGTCATCCATCGCCTTACGGCTGGTCAGGCTCCAGTGATTCAGGTACTTCTTCACCCAGGGGGCAGTTATCAGCGGTGCAATTCCGGTTATTGATGCCTGCCACTCCATTATTCCGGCAATAGCTATCATTGTGCTTACGGGAAACCGTACCATTCTCAAATGCCGGCTGGTCAGCCTGGCAAGGGTTTCAAAAAAACCGTAACGTAAGGTTCTCCCCACCAAGAATATAGCGGTTCCCGGGCTTCCCCTTCAGCGCAGCAAGGATATGCCCCCTGACAACATCTTCCACGAATACATAGTTGCCAATGCAGGTGCCGTCACCGGGTATTATCCGCCACCTGCCCCGTGCATACAGACTGATCATCCGGGTGACCGAATTGCTTTCGTTCACAGGTCCGGGGCCATATACCCTTGGAGGATTGACAATCACACACTCCATCCCGTCACGGTTGTATGACCTTACCAGTTCCTCGGCAGCTGCCTTGGTCTCCTCATATTCGTTAAAGAAAGGAACAACCCTGGGAAAGTCTTCGTCAATCGGATCAACACCCGGGGAAGGGCCAATCACTGCAGCTGACGAGGTAAAAACAAATCGCTTCACCCCTGCATTGCCGGCAGCCCTGAGTACGTTTTCCGTTCCGGTATGGTTAATCCTGTAAGGCAGGCTCCTGTCCTTTGACCAGGGTTTTGCATATGCAGCCAGGTGAAAAACCGTGTCACAACCTGCAGAAGCTTCCTCAAGTACCTTCACAGCATCAAGGTCTCCGAAAACCGGAGTCACCCCGGGCAGGCGGGAAAGATCCATGAATTTTTCAGGTGACCGTACAAGACATCTCACTGAATGACCGCCGTCTGAGAGTTCCTCAACCAGCCTCGTGCCAATGAATCCGTTTGAACCAGTAAGAAAACAATTCATGCATGACCCTGTTCAGATACCAAATATACCTGAACAAAGCCTGAAAACATATCGCGGAGCAACAGATTTTTAGTAAAATATTAAGGTGTCGCCCTTAAAGCTTCACCTTCTGAACAGCTGATGAGCTTAAATTACCATTGCTTTCCGACACTGCGGTAAGGACTATTTCTGCCTTTCTGCCGCATCCCGGCAAAGCTTTGACATATACCGGAACCCTTACCTCCCTGCCTTCACCGGGAGCAACAATCTCATTGTAAAGCTTCACTTCCCAGCCTTCCCCCCTGGCCTCAGCTTTCAGACGGCAAATGTCATCTCCTGAAACTGTAAACTCAATGATACCTTCACCGTTTACTTTTTTAGCCGGTTTCCCGGCTGAGACCCGGACTGCCTGCCTTACCACATCTGAATCAAGAGACCTGACTCCGATTGTATAGGACAATATTCCCTGTTCATTCCTGTGTATATCAATTATATAGAAATGGAGCCGATTATAAGTGTCAACATATTCAAACTCGCTGCCCGAATCAAGGCCTGCATGAAACAGAGCATCATTGAGCTGACGGTAGTCGGCTACCGTACGCATCACCTTTTCACCGTTCGGTTTGACGTAATCTACCATGTTTATATCCTCCGGGTGGGCGTCTATTACCCAGTTGAAGCAGTTGAACTCATTCGGGCCGCCGTTTCTTTCTTCATCATCGGTATTCATTGCCAGCAACACGCCATTATCAGGGCAGAAGGAGTCATATCCGATGCGCTGCACCACCTCGAGGGAATAATAGTTGAACCTCGGCTTGCCCGGCGAGAGCGGATCTGTTGCAGGATCGGTCACCGGAGTCCGGTCATGAGGTTCGGCACCGTCAAGACGAACCATCATGCCAGCATACTCGCCCGGCAACGGTTCAACGGCGCGTGCCGTGATACGGGCCACAACCGGAGCTGAAGAAGCCAATCCATCCCTGCTTACTACCATCAGGTCATCTTCTGTGATGAATTCGTTGACAAGCCTGTTTCGGATCATAAGCCCTGCAGGCATGCCGGCCCCTGCAACTGGCGGTACCACCCACCTCATGTGAGGGCCTCCGGGGCCATTGAATGAACCGCGGTCCATCATGTCCCAGGTTCCTGAACCGACACGCCGGTATGGTTTTATATAAGGATTGTTGTTGTTGTCTCCGATGCTGAACGCAAAGTGCCCAAGTTCATGGGTGATTGTGCCGGAGTTCTCTCCCTGCCTGATGGAAGAGAGTCCCCACATCATCTGCCCGGCCTTCCATGAGGTCCATTCCACATATCTCGTGGGAACCCAGCGAGGCATATCAGGATTTGGATTGCCCCATTCAGCCGGTATCTCATCCCTGCTGTTGAACTTCATCTCCCCGAACTCCTGCCAGACACCTGTCTCATCATATCCTGCATAAATCCTGAGGATGGCGTCATAGTTTTTCTTCAGGTCGCCCCTGTCGGCTTTCCAGAGCGAATCGATGTCGCGTTCCATGCGGTATCGCGCAGTGCTGCCGTCGGGTGTCGACCGGTTCTGCCTGTGCTCATTGAGCCCGTACGCCCAGAGCGGCCTTGGCATACGGTAAGGGCCGAAGGCTTCCAGTTTTGTAATACCGAACTTTCCCCTCGACTGCTCCATCCAGTAACCGTTTATTGTCTGACCATGGTTGACATCAGATGGTTTAAGCCAGAAATCAGCATAGAACTGCGGGATGGCCTCGCGGGTGACAGGGTCAACCTGCGGATTACCAAACATATCAGATCCTTTGGGAAGAGTCATCACAAAGGGCTGATCCGAAAAATCAACAGCCACAAGGGCCATCCGGAACTCACGCTCAGGTTTAAGAGACGGGTCAGCCCAGTTCTTACCGGGGACAGGCCTGTAATCGTCCCATGTCATGGCATCCTGATCCTGTACCACCTGCGGATCGACTGGTTTATAACCAGTTTTCCCCTCCTTCGCGGCCTGGCCGAATGCTACAAACACCAGGGCCAGAAGGGCCACTACTGTAAATGTTAATCCTGATTTTTTCATCCTTCCCCTATTGGCTTTTAAATCGTTATTTCTCCCCGGCGTACAGCCCTTCCCTTGGAAGGAGGTGGTCAAGGCTTGCAAGCCCGTAGACCATAACTGCAGTCACTACTGCTGCATGTTCCTGGTATTCAGGAATGCTCTTGTCATAGGTATCCCTTTCGGTATGCCAGATCTCACCGTAATTGAAGTTGTATCCCTTGAAATCAGGCCCGTCAAAGCCAAGGGTCGGAACGCCGTTCATTGCAAAATATGCGTGGTCAGAACCGCCTGCACTTGCCGGGCGCGGTCGTGCCGGGTCGGTCCGTTTCTTAAGGGTGAAGGGTAATTCCGGGTTTATGCTGTTCAATGGTTTGCAGATCTTCTCAAAATCATCATACATGGCAGGCGTGACTGTCATCCCCATGGCCGGCATTGGACCACCGTCGCGGTTAAAGTAATTTGATATCTTTGGCAGTTTGTCTTTGTTTGTTTCAACCCAGTGTTTTGACCCTATGAGACCGAATTCCTCACCGGCCCAGAGGCAGGCCATTACAGTGCGGTCAGGCTTGCCGCCTGCAGCCATTATCAGGCGTGCAGCCTCCATTACCGGGCTGATTCCTGATCCGTCGTCAACCCCGCCGGTAGCAACGTCAAAGGCATCAAGATGCCCCCCCATCATTACATATTCGTTCGGGTATTTCTTTCCCCTGATGACGCCTATCACGCTGTAATATTTCACCGGTCCGGGTTTGAAGTGGTTCCTGATATCAAACTCGAGGAGAAAATACCTTCTTTCCCGGGCCATCTGAGCAATTATCTCATACTGATGTTCATCGAGCTTTATGTCGCATACAGTCGGGAGGTTGTCAAATGAAAGCCTTTCGAGGTTCTTCCTGTCATAAAGGGCCCTGATGGGTACTTCTGAAGACTGGATCACACCAAGAATTCCTGCCGCGCACATCTCACGGTAGAAGAGTGCCGGTACCTCCCTGAGCTTGAGCGGGTCCTTCGGCGGGTCCGACCTGTTCATCATGTTTTCGCGCATGATTTCCCTGTTGATCTTCGAGATGGAGTCATTGTAGGCAATTGCTGCCGCCCTGATGCTGTCACCCTTTGGTGACCAGTCAATGGGCCATCCGTCATTCTTCCCGCCGATGAGCACCCATGCTCCCTTCAGCATTCCTTTCATTCTTTCGAACTCATCCCTGCTCTTTGGTTCGAGAAGCACATGTCCGCGCTCGACACCCTTTGTGCCGGCGGTATATGAAGGTGTTGCAAAATGAAGGGTCATACCGTTGTCGGAGAGCATCCTGCCAAACCATGGTCCGCGGTTAAAACCTACCGGAACCGTCCCTGCCTCGTCCATGATCACCTCCATGCCCCAGCTCCGGAACTGGGATGCACACCATTCAGCGGCATTTTCGTAGGCATCTGACCCCACGAGCCTGCCGCCAAACCGGTTGGAAACAACATCAAGGTGATGCATCGTACGGTTATCTGTCTGACCCAGTTCAATAATACGGTCAACAACCTTGTTCTGCTGGGCCAGGATACCTGAAGACAGGAAAACAAGCAATAAGGGAAGGAATAGTTTCTTCATGCCGGTGCTTTTAGATTTTGGACCAGCCAAACTATAAATATTGGTCTATAAATAAAAGCTCATCGGCATTTTATTAAACATGCCGATAGTTAAAAAAAGTTATAGGAAAAGCCCGGCACAGCAGGACCACTGTTCGTGCCTGCGAAAATAGATGTCCCGAACCGGTAATGCTCTATTTATAAACGCATTTCTTCACGTTTACTTTAAACTGCCGGAACTTGATTTTCACTTCTGTCTTTGTACCGGCTTCATCACCCTTGGTATCACCATTCCATTTTATCTCTTCGACAGGAGATGTACCGGCATAGTTTCTTGTATACCAGTCATGATCAGTGTCTCTGTACGAATCATAAAAGGCTGAAGCCGCATCAAAGCTTTCAATTGTCTCATTATCTTCATGTACCGCAAACAGGGTAATTGTATTTGTACCGTATGACTGGGTATAGTCTTTTTTACTGCTCCAGTCATCCTTGCATTCATAAGCGTTGACTGTATATGTTGCATACAGGTTTTTCCTCCCGGCATCAAGCCACAGGTTGATTGAAACTGACATACAGGGACCGTGGCCGTCAAACTCAGCATCAGGTCCCTGAACTGCCGGAGGAATATAATTTTGTGACAATCCCGCATTAAGGAGAGGGCTGGTAGTCTCGCATTCAAGAATCTGAAGGTCGGTCAGGACTGGTATCTCAGATTTAAGCTGGTTATTCCAGCTGAGAATTATC
>Ga0116171_10004794_pt1 | contig 12047 bp, 12 predicted proteins | sample AD_JPNHW2_MetaG_FD_89798 | JGI IMG/M metagenome (GOLD analysis project Ga0116171, IMG submission 89798) | Active sludge microbial communities of municipal wastewater-treating anaerobic digesters from Japan - AD_JPNHW2_MetaG | ecosystem: Engineered > Bioreactor > Anaerobic > Digestate | place...
CATTAAAATGGACTTATCTAAAATTTTATCAATCACAGGAAAACCGGGTTTATATCAATTGATTTCAAAGACCAAAAACAGTTTTATTGTGGAATCATTGCTTGACAAAAAAAGAATTCCCGCCTTTTCGCACGACGGAGTATCCACGCTGGATAATATTGCCATCTTTACAGAAGAAGAAGATTTGGCTATTGAAAAAGTCTTTCAGGCAATCTTCAAAAAAGAAAACGGGGCAAAAATTCCTGATATTTTGAATAATAATGATCTTATCAAAAAATATTTTGAAGAAGTTCTTCCTTCCTATGACAAAGAAAGGGTCTATGTTTCAAATATGAAGAAAGTACTTACATGGTATAACATTCTTGCTGAAAACAATTTGATTGATCTGGAAGAGAAAGTGGAAACAGAACCCGAAAAACCGGAAGAGAAAGAAGAAGAAGAAGCCAAAGAGTAGTTTTCACCTATCGGGAACAATAAAATCCAACTTGATATAATACAATGAAAAGATTTACAGACAATCACAAATGGTGGGTTATCATTGGGACAGCTTTGGTGATAGTGGCTATTGGAACAGGCATTTTTTTCTACCATAATTTCTTTCGTCAGACCAATGCCAAGCTCATCGAGACAGTGCCACCGGAAGTATCTTTTATTTTTCAGATAAATGATAATGAAACGTTTGTAAAGAAATCATCCTCGCTTCTCCCCTATCTTAATGAATTATTTGCGATGGATGCCGTAGCAGGTTTTGAATCTTTTGTTGATAAATTCCCGACCAAAAATCCAAAGATTATCATTTCAGGACATCAGACGGCAGATAAAACGGTGTTGCTATTTTCCACGAAAATTGATGAGCGTACCTTTAGGGAATTGTTGAGCACACTGCGCATTGATCCCAGAAACTATATCTCTTTTGAAGATGCCAAAATATACACTTTTGGAACTCATTTCAAGAGGTTTAACTTCACTTACCAGAATAATATTTTTTCAGCCTCCGAAGAGATTGAATTATTGAAAAAGTCAATGGTTCAGCTCCGGCATCCACGGAATCTGCTTTCAAATAAAGATTTTATGCATCTGTACAAGATGGTGGAGAAGAATGAGAAACAGAACTGGCTTATTCTCAATAGCCGACAATATTTTGCCAATATCCCCGATAAATTAGCCTCCCAATACAAGCAAAATTTCAATATTGACAAAAGCCTCTCTTCTTGGTCAGCCTACCAGATTCACTTATCAGATAATGAGCTTAAATTAACCGGCTTTTCTCTCGATGACGGGACTTTCTTTCAAAAGTTTGACGAACAACCTGCAGCAAAAGGAACGCCCTCTTTTCTGATGCCCCTTAATTGCAATTATTACATTTCATTCAGAGTCCCGGATAAGAACCAATTTATCAAACAATATTCAGAAAACAACTCTGCTGCCTCTTCCACCGCAATTAATCAGTATAAAGCCCTGAGTCCTTCGGCAACCTATTATTTCTCACTCTCGGATGATTCTATTGCCTATCACTATTTAATTGCCAAAGTTGATACCAATTCTATTAAAACAGAAGCCCTGCTGGGTGCAAATCAAACACCCGATTCTATTATTTACTATTCAAAAAATAGCATATATAAATCTAATCTCACTGATTTCAACGATCTTTTATCTTCTTTTCATCATAAAGCATCGTTACGCTATTTCATTAAACAAGAAGAATATTACATTTTTTCAGATTCTCCGGTCTCTTTAGAATATTACCTTAAGAGTCTTGCAACAGGCACTATTGATAATAATCAGCAATACAAATTTTCGAAATCCGGTTTACCTACTGAAAGTAATTATGAACTATTCTTCTACAGTGAAAAGCCGGAAACGATCTCCCAATATTTTATTGAATCAGAAACAACTTCAAATGTTGTCAAAGGATTATCGGTATTTTCCTTATCGTTTTCTGCACCACAAGATGGATTGGTTCCAACTTATGTTTATATAAAATTCCGTTAAACTTCTTTAGTCTCTTCTGGCGGTAATCATGGCAATATAATAGAGCAAGGTTGCCAATGATGAGAGTGCCGCAACGAGATAAGTACGGGCAGCCCATTTCAGGGCATCTTTTGCATGTTCATTTTCCTGACCGGAAGTGATTCCTGTTGCATCCAACCATGCTAAAGCACGACGGGAGGCATTGTATTCAACCGGCAATGTAATAAAGGAAAATATGGTAGTCAATGCAAACAAAGCAATTCCAACCATCAGCACTACAACCCCGATTGATTGAAAAGTAGCCGAAACTGATAACATGACCATCCCTGCCAACAGAATCCATTGCGACCAGTTAGCACCAAATTGTACTACCGGAACCATATTGGAACGCATGGTTAGCCATTGATAAGCAGTGGCATGTTGAACAGCGTGCCCCGTTTCATGAGCAGCAACGGCAGCAGCAGCCACACTATTGCTGTTGTAGACACCTTCGCTCAAATTGATGGTTTTATTCTTTGGATTGTAATGGTCGGTCAATTGCCCCTTAGTTGAAATAACCGTCACATCCATAATGCCGTTATCACGCAACATCTTCTCGGCAATTTCTCTGCCTGTTAATCCGGAACGTAAAGGCTCTTTGGAATATTTGTTAAACTTAGACTTTAAAGTCTGACTGACAATCAGACTGATGATCATAAAGACTCCGAAAATTACCCAATAACCCATATACATAGTAATAATATTTAATTTTAGACTTAGTAATAACTGAAAAAATGGGGAAATGTTCAATCCGGTTTTGTTTTTTTACCAATTGAAATATATTTATCTAAAATAGCTGCTGCATTAAAAAAACATGTAATTTTGCCTCTCTTTGAAAAAAATATATTTTAGCAATTAATACACTATAAACCAAATAAATATTAAATTAAAATCAATAGAAATGAAAAAAACATCTTTAACAGTAGTTTTATCCGTGATTTGCCTGACGGTTGCGGTAACTTCCTGCAAACAAAAAAAAGAAGCCCCTGCTCCTGCTGAACCGGCAAAAAGTGCCATGCAACTGAAAGTGGAAGAATACGCCTCTTTCGACCTTACCTCAGATCTGGTAAGTCAACTCAGCGAAAGCGAGAAGAAACTGATTCCTATTTTTATTCAGATAAGTGACATTATGGATGATCTCTTTTGGAAACAGACTTTTGGAGATAAAACCATTTTGGATACCATTCAGGATCAATGGACCAAAGATTTTGTTGCATTAAATTACGGACCATGGGAAAGATTGAACAATGATCTTTCTTTTGTATCCGGCTTTGATGCAAAACCCCTTGGATGCCAATATTATCCTCAGGACATTACCAAAGAAGAGTATGCTGCCTATAAAGATAAAAACAAAGGTAGCCTCTATACTGTTCTGCAACGCAATGCTGACGGCACTTTAAAAACTGTTTGGTACCGTGATGCCTACAAAGAAGAAATAACTAAAGTATGCGCGCTGCTCGATTCTGCCATTGCCATTGCGGAAGATCCCGGAATGAAAAACTATCTGAAAGAGAGAAAAGTGGCTTTTCAAACCGACAACTATTTTAAAAGTGATATTGCCTGGATGAATATGAAAGAGAGTAAACTTGATTTTGTGGTTGGACCGATTGAAAATTATGACGACAATCTCAACAATGCAAAAGCCTCTTACGAAGCTTTCATTTTGCTCAAAGATGTCACTAGAAGCAACGACCTTAGCAAATTCATTGCCATGCTTCCCGAACTCCAGAAAGCACTGCCCTGTGATCCGAAATACAAAACTTTTGTTCCCGGAACCTCTTCAGACCTTAATGTATATGATGCCGTTTATTATGCAGGAGATTGCAATTCGGGCAGCAAAACTATTGCCATAAATCTTCCTAATGATGACAAAGTACAGGCACTCAAAGGCTCCCGCAGATTGCAGCTTAGAAATGTAATGCAGGCAAAATTTGATAAAATATTGCTTCCCATCGGCAATCTTATTATTGAACCTACCCAACAGAAAAACCTCAAATTTGATGCTTTCTTCTGGAATGTTACTTTCCATGAAGTTGCCCACGGTCTCGGTATTAAAAACACCCTCAATGGCAAAGGCACTGTTGATAACGCTATGCAAACCGAAAAGACCAATTGGGAAGAAGCCAAAGCCGATATTTTAGGACTCTTTATCGTTTGCAAACTTATTGAAAAAGGAGAAATCACCAATATTACCAAGGAAGATGCTATCACTACCTATATCGCCGGAATCCTTCGTTCTGTCAGATTCGGTGCCGGGACTGCCCACGGTGTTGCCAATATGATGTGTTTCAACTATTTTGAAAAAGAAGGGGCATTCGTTCGCAATGACGACGGCACTTATCATATTGATTTTGCTAAAGCAACAAAAGCTATGGACAGTTGGGCAAATCTTATTATTACTACCCAAGGGGATGGTAATTTTGAGTTCGCTGATCAATATCACAAAGAAAATGGCGGCATTAACAAGGCTTTACAGGTTGACCTTGATAAAATCAACAACTCAGGTATTCCGAGAGATATCCGTTTCAATCAAGGTGAAACTGTTTTGGGATTGAAATAAGGCAACTCATATAATAATAACAAAAAGAGGGATAATCAGTTATCCCTCTTTTTTTATCTCATATAAGAGAATAGAAATTTATTCAGGCATCCGTAATCATTCAATCACCGGAGGAGCATCTCTTTTTTCCATCTCATACGTAACGACAGCCCCATTATCTCTCAAACCTGTCCAGGTCATTTGATTTCCGGCAATGGATATATTCCAGCATTCATAAGCAAGCCCAGTCCCTCCGCTTAGCAAGTCGTTAGAATAATTAGATGCAAAATAATTGCCGTATAGAAAATAAGCACCATTATTATCTTCTTTCAATACCCAATTATCATTTTCATCCTGATAGTAATATTTGTAACTGCCATCGGCAAAATATTCCCAGTAATGGTATTTGGTATCGGTAGTTCCGGCAGAGGTGCAATGGCCATACCAAACTCCAACAAACTGAGCACTATAATTGGTAGTAAGCTTCTTAAAAGTATATATTTTTGAATTGCTGTAATTAACCCCATCAACCTTGAATTGATCAAAAGTGCCGGTAAATTCCGTTGCACTGATAGATATAATTTCAATCTCAATTTTGATACTTCTGTTCAATACATCTGTCCCTTCAATAGTAACCTCATCTTCATCAATAGAGTAAGAAAAATCATCATTTTCTATCCATAATTTATTATCATCATTAATATCAACGCCCAATGCATAAAGCCCACTTTTATCAGCACGCAGATCACAAACAAAAGCATTATCAGTTTTCACAACATTTCCGTCTATGGCACTATTGATCCAGGTTCCTATCAGAAGAGTTTCGTAATCGGGATGAACTTCTTTTTTACAACCGGCGGTAAGCAATAAACAAATGCCTAAGGTAAGGCTAAGGTAATTTTTAATCTTCATAGATATTTTTTTAACAACATATTATTATGGATAACAACTATTCTTTACTACTACAGTATACACTATTCAGACTGCAAAAATAAAAATATTTTGTCATAAAGCTTCTTACAAAAGAAAAATTCGAAAGAGGGCTTATTCTTTCACAATTTTGACAACCTCAATACTATTTCCGTCATCAACTTTCAGAAGGTAAAAGCCCGGGGAAAAGTCGGCAAAGTTGACTCTTGTTTTACCATAGAGATTGTCCCTGTAAACCAACTGTCCGGTAGCATTTAAAATCTCGATTTTCAGAAATCGGTCAGCGATAACCGGTTCTATCGTAATATAATCCACAGCTGGATTGGGATATACTTTCAGCAAAGAAATCATTTCCTGTTCATTGACACCGGTTTGGCCGTTCCAGCCGGCAATTCTTGCCCAAAGATGCCAGGCTGCATAAGCTTTCTGATTTGCATTTAATGCCTGACTATGTGCGGCATAACATTCATACCAATCAACATTGAGGGTATGAGAATTTTGCCAATTAAGTGCCCAGTTGGTGTCAAGAGTTCCGTCGCCATCGGAATCATAATCACAGTTATCATTAGCAAACAGGGGCATGTAATTAACCAATCCGTCAGGGTCATAGCTTTCTATATCGGCAAAGTCATAGAGTATTTTGCCGTTGTTGTGACAATAATTTCGGATTTGTTCATTGCGGATATGCAGGTTGCCGGCAACTCCCGAACCGTCAAGATGTCCTGTCATATAAACAAATTTGACTCCCGGGTAATCGGTTTCCAGTTGAGTCATCGGCTCCAGATATTGAGTAATCATAGAACTCTCTGAATGAGAGGAAACTTGTCCGCACCAGGACCAGATGATGACATTGACATCGGCATTTACGCCACTTCCCCTTCCGGTAATGGGGTCAGGGGTTCCAAGATAACTGCGGGTATTGTCCACCCAGTCGGGATAATAGCCGACATCACCACTCATGGCATAATCCTCCAAATCCAAGGAATTGTTAGTACCGCCATTATTGAGGTTGTAAAAATCCTGAGGCAACGAAAGACCAAGTCCTCCCCCATTGACAAAAGCAGTAAGTGCATACATTCCTTCCGTCACCTGACTGCCGTGAGAGGTATGTCCGTAAGCTATATGCAGCTTATTTTTGGCTGAATCCACCCATTGTGTTGGCACTTCCAACAAATTAGTGGAGGTATGGTCGACAATAATTTGTGCTTTTCCAAATAAAAATGAAAAAATCACAAGGGCAAATAAAAACAGATTTTTTTTCATGGTTTCTTTTATTTAATCAATATAAACTGTCGTAAGACTATTTTAAAAAATCACATAATCCATCGTATCAAACTTAAAATAACCATTTCCTAAAAAAAGGAGCACATAAGCAGTTTTATCATTGTGTTCAAAAGCAGAATGAATTAAATAGGGTTTTTTGTAAGGAGGCAGCACCATTTTGGTTTGATAGTTCCCATCTTCGGATAGTTTTGTCAGCAGAATAGTACAACTTTTATAATTATTTTCATCAAGGGTCAGCCACTTTTCCTCAGGTTCTAGAAAATTCTTTTTATTGCCGTTGTGGAAGATATAAATATCGTTTCCCTCACAAAATGAAGAGAATGTAAAAATTCTCACCACTGAGAACAAAGAAGCATAGTCATTGTCAAAATCAAATGCATTTGGAATTACGGTTGTCTTTATCAGAGAACCGTCATTCATAAAAGTATTAGCTATAATATTTTTGATAAAATGTTCATCTCCCCGAAGATATACTTGCTCGCTCAACATCACAAAATTTCCGTTTTCAAGTTCATAAATATTGGCAGCCCTTGTCACAAAATCATATTTTCCAAATACCTCTTGTTCATAACCAAAAAAATTATCGGGCATAAAATCGGATTCTAAAGGAGTGATTTTTTTACTAACCAAATTCAGCTTCTTATTAAAGAGAAGCGTAAAAATACCGCTTGTCTTTTTAATATTACCCGGATTAGCAAAATAACCACCAAGAAATAGATTCCCTTCTCTTGTCAGACAGGCTTCAAACGACTGTATTCTTCCAAAATCAGTATTTTCAACTTGCTGATAGAACTCATTTTCAGAAAATAACAACACATTTATGGAGGTAACTTTAAAATTATTTTCACTGAGCAAGGCATCTCTCTTTAAAAAGATTTCTTTTTTCTCCTCCTTTGACCATTCATCATAAATTCTATATACAACATATATTTTCCCATCATTAGAAATAAAGGTATTCATAAATTGATATCTGGTATCACCGGTAATCGCATCTGCATCTTTAGCGTTAATGGTATAATTTTCTGTTTTCTCCCAAAGAATATTGCCTTCATTATCAAACACAATAATGTAGAATTTTTTCAATCCATTTTTATCATAGAATATAATCATAGAACAATATTTTGATTGGTCAGGAGAAAAGACTGATACGAAGCTATAATCATCAGAATTATAAGGGATGGATTTAATCACTTCATATTTCAGTTCATCCGGCATTGCCTTAGCCGGGAACTCCGCTTTTATGTATGAAAGTGTGTTAGTTTTATAGTCATCTACAATTTGAATGTTGGTTACTATCTCCTCCCTATACATGGTAAAGGGATTGCCTACAGCATATCCGAGATGTTTTTGAGTAAGTGCATGAGTCTCCTTGTCCAACGTATAAAAATAGAAAGTGTTCCCCCAATTCGCAGTATGATAACTTGTAAATAGTAATGACTCATCCAATTCAACCAATGGAGTAAAATCGTTATACAAATCTATAAAAATAGTGGTTGACATGTTCCCGAAAGGATTGGGTTGTGCAGATGTCCCTATATAAATAAACATCAGCATGGAAATACTAAAAATTATTTTTTTCATATTACATGATTTTAATTTCAAATAATTAAAGAATCCTTATCTTTCAGCAATAAATTAGCAGTATAGAAGACAACAAAAGTAAATAAATATATTTTATCATCACACCTTTATAACAAAATAAAATATTTATTTCTTAATCTTATAAATTATAATTATTTCTAAGAAGTTCATGTTCTTTAGTCTTAATGATGAGAAAGATTTGTTTTATCACCTTCAAAACTTTGCTCATTTTGCAGTAATTTTCACTAAAAAAAAATTAAAAAAATAGAGATATTTGCAAAAAAAAGTATTTATATGGATAATTTTCGTAAAAATGAATTGATTTTTTACTATGTTTGCCCATTCAAAAAATTTTATCATTATGGAAACGGGAATGTATTTTACATTAAAAGAAAACAACAAAAAAATTTGGTTGAATTTTAACTATATTGTTCGATTAGATGACAATAAGGATGGTAGTACCACTATCACCACGAATGACGAAGAAATCTGTGTTACCAATTCTTTCGAAAGTATTTGTGAGAAACTTAAAGAAAATAATCTCACAACTTAACTTCAAGCTTTGCTTCAGATAAAGTTATTATTGAGGGATGGTGTTGACGTTGTGCCACCCATAATAATTTATGCTCAGATTTGTATAGGATTATTATTCAATCAAAAATTATACTCCTTTCAAATTCTATTTCGTTTTCATTTGCTAAAAAAAGTTCCAACTGTTTTTTGTCTTCAAATCCGCCCAGTTTTTTCCTATAAGTTGCAACTATTTGAGAATTTTCAATTTCAAGTTTTCTATTTTTTGAAATATTCAAAAAAACTTCTTCTTTATCAATTCCAAGAAATTTTCTATTAGTAAGATTAGCTGCAATACCCGTTGTACTGCTTCCTGTAAATGGATCTAAAATCCAAGCTTTTTTTTCGGTTGATGCTAATATGATTCTTGTCAGTAAAGCCAAAGGTTTTTGAGTAGGATGTTTACCACAAGATTTTTCCCACAGAGCAATGGCAGGCAAGTTCCAAACATCTTTCATTTGAGTTCCCCCGTTAATTGCTTTCATTAACTCATAATTATAATAATGAGAGGATTTTTTACTTTTCCTCGCCCAAATTATGAACTCGGTAGAATGAGTAAAATACCTGCAAGAAAGATTAGGGGGTGGATTGGTCTTCGCCCAAGTAATGCAATTTAAAATTTTACAATCTAATTCGGTAAGCATTTGAGCAACAGAAAAAATATTATGAAATGTACCACTAATCCAAATAGTACCTTTTTCGGTTAAATGCTCTTTACAAGCTTTAAGCCAATTATAGTTAAATTCATTATCCTTTTCAAAGCCATTTGAGCGATCCCAATCTCCTTTGTTAACACTTACCATTTTACCGCTTTGTACAGAAAATCCGTCATTAGATAAGAAATAAGGCGGGTCGGCAAATATCATATCAAACTTAAAATCAAACTGATTTAAAAGTTTGACACAATCGCCTTGCAAAAGAGTAAAGGCTTTATCGTTAGATTTGAAAAAAGTTTTAATCATATTAAAATCCTCAAGCTTTTTCTATTGCAGGGTCAATTTTGTATTTTGCAGATTTAATTAGAGTTATACTATTATAATCATTTTCGTCATTAAATCCATATTGCCAAATATGGAAAATATCCTGTCGTTTCTCGAAAAATAAAAGAAATACATTCTTAGTCGTTTGGATTTTCCATTGTTTATATGGATAAAAAAGTTGTCTAATTATTGTATTATTCGTTGAAGAGTTTTTAGCCTCAATTAAAACTATTTTATTTCTTCCTTCATATCCAGCATCTACTTCTGTTTGTACACTTTGCGTGTTAATTAAATGGCTTCCAACTTTAAATTCAAATTCAGGGGTGTATTTTCGCCCTCTTATTGTAAGTACAAGTGAATCATCTTCCATAAATGTTCTAATCAAACTTGATGCATATGCAAAATCGAGATGTTGCATTTCAGAGTCACCTACTTCAGAACTTTCTAGCTTGAAATCTAATTTTGAGTTATAAGTAATAACATCACTTGTAATTTCTGGGATATCAACATATCCTTCACCTTTAATTATTTTATAAAACCCATTTTTGACAGGTAAAATAAATAAATTATTGTTGACAAAAATTTGAGGTCTATCAGATCTTGAATCTTGTTTGCATAAAACGCGTACTTCCTTCTGATTCACATCATTAAAATTTTGACAAGCTTTTTTTATTTGAGATGCAGATAATTCAAATGGAGTTTCATCGAAATTGTGTTTTAAAATACTATAATCTGCAAAGATTTTGTTCCAAGATTCATTATTTGCCATGCTTTATTGATTAAAAATTTACTGCTATGTTAATATCAGCAGTTGTGTTGTTTGTAATTAATAATTCTGTTAGTTTTCCTCGTTTTTCTGCGTTTGCATTTACCATTCTTGTTGCATATACTCGTTCTATATTAAATTGTTCATACAAATCATCAAAAAAATTGTCATTTGGATTTTTCCCTTTTACATCGGAATTGCTTAAAATGAAATAATAGCCAAGTATATCGATTTTTTTGCAAAAAAGTCCTAACCGAATTTGTTCATTATCATTGAAATATTCTTTTGCATAAGAATTAAAACTTGATGTTTCGCTCAACGGTTTATAGGGTGGATCAAAGTAGAAGAGACTATTATCTGAAGCATATTTCAAGGTTTCCTCAAAATCTCCTGTCAATATTTCAACTTTTTGAAGGACTTTGCTATCGGCAAAAATGGTTTGAGCATCACAAATCTTAGGATTGGTATATCTTCCAAATGGAACATTGAAAAGTCCTTTACTGTTAACACGATATAAGCCATTGAAACATGTTCGGTTTAGAAATATAAATAATGCGGTATTTTCAACAGAATCAAGTGCTTTTGAATTGAATCTTTCTCTTTTGTTTAAAAAGTATTTTTTTCTATTTTCTTCACTCAATTTCAAATATTCCTCTTGAATAATTTGGAGAAATTTTACCAATTCAGAAGGAGTATTTTTTATGGTTTTATATGCCGTTGTCAAATCAGGGTTAATATCATTAATTACTGCATTTGTAATATTCGGATATTGCTGTAAAATCCAAAATAATACAGCTCCACCTCCCACAAACGGTTCAAGGTAAGTTACGTTTTTTAGTGATGCGAAATTTTTTGGCAAAGTTTTTTGAAAACTTTCAATTAGTTGGGTTTTTCCCCCGACCCATTTTAAGAATGGTTTTGCTTTTGTAGTCATTTATTATTTTCTTAATGCAAATATAAACTTTATTTTTAGTTTGAAATGAATTATCGGAGTACTTTTATCAGCTTGAATATAAGTTTGTTTTAATCTTCTTTCTTTTTAGCAAAAATTATTTTCTTTTCATTTTGGGAGATTGTATCAATTATAATGTTCATTGTCTATTTTGAATATCCGGTCTATTGGAGCTGATTAACTGGTAATAAAACAAAATGATTGCATTCATATTATATATATTCTTCGTTAGAAGGTGCATACTCTTTCGGGTATAAAAATCACAAGATTGAGATAACACTTATTTTTCGACAAAATTTACTATTTTTGCACACTCATAAAAATCATTACATTATGATCAATATTACATTACCTGATGGCTCAGTGCGGACGTTTGAAAAGGGAACCACGCCTTATCAAATTGCCGTGAGCATTAGTGAAGGTCTTGCACGCAAC
>Ga0116171_10004795_pt1 | contig 12046 bp, 10 predicted proteins | sample AD_JPNHW2_MetaG_FD_89798 | JGI IMG/M metagenome (GOLD analysis project Ga0116171, IMG submission 89798) | Active sludge microbial communities of municipal wastewater-treating anaerobic digesters from Japan - AD_JPNHW2_MetaG | ecosystem: Engineered > Bioreactor > Anaerobic > Digestate | place...
TACTACAATAATTTTAGAATCAAACAGAAATTGAAAGGACTGAGCCCTGTGCAATACAGAAATCAGTCCTTGTTAATAGCGTCTTAGTAATAATCCGTCTAACTTTTTGGGGTCAGTTCATAAATCCGGCTTTTTCTTTTATTATCAATCAGTTGACCTAAAATTAATGCATTGATATTCAGCTATTGTAAACAGAGCCTCGTTGTCATGCTGAACGCACGCCTGCTAAAGCGAAGCGGCTGGCTGGAAGTAAAGCATCTGAAATTTAATAAATCCTTCTCTGGCAAATATCGGATCAGGATGACATCTTATATCGAATCCACGTTATTTATTAATCAGCTTAACCAGTTTCATGCACATATCGGTAAAGATAATATGCGGATTCCCATTTCGTGAAATATGATCTATGGCTAAATTGAACTCGTTGAATATCTGATAAACGTTATTTTTATTGATAAAGGGAGAAAATTTTTTGCTAAAGTCAACCTCTTCCCCTGCAAGGTAAGATATATCCTCAAGTTCAATGTTTAGCATTAAGTTTTCCCTTAACAACCGAAGCGACTCGGCAAGCAATTCCTTTTGCTGTTCACGACCAAGCGATACCACTTCATCTACCCAATCGAGCAACCCTAAAACATTATTCGAATAGCTTAACCTCATCAACTGACGAAAAAGGTTGAAATAGGGATTCTCCTCCTCTACCGATATCAAGCTAATTGCCTTCTGAAAACTACCGTTTGATACTCTACTTATTTCATTTGCCTTTGCAGGGTTTAGCTGATACCTATCAACCAAAGCAAGCGAAATGCTATCCCGATGGATTGGGGGTATTTTAACAATTTGTGTACGAGAAAGTATTGTCTTTAATAGTTGAGTTGGATTTTCACTTACCATTAAAAAAACAGTATTTACCGGTGGTTCCTCAATAAGCTTGAGTAGCTTATTGGCTGCTTGCAGATTCATCCGTTCAGGCAACCAGATTATCATCGTTTTGTAATCTGATTCATAGCTTTTTAGACTTAACTTTCGGATAACATCAGAACTTTCGGTAGTGCCAATAATCCCTTGCTTGTTCTCAGCCCCAATCACCCCATACCAATCGGTTTCGGTGATATATGGATTTGAAAGAAGCGTCTCCCTCCATTGAATTAAAAAAGCATCGCTCAGTTTACCCGAGGGCCCTTTATCATCTTCTGAGTCAGACTTTTTTTCGGAAAGAATGATAGGAAAAACAAAGTGTAAATCAGGATGAATTAGCTTTGTAAACTTTCGGCACGATGGGCAAACCCCGCAAGAATCATCATCACCTTTGTTTTGGCAGCTTATATACTGAGCATAGGCAATGGCAATGGCAAGTTTCCCAGTACCCTCGGGCCCTGTAAAAAGCTGTGCATGGGGTATTCTCCCCTCTTTAACCGATTTGATTAGCCTTTGCTTAGCCTGATCCTGGCCTACGATATCTTTAAACTGCATCCTTCTTTACATTTGTTTCTGTGACTTTTCAAAAGTACTAAAAAATAGTTGAATGTAATTTGAAGCAATAATCGATAAGGACAAAATTCTAGTTCCCCACGGTATATTTTTTAATAATGGGACAATCATCTAAAAGTAACACATTCCCAATGTATATCACATCAAACGTTTGCGTTGAATTATGGTAATTGTATTCCATTTTTGAACTAGGATAACGTATATTTGTTTTTCGTTTAACTAAATAGATTATACAATGCAAAAAATTGATAACTATAGCTTTGCCGGGAAAAAGGCAATCGTTAGGGTTGATTTCAATGTTCCCCTAAACAAGAAAACCTTCGAGGTAACCGATGATACCCGTATTCGCGGAGCACTCCCTACAATTAAAAAAATAATAAACGATGGTGGCTCAGCCATTCTTATGTCACACCTAGGTCGTCCCGAGGGTGTGGAGGCAAAATACTCTCTAAAACCAGTTATCCCTGTGCTTTCAAAACTTTTAGGTGGCAAGGAGATTAAATTTGCCGATGATTGTATGGGAGAATCTGCAAAAACCATGTCGGCTAATCTTAAACCAGGAGAAATTCTTATTCTCGAGAACCTTCGCTACTATGAGGAAGAGGAGGGAAAACCTCGTTTACCTGAAACTGCTACTGAGGAAGAAAAGAAAACAGCAAAAGCTGTTACTAAAGAGAAACAAAAAGCGTTTATTAAACAGCTTGCTAGCTACGCTAACTGCTATGTTAACGATGCTTTCGGAACAGCTCACCGCGCTCATGCTTCTACCTCATTGATTTGTCAGTACTTTCCAAATGATAGCATGTTCGGATTCCTGATCGAAAGCGAACTTAAAGCAATGGACAAGGTGCTTCACAATAACGATAAACCTTTCACTGCAATTATGGGTGGAGCAAAGGTATCCGATAAAATTCTACTAATCGAAAACCTTCTAAATAGAGTTGATAACCTTATCATTGGTGGGGGAATGACCTATACCTTTATCAAAGCACAAGGTGGAAAAATAGGAAAATCGCTTTGCGAAGAAGATAAACTTGATTTAGCATTAAGTCTTCTAAACAAGGCAAAAGAAAAAGGGGTTAAGGTATACCTTCCTGTTGATGCTATTAACGCTGATGCATTTGATGCAAATGCAAATACCCAAGAAAATAAAATTGACCAAACACCAGAAGGCTGGATGGGTCTAGATATTGCAAGCGAATCCATTAAACTTTTCAGCGATGTTATCGAAAAATCGAAAACCATTCTATGGAATGGACCAATGGGTGTTTTTGAAATGGAAAAATTCTCAAAGGGAACATCAGGTATTGCTTTAGCCGTAGCAAAAGCAACCGAAAAGGGAGCATACAGTTTAGTTGGCGGCGGCGACTCAGTTGCTGCGGTTAACAAGCTTAATCTTGCAGAAAAAATAAGCTACGTCTCAACTGGTGGAGGTGCTATGCTTGAGTATATGGAGGGAAAGGAATTGCCAGGGATTAAAGCAATAAGAGGATAGTAAATTATTAATATTATGGTAAGCCATCCCGCATTAGTAGGATGGCTTTTTTTCATACTCAACAACTTGTATCTTTGTGCCATGGAAAATATTAAGAATGAAATTTTTGGCATTACCGATAATAAGCAGTTCGAAAAGGTTGCTTTAAAGATTTTTCGCGATCAAGCCGAAAACATTCCAGTTTATAGGGAGTACGTTAATCGATTAAAAATTAATGTTGATGATGTTGATCGACTTGATAAAATTCCATTTTTACCTATTCAGTTTTTCAAAACCCATGAGGTTAAACCAGCAAACCAAAAGGTTGAAACTATTTTTACAAGTAGTGGAACAACAGGCACCCAAACCAGTAGACACTTTGTAGTTGATGCTGACCTGTACAAAAAAAGTTTCCAAGCATCGTTTTCAAAATTTTATGGTAATCCAAGCGATTACTGCATTTTAGCGTTGCTCCCATCCTACCTTGAACGTCAGGGTTCATCGTTAGTTTTTATGGTTGAAGAGCTTATAAAGCAATCACACCACCCAGATAGTGGATTTTTTCTAAATGAATTTGATGCTTTAGCCGAACTAATTAAAAGAATGGAAAGCAAAGGCCAAAAATGTTTATTAATTGGAGTTTCCTTTGCTCTTGTTGATTTTGCCGACAGATTCAAATTCTCCTTAAAAAACACCATTGTAATGGAGACTGGAGGAATGAAGGGTCGAAAAAAAGAGATGATTAGGGAAGAACTTCATCATTATCTTTGCGAAGCATTCGGAATACAAACAATTCACTCCGAGTACGGCATGACCGAATTGTTCTCACAAGCATATTCCAATGGGAACGGGATTTTTCAATGTCCGCCCTGGATGAAAATTGTAATCCGCGATCCTTACGATCCGTTTTCAACCCTCCCTGCTGAAAAGGTGGGGGCAATTAATATCATTGATCTAGCTAATATTTATTCATGCTCATTTATTCAAACAGAGGACTTGGGAAAGGTTTATAAGGATGAATCGTTTGAAGTTTTGGGTAGAATGAATGATGCTCAGCTTCGAGGGTGTAATCTTCTTGTATATTAAAAGATTTTATTTTTTGATCCTGTGTTTGATTGTTGTTATCCTGGAAGCATCCTATCCAATTATCAAATAATAAAAGTTCCTTTGCATTCGTTCGGGGTAACAAACATGCTTCTCTCTAAATATGGAGCAAAAAAAATTCCGGGACTTTGCCCGGAATTATTATCAGTAATTAAAAAACGCTATTTAGTTATCCCTCGGGTTTTTATTAATCCTAATTTCATGGCAATATCAGTAGGAATAGCATCCTTGTGAATAAGAATCGCAATAGTTTTCATTCTTACATATGATTCTGACATGTATAAATACCCAATATACGGTGAGTAATCGGTTCCCCAGCTGTTTTTAGTATAATAGTACTTTGTTCCATTCTGATCAGTGGCTAATCCGACAAGATGCATAAGGTGGTCATCTGTTGAGGATTGGTTGTCGAAATTTAGCTGCCTGTTTTCCTGGGTAACGTTTAATTCAGGAACAGGTTGATTAAAGGTGAACATTTGCGCAATTCTTTCCTTTTCGGGTATCTCTGTCCAGCGGCTCATATCAGTATTTTTGAGATCCTCAACCTTCCCTGCAGGAATAATAGCTACACCCTTTTTATAGGCAAAACCCTTTTCACTTACATCACCATCCCAGCAAACAGAATAGCCATTCATCAGCGCATTGTCAATTACCTTTATTAACTCATCCAAAGGAAGGTTGTAGTACAAATCACGATGCCAGTTATCGGGAATCTCAAGGATAAACTGTTTGTAGTAGGGATGATGGTTAAAAGAGGTGATTTCAATATAATCATCAACTTTTAACCCGGTTGATTCAAGTAATGAGGTAGGAGAATAACTTTTACCATTAAAAATAATTTCCTTTGGGACCTTACCTAAGTATGTATCTACAATAGATTCAAAAGATGGAGCCCATGCTGTTGTAATTTTACCGCTTTCCTTTTTAATGGTTGCATCAAGAAAACTTTTAAGATTAGCCTCTAGTTCTCCATGGTTATGATCTGTGCTCCCATAGTTTTTACCAGGGTATGCTTCCTCGGTAACTATGCCATAATTTCGTATTACATTAAGCACGTCGTGTGCTTGTCCACCCTCTCCAAAATTATTTGTACCCTGAAATCGTACATAAAGATTTGCTTTATCCAAATATGCATATCGCACAAAATACATTTCCGATAAATCAAATTCAGGTTGTCCTATTCTTAAAAGTTCAGTTTCAATAAACGAAGTAGTTGCAAAACTCCAGCAGGTGCCAGTACTTTGCTGGTTTTTAACGGGTGTGGTTTTTACCTGTTTTGTCATTGTAAAAGTGTACCCAGTTCCACTATTTTGGGATTGAATATTCCCTGAAATAATGAATAGCAAACCAACCAGTAAAATTTTTATGTGTCTATCTAGTCTTTTCATATCGCCCAAATTTTGTTATAAACGACCTTGATTTAAAAATTTTCGTTAAGTTAATAAAAAGCTGGCATGTAATGATTTAAAATAGAAATAAAGTTTTTTGTTTAACAAAACCCGCTAATTCACTAGTAATTTTGAAGATATCAATGATAAGGTTGATATAAATTGCCATTGTTCAATGTTTAAAAAGTTTTGTTGTTATTTTTTATTATCTATATTAGCATTCAAATTGATACCCTGATTCGATGCGCAGGGCAAGAATATTTCTGGCGATTGTAGCATATTACGTTTTTGTTAGACGATTTATAAACAAATCGTTTCAGAGCGTATTTTACCTTAGTCCAGAGAAAAAGGATTCCACTTTTGATCCTTACAAATTAAAGTCGCATACCTACAAGTTCAATCGGCTTGATCATTTTTTTAATCATCACAATTCCTGTAATTTAGGCTTACAGACAGGATTCCTTGCCCAGTTTTTAATCATTTGATTTTTTTATCACTGAACTAACCGAAGAATGTTTGTCAACGGGTGTTGTTCAAACATTCGTCTAGTACATACGTTCAATTAATATTAAAACTGAAACCAAAACAAAAAAGTAATAACCTTAAAAGAAAATCTATGAAAAGATTACTACTCGTTTTAATGTTTGCCGGTATTTTGATACCTGCAATGGTTCATGCTGGGGGTATTGTTACTAACTCCAATCAAAGCGCACAGTTTGTGCGTATGCTAGCCCGCGATGCTTCAACCAGTATCGATGCGATTTACTATAACCCTGCAGGGTTAACTAAACTAGAGAATGGTTTCCATATTTCGCTAAGCAATCAAACCATTTTTCAGAAGAAAACCATCGAAAACACTTATACCTACTTAAACGAGAAGAAATTTGTAGGAGATGTTGCAGCACCATTATTCCCTGATTTATATGCAGCATATAAAAAAGATAAGTTTGCTATTGGTTTTGGATTCCAGCCCAATGCTGGGGGTGGCTCAGCAGAGTATAACACAGGTTTACCAAGCTTTGAAATACCTTATTCATCCATTCCTGCTCAACTTTCAGCAATGTATGGTGCTGGATTCTGCACAAAATATTCTGCTGATATATATTTCAAGGGTACAAGTGTATTCTGGGGGGCTCAGGTTAATGCGGCTTATGAAATAAATAAAATGATTGCAGTATCTGCCGGTGTAAGGATGGTTCTTGCAAAAAACACATATGAAGGTCACATAAAAGATATAATGATTGATCCTCATCATCCTGTACTTAATCCTTCGGGTGGTTTAATGCGGGCCGATACCTTTTTTACAAAAGCGGGAAATCCTACTTATGCTGCAATGACCTCAAACCAAGAGGTAGATGTTGAGCAAACAGGGACTGGTTATGCACCAATTCTTGGAGTAAATTTAACTTTGGGGGATAAACTAAATATTGGTATTAAATATGAATTTAAGACTAAACTTGAACTAAAGAATAACACAAAGAAGGATTTAGTAAAAGCACAGTTTGTTGATGGAGCTAAAATCAAAAGTGATATTCCAGCTATACTTGCTGTTGGTATTGGATATAAAGTGTTACCTCAGTTGAGATTAGCAACTGGTATTCATTATTACTTTGATAAAGATGCTGACATTGAATCTGCCCCAGGTGTAAAAAAGAGTATTGATGGAAATCTTTACGAAATATCATTTGGTGGTGAATATGATATTACTGATAAGATCTTGATTTCTGCAGGATATCTTTATACAAAAACAGGTGTTGGACAGGGATATCAAACCGATCTAACTCATAGTTTAACCTCAAATACAGTTGGATTTGGTGGTGCAGTAAAGGTTACAGAAAATATGCAAATCAATTTAGGGATGCTTTACACCATGTACACATCCGATAATAAAAGCTCATACTATCGTATTTCAAGCGCACCAGTTGTTGATATTCCATATAAAGAAACTTATAACCGTACAAATATCGACTTTACAATTGGCATAGATTACCGTTTTTAGTAAACTGCCTAAAAATTACTATATTGCAAGGGTCGGATCAAACCGACCCTTGTTAATTTTATGAATATGAAAAAATTAATTTTGATTCTGATAGCTATTTCTTGTATTTCTTCAATTAATGCTCAAATAACTATAAACGAGCCAGCTGTAGCTAATGAGCAAACTCATGCAGATTTAAATATTACAACCATTACCTTATACAACGACTCTACTGTAATTAACCTATCAATTGAAAATAAACTTCCTGAGGGTGGATGGTTTTGCGCTGATAAGGACATTTATATTGAAACCCCTAAGAATCATAAACGTTTCAATATCGTTAAAGCAAGGGGTATTCCAAGATGCCCATCGGTATATAATTTTAAAAAGGTTGGCGAGAGGTTAAATTTCACCCTTGTTTTCCCGAATATCCCTTCTGATACACGATTATTAAACCTTATCGAGAACTGCGATAAATCTTGCTTTCGATTTACCGATATCATCCTCGATAAAAAATTAAATAGCGATATAAAGCTCTACACGAAAGGGGTTGAACTATACGCAGCAAATAAAATACAGGAGGCAATTGATTGCTTTACTAAAGTTGTTGAAACAATTCCTCAATTCCCTACTCATGTATATGGATACTCTTACTACAACCTAGTCAAAATTTATCATGATAAAGGGGATAACCTTTCTGCAAAATTCTGGTACGAACAACTTGAGAAATCAGCCCTTCCGGACAAACAGTATTTTATTAATTCATTGGGGAAGGAAGGAATAGTGATAAAATAGTTGATGGTTGGTCGTTGATGGTTTTTTATTGGTATTGATTTGAAATTCGACTTATTATTACATGTTAACTATTCACTTATAAGTTGCTACCGAAACTTTATATCTTTGTGCAATAAAAAAACATTGCAACAATGACTGCTAGCTCAAAACGAACCGAACTTCACGAATTAGGTGAATTCCAAGTTATCGATCATTTAACCCAAAATGCTAAATGTATAAATAAATCAACGATCAAGGGTATTGGTGATGATGCCGCGGTGATAAACCCCGAAGGGAAAAGAATGGTTGTTACCACGGATTTGCTCCTTGAGGGAATCCATTTTGACCTAACCTATTTCCCGTTAAGGCATTTAGGCTATAAAGCTGTGGTTGTGAATTTGAGCGATGTTTACGCAATGAATGCTACCCCAAAACAGATCACCGTTTCAATTGGTATTTCAAAACGATTTTGTTTAGAAGACTTAGATGAGTTTTATAACGGCATCTACCTAGCTTGCGAACATTATGGTGTTGACTTGGTTGGAGGTGATACATCTTCTTCCTATACCGGTTTAACCATAAGCATTACGGCAATTGGAGAAGCTGATGAAAAGGAATTATGCTACCGAAGTGGTGCAAGGGAAAACGATTTGATCTGCGTTACTGGTAACCTTGGCGCGGCCTATATGGGATTACAACTTCTTGAGCGCGAGAAAAAGGTATTCGATGGGAATCCAAACGTTAAACCACAATTTACAGGTTGGGATTATGTTCTTGAACGATACCTTAAACCCGAAGCCAGAAAGTCTATTCTTGAAAAATTAAACGAACTAGGCATCAAACCAACATCAATGATTGATATCTCTGATGGCCTATCATCCGAAGCATTGCATATATGTAAAAACTCAAAGGTAGGTTGTCATATCTACCTCGAGAAGCTTCCTATCGATCAACAAACCTTTAAGATAGCCGAGGAAATGAGCATTGATGCTATTGTTGCTGCTCTAAATGGTGGTGAGGATTACGAGCTACTTTTTACAATACCCATTGAGCACCACGATAAGATATCTGAAATTGAAGGAATTTCAATAATAGGTCATATTACTCCCGAAAATTCGGGAGCATTCCTAATCACCCCTGATGGGAAAGAGATTGAACTAAGAGCACAAGGGTGGAATGCATTAATAAAAGAATAGCTACAAAAGGTTTTTAAATTGATAGTTTTGCTTATACTAAAGTGTAAATAAGTACCTAATCTATTATTTACCATTTATAATATCGACGAGGCTTTCAACTCTTCTTTTTAATGAATACTCAGCTAAAATTCTCTCTCTAGCTGCCTTTCCTTTTTCAATATTAGCACCAATGGCATTCCTGATAGCTTGTTCATAATGTTTTATTATGTTTTCCTTAACAACAAATCCTGTATCGCCAATAATTTCAGGGATGGATGTAACATTAGTACCAACGGGGATACATTCGCATAGCATTGCTTCGCATAGCACATTAGGCATACCTTCGGAGAGTGAAAAAAGACAAAACACTTTTGCCGTAGAGTAAGATTCTAACAATTCTTCGTACCCAGCCTTAGGTAAAGGAGTAAAGTTTTTTGGAATAAGTATCTGATTTTGATTTATCAATTCAGCAGGAACCCCAATAGTTACAAATTGATACTCAGAAAACCTTTCAGCCATTCGAATAAACATATCGATTCCTTTGAGATAAAAGGTTTTAGAGTTACCAACTTGAGCAACTGTTAGAACAATATTTTTCTTTTCAATACCCGGTTTCTTATACCATAGATTCCCATCAAACCCATTATTAATAACCTGAATTCTAGATTTTATTCGTGGAACAAAGTAAGTTATGCCTCCAACAACAGGTTCTTTTGCAACAAAGTTGTTTTCGTAATAAATCAAACTTGATGAAACTGGTAAAAGGCAACTAGCATTATTCATTGCATATTTAGCAAAAAGGCTTCGTCCCTTACGTAGATGTAACCCATAGCTAATCTGAGGAATTGCAGCTACATCGTAACCCCCAATGACAATATAAAGTTTTTTGTTATATAGCTTTTTAAAAAAAGCTAATATTGCGGTATGCCAATCGGTAAAACGTATAAAAAAAACATCAGCCTTCCATGATACGAAAACCAAAAAGCCTATCAGTTTGACGAGGGATAGACAATAAACAAGTGGACTTGAATTATTTATATAATATACTTTTGTAGAAAAATTTTTTACAAGAATTTCTTGATCCTTGAGTACAAATGTTGAGTTGCTGGTTTTAAAGTATATAACTTTCATACTTCTTTAGTATTACTGAGAATATATCTGAATTTCCCAGATTTATCCTTTGGAAGTTCTGGCATGCAGATGATTGATATTTCAAGGAAATACTGAGATAAAGCCGAATATAACTTGTCGTAATAATTTTTATCCAGATCAACTTTAGATTCTACGCGAAATTCAATTTTACCAGGCTGAACCTGGAATACTTGAAACCTATGAATACTGGTTGGGTTTTCGTTAAAAAGTTCGTTTAATATATCAGTAAAGAAAACTCCATGTACTTTACTTCCATCCTTAAGGGTAATTGTATCAACTGATCTTCCTATTACTTGTTTGAGAATCGGAAGTTTTATTTTTGAATCAAGATTTGTTTGACCAAATTTTCCAGAATCGCCATTTTCATACCTGATAAAGGGCATAGCGTAATTGTCAAGATTGGTAATTATTAACCTTCCTTCATTCATCCCCGCTTCAACTCCATAATCATCAATAATTTCGAGAAAACAATGTTCTGATGTAATGTATAGTCCGCCATCGCCCGCATCGTAAGCAATGGAGTTACACTCTCCACAACCGTATTGATCGTAAAGTCTTGTGTTAAATGCCTTTTCAATCAACTTTTTATAGGGTGGGTAAAGTGTCTCAGTGGTTGAAGACATTGCCTTGGGAACATAGGAAAGTTTGTAGTTATTCTCTACAATATATTCAGCAAGTTGAATAAATGCTGAAAGATATCCACGAATAAAAACAGGTTTGAAGGATTCAATTTCTTTTAGTGCAATTGGGATAGTTTTTTCATTTAAATTAAAGGAATTAATAATTTTCCGGTTATAGTAGAACTCCTTCATCCTCGCTTTTATTCTATAAGACATTGGGATATTAAGAACCATTGGTGTTCCCCAAACTTTGACATATCTATCCCCGGCTTTTAATCCCATCCAATCGAACCAACGATAGTAGGCTGCCCAAGTCAGAGAAAGATCGGAATTGTCGTGCAATAGCTTTAGAGGAGGTCCGGTTGTTCCTCCTGTAATTCCTTTTTGTGTCTTCTTCCAATTAATGTTATTTGCAACTAATCTTTGGTTCTGTTCCCTTGCAATTTTTTTAGTAAGAATTGGAATTTTATTAATATCACTATACGTTCGGATATCCTTAAGGGTAAGCTTATTTTGTAAAAATAGATCCTTGTAGTAAGGAACATTTTTAATCGAATGGTCTAATAACCTTAGAAATTTTTCGAATTGGTAGCTCTGCTGTTTTTCTAAGTCCCAATATTGACTAATTCTTAAGTCTTCTAATGACTTCAAAATGTGGGTATCGTTTATAAAATCTTGTACCGGAAGACTAATATTTTTAGCAATGAAGGCTCTCATTTATAACCAATAAGTTGTTTAAATTTCGATTTATTTAACGTAAAAATACGCTTCAATAGAGATTTTTTTTCATCTTTCCTCTTAAGCTGCCTAATAAAAGGTCTTATGTATTTGAATGAAAAATAGTATATCCTCCAAAAGAACTTGAATCGAATGAAAAAGAAAAAAAAATA
>Ga0116171_10004798_pt1 | contig 12045 bp, 9 predicted proteins | sample AD_JPNHW2_MetaG_FD_89798 | JGI IMG/M metagenome (GOLD analysis project Ga0116171, IMG submission 89798) | Active sludge microbial communities of municipal wastewater-treating anaerobic digesters from Japan - AD_JPNHW2_MetaG | ecosystem: Engineered > Bioreactor > Anaerobic > Digestate | place...
ATCGTAATGTTGATAGCAAAGATGTAGTGTTAGCTATTCATGCAAAATTTTTCTTAGACTATGTGGTCCAAACTATTAATTTAGCTTTTTCGGTCAGCTTAAAATTTGGAGGAATATTAATGAAATTAACTCGAGCTTTTTGGACAGTTTTAGTTGTACTGATCACAGCGTTCTATTTAGCAGCAGGAACTAATGCAAGTATTGCTTTCGATAATCAGATTATTGTATCAAAACTTTCCCCATCCTTGAATAAGTATCTATCTGAAACAAATTCTGAACAAACAACATATGACGTTTATCTATGGTTTAAAGATATTGATAATAGCATGGTTGAAACTCAAGTATCACAAAAATGCAATCAAACTTTTGATGCCATTGAAAGTCAGGAAAGTAAAATTGATAAACTCGATGCAAGTGTTTTCTCTTATGGTGATGAAGATTATCAAAAGAGTGTCGCTGATTATCTGGAAAAAACAAAAGTTCAACGTCAATTAGTTCAAAAATCTGTTGAGGAATATATTAATTCCAGACGAGAAACTTATAGGGAATTGTATAATGACTATAATACATCCATCGTTCAACAACTTCATATTTCTATTCAAGATATTTTGTTTTTCAGTCAATACAGCCCGATGATAATAGCAAAACTATCTGCCGAACAAATAACAAAACTTTCAAGTGAGAGTATTATTGAAAATATTGGCTTCCGCCCAAATATTGAACCCAAACCCTGTATTGCATATGCTTTATCATCAATTGATGCAAATTACGTACGATATACCCTTGGTTTTGATGGTTATGGGGTGAAAATTGGTATTTATGATGCAGGGAGAGTTGGTACTCATAGTGAATTAACAAATACAAATATTACTAGATTAGATATGTCTAATACGGTTAGTACGCATTCAACTAATGTTGCACGAATTGTTGCTGGTAGTATCGGCCCGGCTCCATATGCAACTGTTTATTCAAACTCCGGTCCTATATATGAAGAGCAAATTGAAAACATTATTTCTAATAATGTATCAGTTATAAATATGAGTTTGGATTTTGGTAGAAGTAATGGGGATTATTATACCGACTTTGAACAATGGATAGACCATATCGCTTATCAGCACTCTATAACAATGGTAATTTCTGCTGGCAACAGTGGCTCATCTGCAATTGTAGCTTCGCCTGGACTTGCGTATAACGTAATAACAGTTGGAGCAATGGATACCAAGGAAACAACAACGAAAACAGACGATTATGTTGCTTGCTTAGACGGAACTAACACGCCATATACAAGTGCGGGTAATGGAGGTCAAGCCGGATGTTCAAAACCGGATTTTTATGCCCCAACTGTAGTTCCAATTGGTGGTGGCACAAGTTATGCCGCGCCAATGGTCACCGGTGTAATTGCACAAATGTTAGAATTCAAGCCCACCTTAGCAACAAAACCGGCACTTGTTAAAGCTGTGTTAACTGCGAGCTGCACAAAAAAATTCATTGAATCTATGTATAGTGGGTTAACAGCAATTGAAGGATCTGGAGTGATAAATGCAAAGAAAGCTATTTGGATATTAGATATGAATAGATATTCAACAGGGTCGATATCGACTTCTGAGATATCAACGACATTTTCTGTCGTATCAAGTGATGCAACAATTACTACTGCCGTTGCTTGGATTCGAAACAATACTGCGACAGGTTCGCATGGAAACGGTACTTCGCAAAGTGCCACACCGTTAAATTTGAACCTTAAGTTAGTAAAACCAAATGGCTCAACTGCGGGGTACTCCAATATTACAACCAGTTCAGTGGAAATGGTTCATTTTGATGTATCGGTTTATGGGACATATACTATTAAGGTTGCGCGAGTTGACTCCGGTACGAATTCTGCAGTATATGCGTTGGCGTGGCGTTAAGTAGTAACTTAAATATTTTAAAATGAGAGGAGGTAATCAAAATGAAATTTGTACGTAAAATAAGTATTATATCATTACTGGTTGGTTGCTTAGTATTTTTATTTGCTTGTCAATCCTCTCAAAATTCTGGCACATTAACTGAAAACACCACATTTAGCTCTGATACAGCAGCCTTTAGTTCTGATATTACATCGATTCCTACATCCAGCACCACAAGTAAAATTATTAGTTCTACCATTGTCACATCTCTTCTGCCTTCCGAGGAATCGACCACTGGTCAACTTCCGTATATAAGTTCTACTATTGTTACATCGCTTCAACCTTCCGAGGAATCGACCACCGGTAAACATCCGTATTACAGTGTAAATAAATACGGTATCCAACTGTCTGTTAAGTTTGATAAATCGGTGTTTCAACATGGCGAAAACCTGTCTGTAACGGCAATTGTAAAGAATAATGAGAATTCGGCAATTCAATACACTTTACCGAGTAGTACAGAAAATATGCATAATGAAATAATAGTTAAAATAACTGATTCGTCAAGCGGTATGGAATTCATAGACGCTGATACTTTTGGCAGAGTTCAGACGGCCGATCTTAAAACTGTCACCTTAAAATCAGGTGAAAGTTTTTCGGAAGTCATTACATTTGTATCGGGTTATCGGATAGGAGGCAGCTGGAAAATTTTAAAGGATGCTGACATAAAATATTTTGAAGCAGGCGAATATACCGGTTCAGCACAGTTCAGGTGGAATAGAGAAGACGGTGATAGCACAGTTCTGGAATATTTGAAATTAAATTTTAGGATAATAATCCAATAGCTCAGTACTAAGAGCAATTCAAAATCGCATCAAGGCTTGTTATGCTCACCTTTATTCAATATACCGTATTTGTAAGCATTTGTAACGCACTTGGGTCATTCAATTATTTGAAGACGGAGGCTGTCTCATTTGAGGCAGCCTCTTTGATTTTGCACAGCAAAAACCAAAGCAAGGTATTTCAAAAACCGGCTGGTGGACAGGATATCGATCCCGCTGAAAAACAACCCTTATAATTTCAGCTTTTACCTTGAATTTATTAAAACAATGCAGTACAATATTGCTATACTGCAAACAGAGGGTGCTTAATAATTTGATTAAAAACATCGTATTTGACATGGGCGGAGTCCTTATAGATTTCAATCCCGAAGCCTCGCTAAAAAAAGTCTTTCCCGATGAGCATGACAGAAATCTTATTTATAACGAATTCTTCTCCGGTGAGGACTGGCCGAAACTCGACAGAGGAACAATAACGGTTGAGCAGGCGCTTAACCGCGCTTTTATAAAACTTCCTGAACGGCTGCATATTCCGGTTCGCCGCCTGATGGAAAACTGGGCGGATGAGATGCCGCCTAAAGAAGAAATGCGCCCTCTGGTGCGGGAACTGAAAGAAAAAGGGTACGGTATTTATCTGCTTTCCAACGCGCCGCTTAATTTCCCGCTGTACCGCCACAAAATCCCCGGCATAGAACATTTTGACGGGGAAATTGTCTCCTCCGACTGGCTCTGCTTAAAACCTGAACGCAGGATTTATGAGATTTTATTCGAGCAGTTTTCATTGGAGCCGGAAGAATGTTTTTTTGTTGACGACCTCCGGGTTAATATTGAAGGAGCCGCCGCCGCGGGCATGTCAGGCCACTGTTTCGACCATGGAGATGTAAATATTCTGCGCGAAGCGCTCAAGCGGGAAGACATTTTATAATAATAGCCGAACAATTGTTGAACGATTGCTAAACAATACTCAACGATTGCTAAACAACTGCTCACCGATTGCCGCATCGGCTGCCCGCCAACCCATATCCGCCGAGGTAATTATGTCCTGTTTTTCCAAAGTTCTCAGCGATACCCCGGAGTATCAAAGCATCTCAATATCGTTAAAGAGACACCGGCTGCCAATGGGTGTGCTGGGGCTTTCCTATATCCACAAGGCGCATTTAATCGCCTCTATGCACGACGATTTCGGGCGTAAGGCTCTTGTTGTTACGCCCGACGAAGCTCATGCAACAAGGCTGGTAAGCGATCTGAAGGATATGGGGCAAAACGCTTTGCTTTACCCCGCGAAGGATTTTTCTTTCCGCACCACGGAGGGGCAATCAAGGGAATATGAACATATCCGCCTGGGTGTACTCGGCAATATGCTTGAGGGCAGCTACGATGTTGTTGTATGCTCGATTGAGGCGGCGCTTCAGCTGACAATCCCTCCCGCAGAACTCGAAGCCAACAGCATTGAACTGAAAACAGGAGACAATTATAAACCCAAAAAACTTGTTGCCGCTTTGTTGCAAGCGGGTTACACAAGAAGCCCCCAGGTAGACGGGCAGGGACAATTCGCGCTCAGAGGCGGGATTTTGGATTTCTTCCCGCCATCCGCATCACTCCCGTTCCGCATTGAATTCTGGGGTGACACAATTGACTCCGTCTCATCCTTTGACACCGAAACACAGAGAAGCACGGACCCCGTTGAAAAAGCCAAAATAACACCGGCAAACGAAATACTGTGCGGCGAGAACGACACTTTTTCCCAACTGATCGAAGCACATCTTCAGACACTCAAGGGCAAAAACGCGGCAAAAGCAAAAGCTTCTTTGACCGCGGATATTGACCGACTGCGCTCGAGCGTCCGCCTCGCGTCTTTTGACCGTTATCTGCCGCTCATTTACCCCAGAAGCGCCAGTATTTTTGATTACGCTGCCGATACACTGCTGTTTATCAGTGAAAGTTTCGCCGTTAAAGAACGCGCCGAAGCTTGTGAAAAGCTGTTGCATGAGGAAATGAAAGACTTGTTTGACGAAGGCGTTTTAAGCAAAGGCCTTGATTCTTTCGCCCTCACCTGGCCGCAGATTCTACGGATTTATGAACAGCGGAATACAATTTATTTGGACAACCTGCCCAGGGGCAGTTTTGACACACCGGTTAACGAGCTGATAACCGTAAACGCGCGGCAGCTGTCGCTCTGGAGCGGCTCACTGACGCTTTTGCTTGACGATATACGGCCTTTGGCGGAAAAGAAAGACCATATCAGCGTGATTATGGCGGGCAGTGAAAAATCCGCACGCACACTTGACAGCGACTTGCGAAGCGAAGGCATCCCGAGCGTTTTTTATACCGAACCGCCGGATGAATTTAAAAAGGGTGTCGTTTCCGTCCTTCCCGGGGGGCTTTCCTCGGGTATGGAATATCCGTCCGCAAGGTTTACCTTGATAACATACGGCAGCCGGTCCGCGTCGCCGCAAACTGCCGTACAGCGGCGTAAAAAGGAAAAGCCGGCAAACTTCTTCAGCAGCCTTGAGGAGCTGCACAGAGGCGACTACATTGTTCACGCCATCCACGGTATCGGGCTGTATGAAGGGATAACGACACTTGAAGCCGGCGGTACCGTAAAAGACTATATTAAAATTAAATATGACAAGGGCGACATCCTGTATGTGCCCGTTACACAGCTTGACCAGGTCTCAAAATACATCGGACCGCGGAGCGAGGACAAGCTTGTCAAGCTCAATAAGTTAGGCGGCAAGGAATGGCAAAAAACCCGCTCACGCGTACGCGCGGCCGTCAAGGATATGGCAAAGGAACTCATTGCTCTTTATTCAAAGCGCAAGGCTATTCAAGGTTTCGCCTTTTCACCCGATATTGATATGCAGAATGATTTTGAGCTTCGCTTTGAATATCAGGAAACCGATGACCAGCTCCGCTGTATCGACGAAATGAAACATGATATGGAAAAGCCTTACCCGATGGACAGGCTGCTTTGCGGGGATGTCGGATTCGGCAAAACCGAAGTCGCCCTGCGCGGAGCATTCAAATGCATTGCCGACGGGAAGCAGTGCGCAATACTGGTACCCACAACTATCTTAGCCTTGCAGCATTACCAGACCATTAAAAAAAGGTTCGAAGGATTTCCGGTTGAAGCGCATATGCTATCGCGTTTTTGCACCCCTTCCCAGACCAAAAAAACGATAACCGAGCTGAAACGCGGCAGTGCGGATATTATTGTGGGCACACACAGGCTCATCTCCAAAGATGTCCAGTTCCATGACCTGGGTTTAATTATTATCGACGAAGAACAGCGTTTCGGCGTTGCTCAAAAGGAAAAGCTGAAAGAGCTTTTCCCTGCCGTTGATGTTTTAACCCTGACCGCTACGCCCATCCCGCGCACGCTGAATATGGCTATGTCCGGCATCAGGGATATGTCGGTGCTTGAGGAAGCCCCGCAGGACAGACATCCGGTGCAAACCTATGTCATTGAACATAATATGGAGGTACTGGCGCAGGCAATGACAACGGAGCTCCGCCGCGGCGGGCAGGTTTATTATTTGCACAACAGGGTCGAAACCATCGAGAAAACAGCCGCCCGGATAAAAGAATTTTTGCCCGATGCCAGGATCAGCATCGCGCACGGAAAGATGGACGAGGACGAGCTGAGCGACACCTGGCGCGGGCTTTTGGAGGGTGAAATTGACATTCTCGTCTGTACGACAATTATTGAAACCGGTGTCGATGTTCCGAATGTCAACACCCTGATTATAGAAGATGCCGAGCGCATGGGGCTCGCACAGCTGCACCAGATAAGGGGCCGTGTCGGCCGCTCCTCCCGCCGTGCAAGCGCTTACCTCACCTTTGTAAAAGACAAACAGCTTTCGGAAATAGCCACTCGCCGTTTAAGCGCTATACGCGAATTCACCGAGTTCGGCTCCGGCTTTAAAATTGCCATGCGTGACTTGGAGCTGCGGGGCGCGGGCAATATTCTCGGCGCGCAGCAGCACGGCCACATGGAAGCAGTTGGCTATGATATGTATCTGAACCTTCTGGCGCAGGCGGTCAGCGAAGAACGCGGCGAAACGCCCGCCGTACCCGAAAAAGAATGCCTGATTGACCTGCAGATAGACGCCTATATCCCGGAGGATTATATCGAAAGTGTACCCCAAAAGCTCGCGATGTACAGGCGTATTGCGGACATACGGGCAAAAGAGGATGCCATGGATGTTCTCGATGAACTGACCGACCGGTTCGGCGAGCCGCCCGCGTGCGTTCAGGGCCTTGTTACGGTTGCTTTGCTGAGAAGCTCGGCGACCGCGAACGGAATATATGAAATCGGACACAGCGGCGATAAGTTGTTCCTTTATATTGACGATTTGGATATGAATAAAGTTACCCGTCTGGGGCAAAGAATGCGCGGCAGGGTAAAAATCAGCGCGGGAGGAAAGCCGCATATTTCGGTTAAACTCCTTGAAGGCGATGAGCAGCTCGAGCTGCTGACCAGAATCTTTAATATATTAAACAGCGGCGGCGCCTCGTAAAATATTTGCCGCCGCGCGATTATATCGGCTTGTAAGGATGTGGATATATGAACCCGACCGAACTGATGTTTTTCTTTGATACCGAGGACTTCACCTCAAGCCGCAGCGCGGACGCTATCGCGGACCTGGCGGGCATCATGACGGACGAGGGTGTGACCGGCCATTTTGCCATTGTCGGCCTGCTCGCCAAACAGCTTGAAAATTGGGGCAGAACTGATGTTATTGAAGCGCTGAAGCCGCATATCATCGGCACGCATACCTACGGGCACAGCCTGCACCCGGACATCTGCGAGCAGACGGATGATGAAGATTTCGGCAAGTCCTATTCAACCGTTGCCGGCTATGAGGACGAAGCGATATCGCTTATAAAACATATGACCGGAACAGACAATATTATGTTCGCCTGTCCGCCCGGCAACTCAAAAAGTTATGCCGCGATGTATTATTATGCCGACAGGGGTATCCCCTTTTACTGCGACACGGTTGTTCATAACAGGCGCAACAGCCCGCTGGCATACTGCAACGCGGAACATATTGCTTACACACGTTCTTTTGAGGGCATGTTCCTGCGCCGTCCGAAGCTTACGAACACGGAACTGCTGGATGATTTTTCGCAAAATGACCGTGTCATTGTCTACACCCACCCGAATATGTCTGTAAAAACCGAATTTTGGGACACACTGAATTATTACAGAGGCAATCTGCGCGAGTTTGGCGACTGGATTGAGGCCCCCGACCGCACCGAAGCGGAAACGGCGGAATTTTATGCCGATATCCGTTCGTTCGTACAAGCCGTGAAGGCCGACGAGCGTTTCACTATTACAAACCTGAACGAAATCCTTTCAAAAAGAAAACAGCCCCCCGTCATCTCGCGCGCCATGCTGCCCGATATCCGGAAAAAGCTGCTTGAATCTTTCGCGCCGCTCGAAGAGCCTTGCCTGTCGATAGCGGATGTGTTCCTTGCCGCTGTCGCGTTCCTGAACGGAGCAGAGGAGTATCTCCCCGGCAAAGCATACGGATTTTTGTCAGCACCACAGGGCGTAACTAAAACAGTAACGGTAACCGCAACCGATCTTACTGCCGCTGCGCAATTGATTGATACGGACACCTTCCTCCCGGCCGAAATCCAAGTTGGCAATACGATGATTGGACCTGCCGATTTCCTGTTCGCCGCGCTCGACGCGCTGGTCTGCCCGGAGGAAACCATCACCGTACATCCGAAACCGCAGCTCAACAATATTGCGCACCTGCCGGAGCTTGAAAAATTCTCGCTTTCGGGAACATGGGTGCACACAGCCGGGTTCCGTGACAATCACCTGTCGGAGCGGCTGCGGCTGCAGTGTTGGACGCTGAAAAATGCCTGACAATGGTTGTCAGAACCGTTATTTCATAAAACGGCAACACTTAAAGCGTATGATAATTCAAAAAATTCTGCGGCCTCAAACGATTTAACCGTTTTGAGGTCGTTTACAATTTATATGCCTCTCCATCCTTGAGCAGCCTAATATTGAATGGCAAGCCAAGACCGCGAAGACCCGCGGGATTTTCGCTGTGTATCGGTATTATCGCCTGTTTCGGCGCCACCACGCTACATACATCGATGATGGCCTGCCTGGCAGCATGGCCGCTGGTGTGCAGCGTCTCGACATTTTGAAAGCCGTTCATCAACGCTTCCAGCTTGCTGCCCGGCTGTTTCAAGTAGCCGTCCCACATAGAGTAAACCACAAGGCACTCCGGATTATGCGCCTGTTTGTATTTCTTCATGATAGACGAAAACCAAGTGTTTGCCCGCACCGGCATACAAAAACCGAACTTTTCGATTTTTTCATCGAGGTTATTTCCGTATATGGTCATTTTATCGAAAGCGTAAAGCGGCGTATGCGGCTCTCCGTATTTTTTTGCCACTTTGAGAACCTCGTGCTGATACGAATCGCATAAAAAGTATTTGCCCCTCGGGGTTGCGCTGTTGAACGCCGCAAGACGGTCGATGTTGGTGGAGGAGCAAATTAAAAACACATATTTATACTTTTTAAGCCAAACTGCCGCCTTCCTCTGCAGCTCATGTTCCGTCACCGGTGTGCTATTGTTCCGCGACAGCATGGTGCCTTCGGTAATCAGCACATCCACATTCTGCGCGTAATGCCCCAGCATGGGAACCGTACCTTTTCCGCAAAAGCCGTGGGTGCGGAAGTCGCCGGTATGCAGGACTTTTTTGCCGCCGGACTCAATTAAAAACATATACGCGTCATAGGCGCTGTGGTCTGTCCTCAGCGGCGTGACGGTGATATCCCCTATTGTAATTTTGTCAAGCGCGTTAAATGTATTGATTGCTTCAATCGCCGTTTGAGCCGCACTTTTCAGGCGTTTTTGCAGCACAAGATATATTTCTTTGGAAGCTTCGCCCATATAAAGCGGAATGCCGGGCAAGATGCGGGGCAACATACCGATATGGTCACCATGGTAATGGGTAAAGAAGACCGCGTCGCAGTTTTTCACACCATGTGTCACACCTTCCACCGAAAGTGTTTCCACTGCGGCCTTCCCGTTTTCATCCGGCAGTTCGGAACCCATGTCGATAAATATGCGGGTGCTGTCTGTGCGTATTTCCGTCACGCAGCCGCCGATTTGCTGAGTGCCCCTGTGGATAATAATTTTCATAAGTCTTCCTTTGCATTTTGGAGGATATCGTCTTCAAATTGATCTTCCGCGCAATCGATTTGCTGAATTTCCCTGTTGTATTTATCCCATGCGGACCTGACAAGATACCTGAGGTTGAGCATCAAATCATCAAAACTTTTTAAAACCAGCGCTTTATCCGCGAATTCATCGGGGACTTCGATTCCCCCCACAAACACAACCGTTTCCGCGATTTCTTCTGGTTCGCCGTAAAAGTCATAAAACGAACCGAGTTCCTCATTGCCGAAATACTCCGTGCTTATGATGATTAAAAAAGCCGGTATGGCTATTAAATCTATCACGCAGTCCGCCAATGTCAGGGAGCCGCCGATTTTATTAAGTTCTTTTTTCAGCTGTTCGGCCTCATCATCAAAAAGTCCGAGTTCGATTACTGTTTTATTTATCATAGTGCCACCCGTTTTCTCGTTTTTTAATTTAAACAACCTTTAAACTGCGTTATCATCGGTCAATGAACTTTACCGTTTCGTCCACCCATTCAAGAATTCCTTTTGAAGTGCCTTTGTAAATCACTGCGAAGGATTTCACATTATCGGCAGTTCCGATCAGAACTTTTTGGATTTTTGGGTCTTTCGTGAACTTTTCAGGAAGATTATCGTTGCGGAATACCAAATATACCTTGTCTTTTTCATCCTTTTTGCTTGATACAAAGAACTTGACAACAGTAATGCCCTCAACCTTAATGCTGTATGAGCCTTCATATTTTTCTATCTCAACAGTGGTTTGCAATTCTATTTCGTTTTTGAACTGCTCCAAATCATCTCTTTGTTTTGGAGTCCAATATTTCATACTTAAGGTGTATATTCTCTCATCCTTCGAGGATATGCCCGTATCAGCCGGAGAACCTAACATTGTCAATCGTGGGTTCTTATAATATCCGCAATTCTTCTCAACGACACCGGCCTTTTCCAACATTTCATAGGATAGTATTCCGAATTTGCTTTTTGCGTCTTTGCCTTCCCACTTTGTGCCTATTGGCGGCAAGTAGGATTTGTTCTGATAAGGCTTAATGTCAGCATTATCATTTGTAAGGGCTACGAAATAAAAATCTTCCGCATTTCCGAAATATCTTTTACATAGCTCAACAACTTTTTCTTTTTTTAATCTTCTGGGTTTATCATTATATTTCTCTGCTGTCAGTTTGTCCTCAACAACCTCTAAGTTTCCAATCATCTTCTCATAAGCCTGAACAAAACGATATTTAAACGCAAGTTGTACATTGACCTTGCTTGCTTTCCCATCATAATTATCAAGCAAGCGATTATTTACATCACTTAATGCTGAGGCCGCGTCATTATATGCAGAAAGTTTCGCTTCGATAAATATCACATGACGCTTGCCATCAGCTGTGGCAACAACGATCAAATCCGGATCTCCAAACTCGGCAAAAGAAGGTTCAATGATATACTGCGGTATATTTGTTATCTCAGCAGTCCAATTTAGTTTTCCGCCATCTGTCAGTTTGATTGCCTTGAGAAATTTCTTGTGTTTTTCTAAATCAGTTCCCATGTCCGCGATTATGCTGTTTACCAACCCGCGTTCACCGTAAAAAACGATGTCCATCATTATGTTTTCCTCCATTGTTTTTATTAATCGGTTTTCTGATTTTTGTTTGGTAAAAACAGCCCTAAAACACTTGAAATCACTCGCTTACAAAGAACAACTCGAATGCAAACGTTCCTTTCCCGATTCCTTGACCGGCTTCGGGATCAAGGAATCCACAAAGAGGCATAATTTTAAATAGATTTAACCCGTTATTGTTTTCGCACTCAACAATATCATTCATTTTTTCTAGGAAGCTCGGCTCTTTTTTAACAGTCCGGCAACTAAAATGAGTCTTCTTTTCAGACTGTTTGAGAATAACTAAAGCATTATCAACATATAGTCCGTGACTGCGGCTATAAATTCCCCCACCTCTTTTTTCAAGGTAAGGCACAATATCTTCAACCTCATAACCGTCATCCAACAATAGATTGATATCGTTTACTGGTGTCGTTTTTTCAACCGAAACCGGCAATTTACATGCTACAATTTTTTGTTTTAATTTGTTATCCATGATTTTTCATCCTTTCAAATAATGATTTCACTGTTAATTTCCGGCTAATACAT